>Ga0182027_10002533_pt1 | contig 29514 bp, 19 predicted proteins | sample 712E1DmetaG_FD_121300 | JGI IMG/M metagenome (GOLD analysis project Ga0182027, IMG submission 121300) | Permafrost microbial communities from Stordalen Mire, Sweden - 712E1D metaG (Illumina Assembly) | ecosystem: Environmental > Terrestrial > Soil > Wetlands > Permafrost | place: Sweden...
GCAGGTCCAGATCGTGCTGCTGTTCAAGACCTTGTCGCGCATGCCTGCGCGCACCATGGAGATGATCTTGCGGGGCGATTCATCCATGCCCCAGCTGACCGGACATGAGCCCGAGCAGGTGCCGCACTGGATGCAGCGTTTGATGGCATCGCCGCCTGGGATGGCATGGACTTTGTTGATGAAGTCCAGATCCAGGTCGCCTTCGAACAGGGCCTTCTTTTCAGGGCTCGGCATAGCTAGAACCTCCTCGAGCTGTTGGAAGCATCGGAAGCAGATGTGGCTTGGGCAATAGGAAGACTGCGCAGGCACGAATGCTGCGCCGAAGCGAAATTCACGAGCTGCGAATGTCCGCGCACGGACTACACGCTCCGCACTCTCCACCCTGAGGATCGAAACGCGAGCATAACAAACACAAAAGACTTCAAAGTGCAACAGTTGCGCGGGATCTCAGAACGTCACGGGCAGAGGCAGATTGCTCACAGGCGCGCCGGCCACCGAGCTGGGGAACTTCCATGTCTTGATCTTGGCGGCAAAACAGTGTGCCAGCGAGCTCTTGACGGCCCAGTCCGGACCCTTGAGCTCGGCGGCTTTGACCGCGCCGGTGGGCAAGATGGTGAAATCGACCAGCAGGACCGCGGGCCCGGCGGGCAGCTTGTCCTTGTTGCGGACCGCATCGAGACAGGGGCCGAGAGTCTGGGCGTTCTGTTTGACCACGCCGACGATGTCGTCTTTGGTCAGCGGGGTCGCGGCCGTGTCCGCGTGCGCTGCAGAGTGCTTGTGGGCGGAGCCTGCCTCTCCCGTGTGACTCGCTCGCGGCGCCGACGGCGTCCCATCCATTGCTATAGGAGTCGAAGCAGGGGCCGGCTGCGGCGCAGGAGTCGTGACGACGACTGTCGACCGCGGCGAAAACCAGCCGTTGCGTTGGCCCACGTGGCCCACAACAGCCAGCACCAGCACCACGGCCAGTAGTGCCGAACCGACGCTGCCGAGCCACACATGGATGAGCCGAATATTGGGCAAGGTGGCGCGCCGGCGAAAATTTGCATCCGGCAGCGCGGCCAGCTTTGGCATCGGCGGCAGACCGGCATCGTCAGACGCGTCCCAGGGGCTGCCGCGTTTTCCTGCACCCGGCGGAAGGTTTGGAGGTAGAGGAGGTGTATCGCTCATCTGCGTCCTTTCAAAGACGGCGCCTAGTTTCCAGCAGGGTCGAGAAAAACACAAGCGCCTGCATGTTGTCGATTGACATTAAGCCCACGGCCTTGTAATGGAGGCGCAAATAGTGGGAGGAGATACTGCCATGCCAATTCATGCAGAGGAGCTGCGAAAACAAGTGAACGTGCTGTGGAAGCAGGCGGCCAGTCAGCTGGACGAGATCAAAGGGGCAGTCCTGCGCACGGCCGAAAAGCACGAGGTCGATATTCAGCGTCTGCGCGTGCAGCGCGACAAGCTGCTCAAGAGGTTTGGTCAAGAGACGCACCGCTTGGCGAACGATGCCAAGTATCCGGTTCCGGAGATCGTGAAACGTACGGTCGATCGCCTGAACGACGTCATCAATGGCGTGCTCAAGCAGAGCGCCAAAGGCAAGCGGAGAAGCGCGACACGTACAAAAAAGCGGACGGCCAGAAGGTCTTCCGTTCCCCGAGCTGCCAAATTGAACTAGGCAGTCTTCTCGGCCCTGGTGGGGCTGTAGCTCAGCTGGGAGAGCGCCTGAATGGCATTCAGGAGGCCGACGGTTCGATCCCGTTCAGCTCCACCAAATCTTTTTCCCCATTGTTGGACGCCCGAAAAAGTGTGATACACGACCTCCGTGTTTGTTGCTCGTATTGCTTTTCTTGACCGCGACAGGCCTTCCAAAATTGGGGAGCAAGGAAAATGAAAAACGGAATTGGTGTGATCGGATCGGCGTTCTTAATTGCTGGACTCGCAGGATGTGGTGGAGCCAACGGAAGCTCGCCGAACACTCATCCTGTAGGTGGTTCGATCACCGGTCTGACCGCCAGCGGCCTGGTGTTGCAAAACAACGGTGGGGACGATCTCCCGGTTGACGCCAACGCGACTTCTTTCACTTTCGCTACGGCCTTGGCCAATGGGGCGGGCTACGCAGTGACCGTGCTGACACAACCTGTTGGGCTCTTCTGCACGGTCAACAATGGCACTGGCACGATGGGGGCTGAAAATGTGACCAGCGTCAGTGTCGCGTGTTCCCCAGTTTACTCGGTGGGCGGCTCGGTCACCGGTCTGACGGCCAGCGGCCTGGTGTTGCAGAACAACGGCGGGGACGATCTCACGGTCAACGCCAATGCGACTACCTTTGCCTTCGCTACAGACTTGGCGAGCGGGATCGGCTTCACGGTGACAGTGCTCGCCCAACCGGAGGGAAACTTCTGCACGATCAACAACGGCACAGGAACAATTGGGAGCAACAACGTGACCGACGTTGGTGCGACTTGCTTCCCCTCAGGCTCGCTGGACACGTCGTTCAACGCCACGGGGTACGTTACACAGGGGAGTACGGCCGGTGGCAATGACGACGAAGCCTATGCCGTGGCGGTGGACAGCCTTGGCCGAATCGTGGTGGAGGGTTATAGCACTGACGCCATTGGCAATTCCAACATGGCGGTGTGGCGGTACACGAGCGCGGGTAGTCTGGACACGACCTTCAATAGCTCGGGCTATGTCACCAAGGCGGGCACGGCAGGGGGCAACGGTGACCAAGGATTCGCCGTAGCGGTGGACGGCCTGGACCGAATCGTGGTGGCGGGCTACAGCGCCGACGCCAGCGGCAATCTCAACATGGCGGTGTGGCGGTACACGAGCGCGGGTAGTCTGGACACGACCTTCAATGGCTCGGGCTATGTCACCCAGGTGGGCACTACCGGGGGCAATGACGATGAAGGATTCGCCGTAGCGGTGGACGGCCTGGACCGAATCGTGGTGGCAGGAGGCAGCTACGATGCCAGCGGTCACTGGGAAATGGCGGCATGGCGTTATACGAGCACGGGTAGCCTGGACACGACGTTCAATAGCACCGGCCATGTCGCCCAGGCGGGAACTGCCGGGGGCAACGACGACGAAGGATGCGCCGTATCGCTGGATGATCAGGGTCGAATCGTGGTGGCGGGTTACAGCAGCGACGGCAGCGGCCATCCCCACATGGCGGTATGGCGGTATACGAGTACGGGCAGCCTCGACACGACGTTCAATACCACGGGCTATGTGACCCAGGCCGGAACTGCTGGTGGCAATGACGACGAAGCCTATGCCGTGGCGGTGGACAGCCTCGGCCGAATCGTGGTGGAGGGGCTCTCCAAGGACGCCAGCGGCCACTGGGAAATGGCCGTATGGCGGTACACGAGCACGGGCGGCCTGGACACGACGTTCAATGGCACGGGCTACGTCACCCAAGTGGGAACTGCCGGGGGAAATGACGACGAAGGATACTCCGTGGCAGTGGACAGTCTCGGCCGGGTCGTGGTGGCGGGTCTCTCCAAGGATATCGGCGGCTTCGACAATATGGCGGTATGGCGATACACGAACGCAGGCAGCCTGGACACAACGTTCAACGGTACGGGGTATGTAGTCCACCTCGGCGCCGCTGGTGGCAACATCGACGGGGCCAACGCCTTGGCACTGGACGGCCAGGGGCAAATCGTGGTGGCGGGTCGTTCCCAGGACGCCAGCAGCCATTGGGAAATGGCGGTATGGAGGTACAATCCGTAGCATTTCATTCGAAGGGCTCACGGTCCGTGGAAACATGGTGGCCGCCTGCCACCACCCAGATGTCCATTCATGTCCATTGGTGGCAACCACCGCCGCTTTCGGCTGCCACCGCAAGTGAAAAATTTTTCCTCTTCAACAAAATCCATGGGTGAATTGAGGCTCCGGTAGGCGGCCCAGTTCGTGATATAGGGCTGTTTCCAACACGTCGTAGGTCCGAAAGCCACGCGCTTTTCTGATAGCCAGTTTCTCGTTGGTGTTCATGCCCTCGACAACGCCAAGGGCGATCTCACCTTTGGCAGCAAACCAATTCAGGAGAAGCGGCCGGTGGGCTCGTAGTGTCTTGGCAAAGCGTTTTATCGGTGGCAGTTTTGACCGCATTGCGCATGGATCTCAGCGGCACGCGCCCCAATGTTCCTCGATGCCGACAAGCAGCGCGGCCAGGAGGACGAGGCCCTTGCTGGCGCTTCGATACCTTCAGTTCGGTACATGGCCACGCTCTGGCTGGCCGCCGACCACATCCACGTCTACTTCGAGTCCGATGGAGAAAAATCCGCGGACTTCGTCATTCATAGGTTGAAAAAGATTTCTGAGGAGGGCTTGCTGAAATGCGTCCCGGCTGCCGTTGGCAAGTTGGGCGTCGGCGGCACTCTTTGGGCTGATGACTATTTCGTGCAGACGGTTGGATAGGCGGCACGAGAATATGTCTCAAGACGGTACTCGCGAGCCTGGCCGAGGGTGCGACCAGCGAGGAGATAATCGTGGACTTCGCCGCCCGGTAGTAGCACGGATCGGCCGACGACGGCACCGCAGACCATCTGGCCAGGCTGGCGCATCCTTGTCGGCGGCACAAAACTATGGTCAAACGCGAGGTGCTAGTCTGCAATTGCCGTGGTGCCGTCGCACCGCGTTCCAAAGGAATTCTTCATGTGGAAACCTATCGTGCGAGTCCGGGCCTCGTGGGGGCTGGTGGCGGTATTGACCGCGACACCGGCATTTGTTCATGCGCAGGAAAAAAGTCCGGTGCTTTCCGCGATGGAGGCTGAGCTCGCCCGTTCGGTCGCGGGATACAAGGCCAAGGCCGAGACGGCTCCGTATTTTTTGGGCTACGCCGTGACCGATACGAACGCCACGCACATCGCTGCACAGTATGGTGCGCTACAGGACAAATCCTCCAGCCATCGCCGCGAGCTGGCGGTAGATGTCCGGGTCGGGTCGCCCGAGCTGGACAATACGCACCACGTTCGAGGCGAGCGGCACAACTTCTTCGAGTTTCCCCATGCGCAGGCAATCGCGATCGAAGACGATCTGCCGGCACTCAGGGCCTCGCTGTGGCTCGAGACCGACCGCCGGTACAAAGCGGCGCTGACGCGCTATCTGCAAGTTACGACCAACCGCGCCGTCAAGGCCGACGACGAGGACAAATCGGCCGATTTCTCGTCTGCTCCCGCCTCGCAGCTCGTGGGGCCTCTAGCGAGCACCCTGGTCGACACCCCGGCGTGGCAAGACAAACTCAAGCAGTACTCGGGCCTGCTCAACCGGCCGGAGATCTATCAATCCACAGCCAACTTGTCGGTCGAAGCGACCAACAAATTTCTCGTTTCCAGCGACGGAACTTCGCTGCAACACGGCCAGAGCCACGTGCGCCTCGCCTTCATGGTCGAAACCCGGGCCGAAGACGGCATGGATCTGGACGACGCCCGCATCTTCGATGCAACGTCGATCGACGGCCTGCCCGACGACACCACGATCCGCCAGGCCATCGCGCAACTGACCGACAATCTGATCGCTCTTCGGCGTGCGCCGCTGGTCGAGCCGTACACCGGTCCGGCGATCTTGTCGGCCCGGGCGGCCGCGGTGTTTTTCCATGAGATTTTCGGTCACCGCATCGAAGGCCACCGTCAGAAGGACGAAGACGAAGGCCAGACCTTCACCAAGAAGATCAATCAGCAGATCTTGCCGACCTTCTTGTCCGTGGTCGACGACCCGACCCAGGCGAAGTTTGGCGCCGTCGACTTGAACGGCAGTTACGATTTTGACGACGAAGGCGTACGGGCGCAGCCGGTTGTCGCGGTGGAACACGGCATAATGAAGAGCTTTCTCATGTCACGCTCGCCCATTGCCGGCTTTGCGCAATCGAACGGCCACGGTCGGGCCGCGGCCGGTTTCGCGCCGGTCGGCCGACAGGGAAATCTATTTGTCCGCGCCGACGAGCACATGTCGGCTGCCAAGCTGCGCGGCCAGCTCATCGAGCAGGCAAAAAGACAGGGCAAGACCTATGGCCTGCTTTTTCAGGATATCTCCGGGGGCTTCACCAATACCGGCCGCTCCGGCCCCCAGGCATTCGAGGTCAATCCCGTGCTGGTCTATAAAGTCTTTACGGACGGCCGGCCCGACGAGCTCGTCCGGGGCGTAGATCTGATCGGCACACCGCTGACGTCCCTGAGCAAGATCGTCGCTGCAGGCGACAGCCCGGAGGTATTCAACGGTTACTGCGGAGCGGAGTCCGGCTGGGTGCCCGTCGCCGCCGTTGCCCCCAGTCTGTTGACGACGCAGATCGAGGTGCAAAAGCGCGAAAACTCCGCCAATCGGCCACCCCTGCTGCCTGCGCCGATGGCGGCCCCGGAGGGCAAGCTGGCCGGCGAACCCGATGTCGTGCTGCGGGCCATGCGGGATGAGCTGACACGCAACGCCAGCGATTTGCGTCTGGGCGAGCTCGAAAAACCGTACTACCTGGAGTACGAGGTGGGCGACGTCGTGGCACTCGAAATCGATGCGTCGTTCGGAGCCCTCGTGCACTCGCAGTATGAGCGCAGCCGCCCGGCCCGGGTAGCGGTGCGCGTGGGCAGCTATGATGTCGACAGCAGTGAGTTCGTGGGCCAGAGGAGTTGGTTCGCCAATTTCTCGCCCGCCCGGGGCCGGCTGGTGTTGGATAACGACTACGCGGCGCTCCGCCGCGATCTGTGGCTGGCGACCGACAACTCGTACAAGCAGGCCCTGGAGCAGATTGCCGCCAAGAGAGCTGCATTGCGCAATACCGAAGAGAAAGAGCCCGCCCCCGATTTCGCGCCCACGCCGGCGACGACCTTCCTTCCCCCGGCAAAACCGGTGCCTGCCTTGGAATGCAAGAAATGGGAGGACCTGACCCGGCGCCTATCCGCGCTATTTCGCGCCTACCCGCAGATCGAAACCTCGCGGATCGAGCTTCGGATTGCAACCGGTACGTCTTACTTTTTGACGAGTGAAGGCACCACGATTCGCGAGCCGGGCACGAGCGCACGCCTGGTTGCCCAGGCCTCCACCCATGCCGCCGACGGCATGCCCCTGTCAGACTTCGCTTCGTTTTACGGCAATGCCGTCGACGAGCTGCCGGCCGAAGCCCGCGCCGCCGCGGCGGTCAACGCCATGGCCAAGCGCCTGAGTGAACGCGCCGCGGCCAGGGTGTTGGACAAGTATGCCGGGCCGGTGCTCTTTTCAGACCAGGCCTCGGGCGAGCTCTTTGCCCGGATCCTCGCCCCGGAGTTGTCGGGCCAGCGTCCACCCCTGTGCGCAGACCCGCGCACCAGTGCCATGACCCATTCGAGTCTGGTCGCCGATCGGATCGGCCGGCCGGTGTTGCCGGAAAATTTTTCCGTCGTCGATGATCCAGGCAAGACCACCTTTCGAGGCGAGCCCCTGGCCGGCAATTATCGTTTCGACGACGAGGGTGTCCCCGCTCAGGCAGTTCGCCTGGTCGACAAGGGAGTCTTGAAGACTCTGCTGATGTCGAGGCGGCCGCGCAAGGAGATTCCTGCGGCCAACGGTCACGGCCGCCGGATGGGCGGCGGCATCGATGCACTGGTTGCCAACCTTTTCATTCAGGCGAGCGGAGGCAAATCGGATGCCGAGCTGGAGCACGACTTGCGCAAATCCGCCAAGGATGCCGGACTGGAATACGGCATTCGCATCGCGCGAATGGATGACCGCACACTGTCGGGCTCGGATGGTCTGGCGTTGATGATGTCCGGCGCCCGCGGCCGGCAGGCTTCCCCGTTGGGCACCGCGCTCCTAGTCTACAAAGTGTACGTCAAGGACGGCCACAAAGAGCTGGTGCGCGGCCTGAGCCTTCAAGATTTCGGCCTGCGCACGCTCAAAGAGATCCGCGCCGCAGGGCGCGACTTGACCGTGAACAACACGGCGGCCTCGAGCGCGAGCCTGGCCGCCATGTTCTCCTGGGCCTCCGGCATGGGCGCCGATTCGGTGCCGGCCGCAGTCATCGCGCCGGCGGTCTTGTTCCCGGATCTGGAGCTCAGTCAGCAGGCCTTACAGCCCGAAAAGCCGCCACTGCTCCCCCACCCGTTTTTTACGCCGTAGCAAGCACGCTATGGGTGGCGGCTGAAGATTTCGACTGGCTGCGCAAGACGGATGCCTCGCGCGACATGTTGATTTTTCGCGCCGCTGCACGACTGACGTCCGTTGCTGAGGCAAGCGTCCTCGCGCGGTTGCGTTTTGAGTGAGTCAACTCGTCACCTCGCCAGGCCTTGGCGTTTCATCCGCCACATCGTGTAGACTGCGTCTCATGACGTTGCATGCCGGCATGTCTTCGATCGCGGCTGCTGGGCTGGCCGGGCTCCTGCTCAGCACGTCGAACGATCGCGACCCACCGTTCCGCCTCGACGATCTGCCAAACCTGTCCATGACGTTCGCGGGACGCCACCATGGCGCACCGGCCACCGCGACTTACTCGGTGCAGCACGAGGAGTGCGACGCAGCCAAGTGTCTGCACATCTTGTGGCAGGCGAGCTTCAATCGCATCGAGAGCTGGGTGCGGCCGGACGGCCGACCCATCCGCAGCGTCTGCAACAAGATCGAGACGGGCGAGGATATCGTGATCGCGTACACCATGGATGGCGCAATCTACCGCTACCACAAGCAGGGCACGAGCAAAACGACTACGGTGCAACGCCCGGGTTTGGTCGAAGTTCTGGTCATCGACATAATGCTGCTCGCCTACCCCTTCGATCATCCGCGCCGGATTGAATTTCCGATCATCAACACCGACTCGGACGACGGCACAACGTACACGATGTACGCCGAGCTCACCGGCGTCGAGACCCTCACCGTTGCCGGCGCGAAAATTGAGGCGTACAAAATAACGCTCGGTCTCACCGGCCTGTTTGGCGCGTTCGCGCCCGATTTGTTTTTCTGGTACTCCGTCCGCGCGCCCCATCGCTATCTCAAGTATCAGGGCCCCGATGAGTCGTTCGAGCTGAGCGGCGGCGGCTGAGGCCAGCAGCCCGCCTCGATGTCTCAGGGCTGCAGGCTGGTCACGCCCGCTCGTTCCACCAGTCCTCGGCCGTGGCGTAGCCGATAGCCGCCCGCTTGGCGAGAAATCCCAGCGGCTCAGGCGGCCAGGGCATCACCTTGCGATCGACAAAGAACATTTCGGTGAGCTCGGACTTTCGCCCCGTGAGCAGCTCGGCGATGGTCTTGCCGTTCAAGTGGGTCAGAGACACGCCGTGGCCGACGCAGCCCAGGCTGTAAATGACGCGCTCATCGCCCACATGACCGATGGCCGGCACCAGATCCATCGGCACAGAGGCCGGTCCTCCCCAACGCGCGGCGATCGGGTGGCCGGCCAGGCAAGGAAAGATCTCGCCGATGTCGTGATCGAGTTGCGCGAAGGCTGCCGGACTGTCATCGAGGTTCATCTCGTCGCCGTAGCCGACGGTCACCAGATTACCGCCCATCAGCAGCCGATTGTCGGGCGTCAGGCGATAGTAGTGCACGAGGTTGCGCGCGTCCTCGATGCCTTGCCGGTGCTGCCAGCCGATTTCGTTGAGCTGTGCAGGGGTCAGTGGCGCGGTCACCACGATGTGGGTGAAAAACGGCACTTGCTTGCGCTCGAGTCCCGGGATGAGGCGTGAATAACCATTGGTGGCCAGCACCAGCTTCTTGGCGTGCACCTCACCGGCCGGCGTCTTGATGTGCAACGCATCCTTGGTGCGGCGCAGCTCGGCCATCGGTGTGTGCTCGAAAACCTGGACCCCCAGGGTCTCGACGACCCGTTTCATGCCTCGCGCCAGCTTCGCCGGATTGACCAGGGCGCAGCGAGGCTCCCACCAGGCCCCGAGATAGGTCGGTGAGCGCACCTCGGCTGCCAGAGCCTGCTTGTCGATCCAGTCGATGCCGGTCAAACCAAAGCTCTTAGCCAACTCGATCTCGCCCTTGATCCGCCGCTCGTACGCGGGCGTAGTCGCCACGCGGAGAAAGCCGGTGAGCTCGTAGTCGCAGTCGATGGCGTTGTCTTTGACGAGCTCGCCCACCAGATCCACGGCCCGCTCCATATAGTGGTGGGCCTGCCGCGTGTGCTCGCGGCCGTGGAACAGCTTGGTGTAGCCGAAATTCACCCCGAACAACGTCATGGCAAAGCCGCCATTGCGGCCCGAGGCACCGTAGCCGACGATCTCAGCTTCGAGAATCGCGACTTTCAGGCCCGGCTCTTGCTTCTTGAGATGGTAAGCTGTCGACAGACCCGTAAATCCACCGCCGATGATCGCCACATCGACGTCCAAAGCACCGGATAAAGGCGCGCCCTCCTGATAAGGGCCGTACTGGGTCAACCAGAAGCTCGTCGTAGACGCTTTCATAAATTCTCCGTTCCTTCCCCCACGCTACTCGCAACCTACCCAATCTTTGGGCTTGCCAAAAATGACGAAGGGCGAGGCGAAACCGGTGCCGCCGAAAATCGCCAAGTAGCCGAGACCGATGAACAGCTCGGAATTCACTTTGCGCAGCTCGTCACGCACGAACGAAAATGCGCCGCGGTTGTGCACACCGTAGTCCAGCAAGAATGAGCGGCCCCCGTCGAAGACCGAAGAGCCGATGGCCGTGGCAATTTTCCTGGCGCGCCTGGTGTTGACCCGGCCATCGGGCCCGGTCTGCGCGAACAGGTTATAGCCGCATCCGCTCGTCGCCCCGGCGGCACGAAAAGCTTTGCCGACCCATTTGCCCGGGCCGAAGAAGTGGTCGAGAAAGAACCCCGCAGGAATAGAAATGATGCCCGCCGGGTGGTTTTGTCCCTGATACTCGCCCGCGAGCTCGTCACACGCTGGACATGGCGCGGCGAAAAAGAGCTGCATCACCCGCCGCCTGGAAAGACGCAGCACGTCCTGCGGGCGCGCCTGCTGCGGCGGCATTCCCAGTATTCGGGCGAGCACGGCACCACCACGGTCTTCACTGCTCTCAGGCGGCAACGTATTCATGACGAGTAGCCGTATACCACGGGTCCGAGTCGTTGTCTCGTGGTGCGATGAAAATCGCGACGATCCGATGCCGCAACACTGCGCGGGCGAGCCTCTCGACGGTCTGTCCCTTGACTTGGACACGGACCTGCGTGACTGTCGATCGGATGGGAGCCAGAGTCGATCTGTCCAGGCAGTGCCGCCGAAGCGCGCCGTGACGACGCCGGGGGTCAGCTGGTGTAGCGCCGCCGCGTGCAGCATGGCTGTGCTGTGGTCGGCGCAGGCAATGGGTGCGGACGCATTCAGCGGGCCGACGACCGCCACGGGCGCGAGCGCGGGCATCAACCCCGCCGCGTTTGCGGGCACCGATCGCAGCCTTTCCGCGATGGCGGAGCTCGGTATCACCTACGCCGTGATCAGCTATCAGCGGGAAGCGAGCGGGGGCCTGAACCCGGCCGTATACGCGCCAGTCGAATTTCATGCCTGGCTGCCCGATCTTCCTTTTTCGATATCCATTCCGACACCGTGGTCGAGCCTGAACGCATTGGTCGGCGGTTTCTTTCTGGCAACCGGCGGCGCACAGTGGCCTGCTGATGGGCCGCAGCGCTACTACAGCGCGAGCTCGGTGTTATACGCCTATAGCCTCGACGCCGGTCTCTTGTATTCGCCTTCGCCCGATTGGGGGGTAGCCCTGACGGCCGGGCCTGCCTTCTACTACACCAGCCAGCATCTGGCAGTCGACCTGGGCGCGCGACTCAATGACTATCTCGGCGCCGTCACGGTCGCACCCGAGAACCCGGCCTTAGAGGGGTGGTCTGCGGCCAACGCTTGGACGGTCGCGCCCGCGGCGGTGCTCGGAGTCTGGGCAGCGCCGGGAGATTCTCTGCACGTCGGCGTAGGATGCATCCTGCCGGCACAGCCAACTCTGCGCGGCACCGTGAAGACCACACTTCCGGCCGTGGTTCCGCGCTCTCTGGCCAGTCTCGCGCCCGAAGGCGCCATCGCAATTCAATACCCCATGCCGTGGAGCGTGAACCTCGAGGCGGATTTCTTCTCCAAACGCTGGAAATTTCTTCCGGGTCTCACCTACACGCACTCGCGGACCCAACAGGCGACCATTGCTAACGTCACCACGGCACAGCCGAGCCTGGTCGAGGGTACGAGTCCGGCGATCATCGCCTATCACGACAGCTGGACGACCAGCTTCGGTGTTGCCTATGTGTCTGAATTGGATTGGGAGGTATGGGCGCGGGCGAGCTATCATCACATTGCAATTCCCACCGAGGCCGTCTCACCGATCAACATGGATTTCACTTACTACGCGCTGTCCCTAGGCGTACGCTGGAAATTGAGCGAGCAGCGGCGATTGGCCCTGACCTTCATACCCACATACCTGCTGCCGGTTCACGTCACCAGCTCCATCTACAACTCGTACGCGCCAGCGAGCTCGGGACTCCAATACCCGGCCGCAACCGGATGGTATCGCGCCGCCGCTACCCAGTTCTATGTCAGCTTCGAAGGCATCTGAATGAGCCGAGCACGGTCGCGGAGCCTGGTCGTTTCAACCGCATTCCGCAAGCTTCACTGACTTTCTCAAATGGCTGGCATTTACGTTGGGCAAAGTCGAGCTGGCGCAGCTTGAATCGGCCTCGCCATGAGCTCCTGACCCGACACGCCCTGCGCCGAATTGCGAATTAATTGCTAGGCAACGCCGAGCAAACGGGCTTGTGTGGGAGCTGCGCCGAAGGTCGACCACGCCTGCGCCCCTTTGACGGTCGTCGGTGGGGCCTGACGATCTTGCGCGGGGGCCGCCAACTTTGGGTCGGCTTCGCCGCTGTGCACAGAGACAATCCGCTTGCCCAACTGCGCAGTCCGATACTGGCAATAGATCGCTGCGAGCGTGGCCACGGTCTTGGTGCCGACAAACGGAATCGTAATCAGCTTGGGCAGAATATTGGCAGCCAGGGAAGCAATCTGCCCGCCAATCGACAATGCTTTCGTTTCGACCTGGGTTCGTTTGTTGTGGCTCGCCACCTCGCGCAGAATCTGCATGTATTTGTCCTGCTGCTCCGGTGTGAGCTTCTGGAACTCGGCCTCATCCAGATAGAAGGGCTCGCTGTATTCTTTGCGATCAATCTGTTCCAGAATCTTTCCCAGCTTGGGATCAATCTTCTCGAGGTTGGCGATGAGCGTGGGATCTTCGAGCAGCTTATTCAGACGTCCTTTGACCAGGTTGCCCAGCAGGCTAACTCCCAGCGAGCCCAGTGCCCACAACACGCCGCCGCCAAAAAGCCAGGCGCCGCCCAGGCCTATCGCCACTCCCGCCAGGCTCGCAACCCACTGCCACTTGTGGATCTTGTTGTTGTGGTCGTCGATGGCCTTCCACGCCGCCTCGAACGCGCGGATGGTTTCGGGCCCCAGATTGACCAGGGCGCTGACTTCTTGCGCATCGACGCGGCCAGGAATGCTCATGGTCTCCTTGCGATCCACCGCATCCAATTCCCTCTCCAGGACGACGTCGCGGTGAGCCTTCTGCTGCTCGGGCTTCTTGAACTCGAGATCCCGTTTGCCGATGTAGGGAATGGGCAGAGCCGCGTAGCCGCCTTTGCCGTCGACCTGGCGGAAATCACTGCCGGAAGTGGGCACCAGCGAAGCGCGGTAGCTCGATTCGGACGTGGATGATTTGGTTGCTTGCGTCTGGATCATTGTCTATCTCCAAAGGTTCTTTCGTTCATCGCGACGAACAGGCTTCACCGTCGTCTTCGCATCACGGGACTATTTTGGTGAGCGCGTGCATCAAGGCGTAGAAAGCTCTAATCTGCGACTCGCTCCGCTGAAAGGCGGGCCCTCGTTTGGCGAGCTCAACCTCCACGTCAGAGAGCAGTCCGCCCAGGGCACTCGAGCCGCTCCTTTTGGGCGGCAGGATCTTCTTGAGCCCATCCAGAATCGCCTGTTTGTAGCCGGCATACCCGTTCTGAATGTCGTCGGCCGTGATTTGATATTCGATGTCCGGCTTGACACCGTCGCCTTCGATCTTCGAGCCATCTATCCGCTCGGCCACCGAGCCGGTGAACGAATAGGCGTTCACACCCAGCGAGTTCGGATTGCAGTCGACTTGATGGATGAAGCCACCGGCCCCGGCCGTGCGCGTCCCCAAGATGGTCGCGCGCTTGTTGTCCTGCATGATGGCGGGGAAGAAATCGCCACCGGAAAAATCCGTATTGTTGGTCAGCACCATGATGGGTTTGGTGTAATGAATGAGGCTCGGCTCCGCAAAATTACCCAGGCCTAGCTGATACGGCTCCGTCAAGATCATTTCCTTTTGCGGCGGATTGGCCTGGGCTTTGCGCCATTGGTCTAAAACGAACGCCGCCTGATCGCGCAGCTGCTCGAGGAGCGCGGGCGGAATGCTCGCGACCCCCAGGTTCGCCGCCATTCGGTCGGCGTCGGTCTGGACGAGCGCGTTGGCCGCATCCACCTCTCCCTGCGTAATCGCCACGCGATGACGCGGCACGAACATCGGGGTATCGCTGAGCATGCCGGCCAGCGTCTGGAGATAACCCACGCTTCCACCGGGGTTGTTGATCTCGTCGATCACCAGCCCGTCGGTCTGTAGCTGGAAGCGCAGCACGAGCAGAAGAAAACTGATCGCCTCACTCTGACCCGCCACGTAGCTCGGGATGCGCACGTAGCCCACTTTGCGGCCGTCGTCGGTCTTGAAAATATAGGCGTTGAAGGGGCTGTTTGCGCCCGATCGCCAGGTGACCTTGCCGAGCTCGGGCACGTAGCTCTCCCGACCGCCCAGAGCGGTGGGATCCGCTTCCGCCTGCGGCGCAATCGTCTTCCAAGACGGCAGCTCCATGTTTCCCAAAAACGGCCAAGATGTTCCGCCCGTGTCGTGGCGGGACGAGAGGTCCAGATTCTCGAACGACGCCAGCGTGACGGGGGCCTTGTAGCCCATCACCTCCGGCTTGTACTGCCACTTCATGTCGAAGCTCTCGACCTTGTCCGAGCCGCGTCGCTTCACCTCGATCGTCACCTTGCCCTGTGGCACCACATCGCCTCGCTGCCCGCTGCGTTTGGTCAAGGCCAGCTCCGCCAGCCGGCGGTCGGTGGCAGGCACATTCGGGCCGTAGTCCTTTTGCAGCTCATCCACGACTTCGGTCACCGGCCGACCGTTGAAGCTCACCAGCTCATCGCCCGCCGCGAACGGAAATCCGGGCAGGCGTTCCTTGTCGACATACGTCAGAAAAACGCGGCCTTGAGCGCCCATCACGCTGAAGGGCAGACTGGCGCTTTCTGTAGAATGAAACCGGACGCTGACATGGTAGTCGCCAACGCTCTCAAAAAAGTGCCGCAGGATCTTGTGATAGTCCTTGATCGTGATGCCCTCGGTCACGTCGATCTTCTCGAGGGCCGCGGCGACGGCCTTTTCCAGCTGCCAGTTGCGCGTATCGTTCTTGATCTGGGCCGGCGCGTATTGGCAGGCAAAGGCCGCGGCAACGCTCGTGATATTGTCGTGCATGCGCGATTTCAGCAGCGCCTGGCCCGCCGAGGTCGGCGAGTCAAAAAGGCCAGCGGTCGCCAGGGTCTTGACGGAAGGCAAGGTCGGGGCCGCTTTGGCGACCTGGTTACGCGCGCGGCTCGCCTGCGCACTGTCGACGTCCGGAACGAAGGGTTGGGCGCCGATTGGGGAAAGCGAGCCGGATATGCGTGATACCGAAACGTCCATGATTTGTCTCCCTACCGATTTGGTACACAGATCTTCTGGACATTGTGCGAAAAGTTGCTTGATTCTGATGTTATGACGAGGGAGCGCGAATCGGCGACTGTTCAAATCGCGTGCCGATCTGGTATAATGAAAGGGTTTCGAGATGGGATAAAGCATGGCGTCACGAGTCAACGGCTATAGAGATGAGCAGCTCACGGTTTCTCCGGCGAACGCCGCCGGCCCTGAGCCGCAGGCGGATGCGCTTCAGATCAAAAGTGCCAAGGTCCGCTATTCCAACGACCCCGATCAGCCGGTTTTTGTCGAGGTCGTAGAGGCGGGCGGCCACCACGAGGCATTCAAGTTTGCCAATCAGAAGCAGCTGTGTGCATACCTGCAGGGCGAATGCGAAACCGATTCCATTGCCGGTGCGGGCAAGGGAAGACGCAAAGCGCTGCTCGAGCAGCTTCCCGATGTCGTGCGTCCTGCCGCTCAGCCCAAGGGGCTGGAGTGGCTGCAGACGGTGCGGGCCGAGGCCAAGCGCTACGAGCTGCCCACGCAAAAGGCCATGCAGCGGCCCGACGTGCCGATGACCTCATTCAACGTGCGACAGTGGCGCAAGACACCGATCCGGCCGAGCTCGTCCCTATTTCCGCGTCTGCCCGATGGAGACAACTCGCCGACCGTAACCCAGCGGTCGCTCGTGGGCGTGGCGACGGGTGGGCCGTTGACCGACCCGGCCCAGGTTGCCGAAAAGGCTCGGGTCCTGGCCACGAGCTTGACGCCGTCGGCTGCGGGCATGCGCTCGTTTTGCTCCGGCTACTTCGACTCGGTGACGTCGCGCGTGGCGACCGCCATGGCGATCTTTCCGAGCCTCAAGACCGCGCAGATCGACGCCAAGCAGGTCACCCAGACGCTTGCCGACACCGACCTGCAGCTGATGGCGATCTTGAAGGGCTCGCGGCCTGACGAGATCTTCCAAAACCTCAAGACCCAGTTTGCCGACAAGCCCGGCTTGACCGGCAAGGACAAGGCTCTCTCGGACCTCCAACAGCTCGAGGTAGGAGCATTTCTCGCGAGCGTCGCGGCTCATTACGCCTCCGGCTCAGGCGCGCCAAGCGGCAGCGGTGAGGCCGTGAGCACCGAAGTGCTCTCGGCACTGCAAGACTCGCTCACCACAGGTGCCGGCATTTCGGCCCATGTCGCGCGCGACGTTCCGGTCGCCGTTTCGCAAGTCTTGGCTAGCCTTGGCATCAAGGCCGGCACCGCAAGCGTGCAGGGCAAGGTGGTCACCATCTTCCAGACGAAGGCCGGTACCTATTGCCTGTGCGACGGCGATCAGATGTACACCGGGCCGGCGCTCGGCAAGGTCTTGAGCAAATATGAGGTCGTCAATGGTCAGGTGATGTTCTGGCACTACATCTCCGACACCAACGGCAAGATTATCGGCCGCGTGCAGACCCCGCTCGGAGCGATGATGACCTCGACCGCTTCGCCGGTCGGCGCCTTTCAAGCCTTTCTGGCACGCGGGCCGCGGCCGGCAGGCAGTCACGAAGAGATCGTCGACGAAAGCGGCCGGCTCGTGGGAGACGCGGAGGCCTTTGTTGACATCAACGACAAAATGTCGGTGCGTGCCGCGGGCGGCTACCAGAAGCTGCTCGGTGCCGATGCAAATTATTCCTCGGTGGGCTTCGACTACCAGAGCCAGCATTTTTTGGTCGACGGCACCATCGGCAACGTCAACTTCGCGCCGGTGACCCACAAAAACCAGTTGGCCGTCGTCGGCGGCATCGACGTTGCCGCGCAGCAGAATTTCGCTGTCGCCGGAGGCAACCTGACGGTGGGCGCCGATGCCCGGGTCATGAAGTCGCAAAACATCGGCACCGACGGCGGTGATGTCAACAGCGAAGCACGCCTCGCTGCGCGCTACGACCACCCGCTTCCTGCCGGCACGGGCTCGGTGTTCGTCTCCGCGACGACGACCGGCCTTCCCGCCGGCCAGATTCAGGACACCGCGACCTCTTCCGGCATGACCGCGGCGCAGCTCAAGGCTTTTACCTTTGAGAACCGCGAGATCCAATTGGCCTCGGGCGTCCGCCTCAATCTGTCGCAGAACGACGTGGTTGACCTCAAAGCCATGCTGACGACCGCGGGCAATCAAGATGTCTTCGGCCTGGGCGCCAATTACATCTCCGGCAAAACGACGTTGATGGTGGCCGCCAACACCTTCGAGAACACCAACGGCCTGTCCCAGGCCGGCAAGAGCCTTCAGGTCGGGGTCGCACGCGATCTCGGCAACGGCATCACCCTTGCGTTCACGTACGACAAGATCCCCACCGGCGACGCCTCGTCCGCGACCCTGCACGAGTTGGATCTGCAAAAGGTCGGACGCGTGAGCTTCGGCAACTCGGTCCCGCCGGATGTGGCGCAGATCATGGAGCGCCAGGGCTTTTCCCCGGACGAAGTGACAATGCCCAAGGAAGGCCTGATGCGCGGTCTGCAGTACCGGGCGCTTCTCGCCCTACAGGGAGTTTCGGGGGCGCCGGCGGGCAGCGCTTTGCCGCCGGATGTCTACTCGAGGCTGGACCTTGAATTCGATCCCATCGGCCAGACCATCGTGCTTCCTTGCTGGGTCAAAGATCAACTGCCGGGCCGGCTTGATATCGCCGCCAGCCAGCGTGTCTCATTGGCCGACTTCAAAAAACTCGATCTCGGCCCGGTTCTTTCGATCGACGCCAAGTTCAACAGTTGGGCGCTCGAGGTCTTGGCCAGCTTGGGCGGCGTCGAGGTGACGGCCAAGATCGGCCGCAAGCGCCGCGCCGTCATCGGCGCCGAGATTGGCCCGGCCGGCTTCGGCGGCATCGTCGGCTACAGCAAGGTCGAGCCCGACGGCCGCGAGAACACCTATTCGTTCTCGAGTCGCTTGCAATTCCGCATGGAGCGCCGCAGCGGGATCTTCGGCGACTTCAACTCGGTGCGCGGCTTTGGCCCCCTCGGCGTCACCCGCATGGACTGGCGCAACCCCGGCGATATGACGGTCAACCCCGGCACGGGCGAAATCTTCGCCTACAAGCGCGCACGCACGATCGCGGGCTATCTCGACCTGTTCCAGTACGTGACCAAGCCCGAAGAAGAAAAGGCCCAGATCCGGCAAGTCGTCGCCCAGCTCACGAGGTTGAATGACCAAGGCGTCGGCGTGTTCTTCTCACCGCGGGCTCTGTCGGAGGCAAGCAAGCCCAAGACTCTCGCGCAGCTCACGCGGTACTTTGTGTCGCCGGACTTTGAAAAGAGTGTCCAGGCCCTGAAGGCCGCAGGCGGAGATGGGATCGTCTTCGACTCGATCTTGGCCAAGGACAAGAACTCCTATCAGGCCGTCGAGGGAGACTGGCACGTCCATTCGATCCACGGCAACAACGACGCAGTCTTCCGTCCGGCTCCGGAAGGCACCCCGGCGGATGTCGAGCGAGAGGCCCTGGTCGGGGCATGGCAGGCCAATGGTCTGCGCATCCTCGGCGCTGAAAAGCTGAGCAATGAAGAGTACCACGGTCTCGAAAATCTGCTCGCTTTCATGGAAAAAAATATCGACACCAAGCAGCTCGTCAACAAGCAGTTGAGCTTTGCCGGCGGCTCGCTGTTCCGCTCGATCGGCGAGTTCATGGGATTTGTGAGCCTGTCACGCAACGTCGATGCCGGCGCCACCATCTCGGTGCGGCCCAGTCTGTTGCGCAAGTTTGCCAAGGCCTATCTGAGGCCTTGCCAGCTCGTCTGGGAAAAGGATCTCGACCCCAGGCAGCAGAAGGCCGTCGAGCGACTCGCCGCGGTCATGGAAAAGGAAAACCTCGTCATCAACGGCTCGCGCCAGCTCGTGCTGCTCAACACCGCGACCTTTGAGCAGCGCACCGGCGAATATCCCGACCCGCAAGATCCCTTTCGGGAGCTGCCGCTTTTCGTTCGCAAGGGGGATACCGTCTATGTGGAGCTCGGCTACCTGGCGAGCGATCCGGCCGACTATACGAGCGAGCTCAAGCGCGCGCTCGGCGGTGAGCTCGTCAATGCCATCTCCTTGATGCGCGCCGAGTCTACCCAGGAGCAGCGCGACATGACGTTTGCGCGCCGCGCGGGTTACGGCACGCTGTTGCAGTACTATCCCGAGCGGCCGGCCGAGCACGTCGGCGGAGCCAACCCCGGCGTCCTCTACAGCTACCGCATCTTCGATGCTTACGGCCTGCCGGCCAAGGACGCGCAAGGCAAGCCGGTCCTGTGCTCGTACGCGTTCTTCTTCCCCGAAGGCAGCGAAGAGCTGAGGATGATCGTCCGGCCGGACGCAGGCACGCCGGGTGAGGCGAAGACCGTGGTGATGCGCACGCGCGAAGACGTAGAAAAGGTCGCCAAAGAGTATCCGCAGATCGGCGTCATCATCGACGGCATGATCGATACCAAGAACCACCTGCCGGGCTTGCGCCTGTTGGAGCGGGTGCGCGAGAGCCGACAGCTCGCGCGCGCGAGTCAGGCAAAACCGACCTGAGGTTTCTGCCTCGGGGCTCTTACTCTTTCGCTGTTTTCTTGGCCCGCAGCAACGCGGTCGCCAATAGCCTTTCGAGGGCCGCAAAGGACTTTTCGCCGGCTTCGCCGTCCGCCGTGAGGCTGACTTCGTAGATCGTGTCCTCGGTGACGGCGATGACGTGGGCGCGCCGCAAGCGGAAGCGCTTTTCTTTGCCGTTGACAACGGCCGGCATCACATGCGTGAGCTCGAAGCGACGGGCGGGCAGGCCGGCGAGCGTGCACGCGGACTCGCCGGTAAATGACAGGTCCGGCAGCTGCTGCTGAGTGATGCCGCCTTGGGCCGCCTGCGCCGCGGCGTCGAGGTTGAGGCCGCGGTTGGGCCTGACGGTGACGGTCACGTTCGGCCGAAAGCCGTTCGGTCCGGGCGGGGCCTGGAGCAACACGATGTCCTGGCGCTGCCACTCGGCTGGAAGATCGAAGCCGAGCTCGCCGACAAAAGAAGGCTGCTTCATTTTTTTTCAGGGCTCGGCTTTGGGCCGGGCTCGAAGCCCGACACTCCACCAATCCAGAAGCCCAGGCCCGGGACGTCGGCGCCCGCACCAAGGACCGACAGACCTGCATGCGACAGCCCGCCGACATCGTTGAAGTTGCCAACAAACACTTCCCCGGCTTCGCTCGCGCGCTCACCAAAGGCGAGGATCCCGCGGCGCAACGGTGCGGTCAAAGGCGTAAGGCGCGGCTCAGACATGCCGAAGCCCAGGCCCAGACCCGAGCCGCCGGCGCCCGGCGTTAGAGGCAAGCGGCCGCCGATCGCTCCGTCACCGACCATGAAGTTCATAAGCGGGCCGAGCTTGACCTGGGCGACTTGGCCGAAGAACTCATCAACTCCGGCGCCGATGCCTGCGGTAAACGGCATGCTCGCCGACGCGCCGAACTGGACATGAGGCTTGCCGGTGGTCTCCATGGCAGAGCCGCGGCCCACGCCAAACGACGCGCCTTCGCGCAAGACGACCTCCGGGGTCTGCTTGCCGGTCACGAGGTTGCGCTCGCGCACGCCCAGCCCGCCGCCGATGCTGACGCCGACGTTGATGAAGCTCAGGCCCAGGCGGCCGGTGACTGAAAAGGTTCCTTTAAAGTCCTGGCCCATGCGGTAGGGCAAGACGTCAGCAGCCGCTGATTCGGGTAGTCCGGCGAGCTCGGCCATCTTGGCCACGACCTCTTCCTGCTTGGCGGGCCTCAGGCCCAGCTTGCCGAGGAGCTGCTCGGCCACGTGGCGCCGGTCGACAGCCTGCGACGACAAAAATGCCTGCTTCCAGGTCTTGAATTCTTCGGGCGTGAGCTTCTGGTTCTGGCCCATGACCCGATCGATTTCCGACTGGACGATGCCGGAGACTCGTTCGTGCGCCGGGCGGTTGGCAATGAGGATCTCTCGGACTGCGCTGGGCGCGAGCGGGGTGATCCCGGATTCTTCGGCGAGCTTTGTAAGCACGGTTTCCGGCGTGACTTTGGTGAGTGGGCCGAGGTCCTGGTCGATGCCCTTGTATAGCCGGCGCAGCTCGATGTTGTTGACCAGGGCGAGGTCCTTGGCGACGGCCTTGAGCTCTTCGGGAGTCAGCTGCTTGCCGTCCGCAAAGACCGCGTTGATGGTCTTGCTGACCGCGGCGTACTCGTTACTCTCCGCCGGCCGATTGGCACGCTTTGCCGCCTTTGCGCGCGGCGCGGTCTCGGCCTTCTGCGCGGGAGCCGGAGCCGGCGGCACAATGCGGCCGGCCGCGGCCGATTGCTCGACCGCCGGGCCCATCTCCTTCAAGGCCTCGGTGATTTCGGGCGCCGGCAGCTTGGCGTTTTTCATAAACTTCACGACCGCGTGCGCCGTCTCCTCGATGGAGGCCCTTTGCGCGTTGACCTGCTGCATCAAGCTCTCGGCTCGGGCAGCGAGCTCACTGGCGCGCGGTGAATCCGGCGAGAGTGTCGCCGCCTCGGCCGTGACGTCCTTGTATTCTTGCAGCGTGCCCGCGAGCTGTCGCTGCTGTTCGAGCACGTGCTTTTTGTGCTCGGTGGCAATCCGGCGGAAGGGAGCATCCGGCGAAAGGTCGCCCGTGACGCGGGACAGAGCGCCGCTCACCGCTTCGCTCAAAACCAGAACGGCCAGATTGCGGCCGAAGATGACGGCGGCCTGCTTGAAGCTCGGGCTCTGTCCATGCCGGCTCATTTCCAGGACGGAGTAGCCGGTCATAATGAAATCGGAAGACGCCAAGGCCATCGCCTGGCCTGCCGCCATGCGGACCAGGCGTGCGCCGAGACCGGTACCGGGCACGAGGTGGCCGGCTAGCTTGGAGAACTGGCCGGCCCCGGAAAGGATGCCGAACATAGCCGCATCGACCGCGAGCTGCTTGAGCTCGACGTGGCCTTCGTTGGCGAGCTGGAACAGCACCGAGCTCGTCGCGGTATTGGCCACCAGGCCCGCGGCCTTGATGAGCATAGCCGTGCCGCGGCTGATGTTTGCGAGCTCGGCCGCGGTGGAGACGCCGGTGTAGCCGAGACCCGCGCTCGCGACAAAGGTGCCGATGCCGGCAGAGGCGATGCCGATCGCCGCGATCTCGACCGCCTGAGATGCCGTCTGGCGCCCGAAGCGCCATCGGCCTTCGGACTTCAAGTGCTGCTCGATGGTCGTGCCGGGCTTGTCGTCCGGACCGGTCATCTCGCGCAGCCGCAGGAGGGCCTCGGGCGTCAGGCCATCGAGCTTGTGGTCGGTGATGTTCTTTCTCACCTCGGCGGCGATCTGCGAGTCCGGCTTCTGGTAGTAAACGATGAAGGTGTTGCCCACCGGAACAAACCCGGCAATCTCGCCCTTATTTTGCAGCTTGGTGAGGCCCTCTTTCGTGGCACCCTGCGGGGCGGGCTTGGGATCGACAATCGATACACCCGCGGCGACCGAAACCGCGAGCCGGGCCTCGGAGGCATTGGGCTCGGTCCCCTGGCCGGCAAACTGCGCGTAGGCGCTGGTGACGAGAGCGCTCTTTTCGAAGTCGATGCGCTTTGCGCCCGAGGCCGATGCGGTCCTAATCGTGCCGTCACGCATCGTCCGTGCGAAGGAGAGCGCTTCGAAGTCTTCGGCGGTTTTGGTGGGGGCGAGCAAGGAGAGGATGGAGCGCTTCCATGTGCTGTTCACGGCCCCCGGCCTGAGCACAAACGGACCCTTCTTCGGGTCGCGAATCTGCATCTTCCGCCAAATCGGATCATCCAACATTCCGCCCGTCGCATGGTCGTAATCGAGAGCCTTGGTACGCAGGCGCTTCATGCCCAAATCGTAGATGACGGCCGCGGTCACTTGGTCCCAATTGGTTTTGCCGAACGCGCTCGGGTCGATGGTGCCACGGCGCAGATCGCGGACCACGGTCCAGATCGCGGCATTGATCCGCAGCAGCGCACAAGCCGCGTCGTCCGGTCGCACGCGCTGGCTGCCGTCGAAGGTGTCGATGAACTCGGCGTAGCCGTCGGCGAAGATGCCGTCGAGGACGAGCTCGGTTTGATCGCGGTAGGCGCCAAACGCAGCCGTTGCTCGGTCGACCACCGCTGCGGGCGCGGGCGGTTTGCCCTCGGCCCGAGGCACCGCAGCCGAAATCTTCTCACCGGCGCGCAGGATTGCCGCCCGGCCTTCGGCGGAGAGCTCCCGGCTCGAAGCTGACAAGACGACAGCCGGCAGCTCCTTCAAGAGTTGCGCCGCCTCGCGGTATTTTCCGCCCTCGAGCGCTTTTTCGAGCGCCTCCACTTTGGCGCAGGCGGCGCCCACGCGGCCAACCGGTTGGTCGTGACTGGACAGGGCATGGGCCTCGGCGGTCAATTCCTTGTGCGCGGACTTGACCGCAGCACGCAGGCCGTCGAGTCGCTCGGGATAGTCGACGAATTCCGGAGCTTCGGCTTGAAGCGCAGCAGCCTCCGGGCCGCCCGGAGCTACAGCGTCTTTGCCTCCCCCCTGAGGCAAACCTGCAAAGGCCAGCTCATCGAACGCGATCTCGCTGCGTCCGGAGCGATCGAGCTTGGCCCGGGCGGCATCGACGTAGGGCAAAAGCGCCGTGGCCTGCCAATTGCCGGCCGCCTGCAGGCGCGACTGCATCCGGGTGAGCATTTCGCGCGACAGCCCGCCGCGCAGGGCGCGGATCTCTGCCTGGCAGAAGCCGGCCGCGCAGAGCGCCCCGATGACCGCACGGATCTGGGCGTCGTTCTCTTTGGCTGGTTTTCCCGCGAGCACTCTCTCGGGGCTGCCGGGCGCGGCGCTACCCGCCGCTCGGTACGAGACCCAGAAGCCTTGCAGCGACACACCTTTGGGAATGGACAGATCGACGAGATGGCCGCGCACATCGGCATCGAGGTCGTTCGCACCGTCGAGGCGGGTGAGCTCGTCTACTTCATACACCCAGACGCGGTTCCGCGCGTCTTTGACCACAACCGAGTCAACGTCGGTGCCGGCGGCGAGCTGGCGGGCATAGCCCTCGGCAGCTTCGGCGTTGTCAAAGGACTTGCCTTCGGATTTGACCTGTACCTTCGGGTCGAGCCACGTCCACGGGCGGTCCAGAGTGGCAATCGTTTGACCTTTGGAGAGCGGGCCGGCCATTTTCTAATCTCCTTTGGGGCCTACCGCACAGCCTGGACAAGACGCGGTTGCCTATTCCATTACAAGACCAGTGTACTCCTTTTGCCCGAAGATCCGCAACCGCGCGATTCGCGCCGTGTGTCACAATCCCAATTTCGACCCGCATCGCCGGACTCCGGACGCGATCCGGCTCTCTGAACAAGCATCGCCTGGTCTGCGCGGTTAGCGGAAAGAGCCCGAGTCCGTTTGACCTGGGGATTTCTTTGTGCGCGGGCACGGTTAATATCGACCACTTGCTTTAGCGGATAGTAGCGACAAACGGGGGGGCGGGTTTTCGACACCCGGGAAGTGTTTATGCTACCTGTGCACCAAGGCGGCAATTCTCTGTCGGACAATCTTGCCCTTTTCCGGGTTGGTGAACATCCCGACGGCTGCGCCGATTCGCTCCGCGAGCAGGGGGAGGTCCCCTGCGACAATCTGATCCGGCTCCTTGCCGATGCCTTTGCACTGCACGCGCAGGATCGGGTCGGGCAATCGCGAGTATTCGGCCACCACTTCTCTGATTGCTCTGGCGAGCGAGCTCAAGCTCTCGTCTGACATGACGGCGCCCTTTTTCGGAGTTCACTTACCATAATGCTGCTTGGCGTAACCGTCGAGCTTGTCAAAGGGCGCCATGATGAACTCGCATTTGCCATCGCCCCGTGCTGTACAGAGCATCTCCCGGGCATGCACCTCGACACCATAGGCGGCACTGCACCAACCTGCCGAGTATCCCGCGCTGAACAGGCAGATTGGCTTTTTTGCCTTGCTGCCGCGGCGCGCGAAGACCTCGGACTCGAAGGTGTTGGGATGCTGATATTGCAAGAAGTAGTTTTGATCGGGCGACGGCCGGGAGCTGGGGTAGATGTCCACGAATGCCCAACCCGCGTAGGCAAAATGCACCGGGCCGGTCGAGAGCTTGGTGGTCGGATCGGTGATGCCGCGCTCCTCGGAAAATGCGATGGAGTCGGCTTTGCCGATGATCCGCGCCATGTTGTAGATGAACTCGTCGGCCTGATCCTCGCCAAAGGTCTTCGAAAGCTCGTCGAACAGAGCGATGTACAGACCTTCGCCGCGCACGAGCACGTAGCGCTGTTTGCCGACATGGATCATGCCGTGGCTCGGGTCGCGTTTGAACTCCTTGAACAGACTGTCTACGTACTGTTCTGCTTGCTCAAAAAGGGGCACAAATTGCTCGGGAACTTTTACGGTCTTGGTGGGCATAATCCCCTCCCTTGTGCAGGTTTCCACCGGAGACGCTACATCACGCGGCAGCATTGCGCCAGACGATCGTCGATCGTTTAGACAGATAGGACAGGCCGGTTTTTGGTGAGGGGGCCGGAGTTGCGTTAACCTCACGCCCCATGACGCTCATCCAAGCCATTGTTCTGGGGATCATTCAGGGTCTGGGGGAATTTCTGCCGATCAGCAGCTCCGGTCACCTCATCGTCGTGCCTTGGTTGGTCGGCTGGGGAGAGCACTCTCTGGCGTTCGATGTGGCGCTGCATGCGGGCACGCTGGCCGCCGTCGTCGCCGCCTTCTATCGAGATTGGTGGAAGATGGGGACCGGCTTCGGCCGCGGGTTGCTGCGTGGGGCACCTCTGTCTGAGCCCGAGGGCCGCTTGCTGGTCATCCTGGCCGTAGCGACGATTCCGGGCGCCGTGTTGGGCAAGCTCTTCGAGGCCCGGGCCGAGACCGTGTTTCGCAATCCACTGCTGGTTGCATGTGCCATGGCGGTCATGGGCCTGATTCTGTGGGTTGCAGACCGTCGCGCCCGCACGGGTGAGAAATCCGTGCTGACAATCTCATGGCTCGACGCGCTTCTGATCGGCTGCGCCCAGGCGATCGCCCTCGTCCCCGGCGTGTCGCGCTCGGGAGCCACGATCACGATGGCCTTGTTCTTGGGCTTTCGGCGCGATCAGGCGGCTCGCTTCAGCTTTCTCTTGGCGACGCCGATCATCGCCGGCGCGACGATTCTCAAAGTGCCGCATGTGCTGCACTCGGGTGCAGCCAGTACCGTCCTTTGGGGGATGGTGTTTGCGGCGGTGTTCGGCTTTCTGAGTATCCGCGTGCTACTGCGCTACGTGCGCGATCGCACCTATCTGCCGTTTGTCTACTACCGACTGGCCTTTGCCGCGCTGGTCGTAGTTATGGTTGCGACCGGGACGAGAGCTCTCTAGTCGACGAACTTAGTCCAATGTTTCTGGACGAGCTCTTCGGCTTCGGGGCCGGAGACGAGCTTGTAGTTGCTTTCGACAATTTTGTCGGTCAGGACCTTTTCCTCGCCCTCGGGGCCGACCACGCGGCGTTGGTTCTGACCCACCAGCTCGCCGAGGTACAAGACATGCTGCGGCAGATCGGCCCGGGGGCGGGTTCGCTTGAGGACGGACTTCTTGGGGCGAATGTTGCGAAAGAAAAAGCTGTTTGGCATAGGCTCAACTTAGCGCAACCCGGCCGGAAAACAAGTGGCCTTTGCAGGGCTTGCGTTCGGCGACCGGACTCGCCATCACTAGGAATCGGAGGTTTGTTTAGTATGGACCTGGCAATCAAGGGCCGAGTGGCGATGGTGGCGGCAGCGAGCAAAGGCCTGGGCAAAGCCTGTGCCATCGCCCTGGCGCAGGAAGGTGCACGTGTCTCGATTTGTGCGCGCAATCGGGCCGAGCTGCAAAAGACCAGTGCCGAGCTCGACGCGTACACCGAAGCGATGGAAGTGGTCGCCGACGTCAGCTCGGCACAGGATCTTGCCGCCTGGCACCGCGCGACGGTCGAACGCTTCGGCCCCGTCGAGATTCTGGTTACCAACACCGGTGGGCCACCGGTCAAACGCTTCATGGAGCTGACCGATGAGCAATGGCTCTCCGGCGTCGATTCGACTCTGATGAACGTAGTGCGCCTGTCCAGACTGGTCGTGCCCGCCATGCGCCAGAGCCATTGGGGACGAATCATTCACCTGACTTCGCTTGTTGCCAAGCAGCCCAGCGACGAGCTGACGATCTCGAGCACGATTCGCGCCGGCCTGTCCGGGCTGACCAAGACAATGGCCAATCAGCTCGGACCCGACGGCATCACCGTCAACGCGCTTTTGTCGGGACACATCAACTCGGACCGCCAAAAGGAGATCGCTGCCATCCGGGTCAAGGAACGCGGCATCACCTACGAAGCGTACAATGCCCAGCAGGCGGCGGAGATCCCCCTCAGGCGCATCGGGGAGCCACGCGAAATCGGCGAGGTGGTCGCGTTTCTCGCCTCCGCAAGGGCGAGCTACGTAACCGGAGTCTCGTTGCAGGTCGACGGCGGGCAGATTCGCTCAACCATGTGAGTGAGCAAATTACGCCGTTTGGTCCAGCTCTCTCCTGAGCGCTGCGGGCTCGGCGCTCGGCAGCGAGCAAACCCGATCGCGACAGACAAAGGCCGAAACGCCGGTAAATGTCGTCTTGTCTGAAAGCAGCGGCACCAGGGCGGCCGTCTGACTGCGTGTCGCCGGATCACACGCGAGCACGACGAGCTTGTTGGGTAGATAGCGGGCGCGAAGCTCGGCGAGCAAAGGCCCGGCCGCTGCGGCGTCGGGCGCCGTGATCACAATTTCTACCGGCGGACTCAGCTCGGACTCCAACGCCACGAGCATTCTACAACAAGCGCTCAGGGGCAGATCCGGCATGGCCGCCCACGCATCCAGAGTCGAGCGGGCTTTGTCCAGATAATCTTTGCGCCCGCTCAGGTGCCCCAGGCGCAGCAGGTTGCTGGCGGCAATGGCGTTGGCGGCGGGCTCGGCGCCGTCGAACATGGGCCGCGTGCGCACGAGCAGTTTTTCGTGACTTTTAGATGTCAGAAAATAGCCGCCGGCTTCGGCGTCCGCAAAATCCTGGCCCACTACTTGCTGGAGCTCGCCGGCCTGGGCGAGCCAGCCGGGTTGGCCGGTCGACTCGAACAGATCTAGCAGGCCCGCAATGAAGTAAGTGTAATCGTCGAGCAGTCCAGCGATGACACACGTGCCCTCGCGCCACGATCTCTTCAGCCGGCCTGCCTCGCGCATGTGGTCGAGCACGAAACGTGCCGCTGCTTCGGCCCGGACCGTGTAGCCCGGCTCGGCCAGCGCAAAGCCCGCCCGGGCATAAGCGGAGATCATCAGTCCATTCCACGAGGTGAGAATCTTGTCGTCCAAAAACGGTGGCGTGCGGCGCGCCCTGGCAGCTAGGAGCAGCGGCCGGCAAGATTGCCGCACCCGCTGCAGCTCGGTGGCGCTCGTGCCAAATTCACGGGCAACTTCCTCGAGTAGTCGGGGCCGCCACAAGACGCTCCGGCCCGATTCGAAATTGCCCTCGGCCGTGACATCGAACAGGGCACAGAGCCATCGGCCGTCCCGTACGCCCAGCGCGGCCTCCAGCTCGGCCGGAGTCCAGGTGTAGAATTCCCCCTCGTGCAGCGCGCCGTGTGTGTCCCGGCTGTCGGCATCGGTTGCCGAAAAGAACGCGCCCTCGGGATGCGTCATCTCCCGGCCCACGTAGTCGAGAATCTCGCGGGCGATGGCCGCAAACTCCTTGCGGCCCGTCAGTTGCCAGCCGGCCAGATAGGCCAGGGCGAGCTGGGCGTTGTCGTAGAGCATTTTTTCGAAATGAGGCACCTGCCAGCGAGAATCCACGGCATAGCGGTGAAAGCCCCCAGCGAGCTGGTCGTAGATGCCCCCGGCGGCCATGGCCTCAAGCGTTCGGATCACGGCCGCCCGCGCTAGC
>Ga0182027_10002536_pt1 | contig 29496 bp, 20 predicted proteins | sample 712E1DmetaG_FD_121300 | JGI IMG/M metagenome (GOLD analysis project Ga0182027, IMG submission 121300) | Permafrost microbial communities from Stordalen Mire, Sweden - 712E1D metaG (Illumina Assembly) | ecosystem: Environmental > Terrestrial > Soil > Wetlands > Permafrost | place: Sweden...
ACAACGATCCGTAGGTATTGCCCAGGAACAGCCCGCTTATCAGTACCAGCGTCGCGTAAAGCAGCTTCCCTATCTCAACGTTTGTCTTTTCCACGAATCCCTCGCACATCTTTCGGGTGATTTGTTTCTTGACATTATTTCCAACTATAGTATATCATAAGCTATCTCAATTCCAACAGATATTTCAACAGCATAGTCGTTTAAAATCGATAAAAAGTTCAAAGCCATGCTAAAAAACCGGAAAACCCCGAAGTAGCAAGTTGTTTATGCTATATTTAAATGCCCATGAACACCTCCGATAAAAATCAAACGCTCCTGGAAAAGGAAGTGACTGCGCTGCGGGCGGAAATCGATCGTCTTAAGGCCGAAGACCAAACTATTTCCATTGAGCATCGGGCTTTGCAGCTCCAAACCGTTGCCGACATTTCGCGAGCGACCTCCTCAATACTCAATTTGGGGGAACTTCTCTCAACGACCGTGGAAGTGATCCGCAACCGGTTCAAGCTTTCATATGCGGCAATTTTTCTGATTGATGAGACGAAAAAATTCGCGCTCCTGCGCGCCGGAACGGGTGAAACCGGCAAGAAAATGCTTGCGGCAGGGTACAAATTCGACATAGAAGATTCTTCGCTCATCAGCCGGTGTATCGCCGACTGTCAGGCGCATATCGCGTTCTATGAGGGCAAAGACGGCGCGAAAAAAGGCAACCATTTGCTCTCTAAAACACGGTCCGAAATCCTGCTGCCCCTTGCCCATCAAGGAAAAACTATCGGCGTCATGACCATACAGTCGATCGATCCGGCGGCCTTTACCTTCGAAGATATTCCTGTTTATCAAACAATGGCCGACCAGGTATCAAATGCCATTGAAAACGCCCGGTTGTTCGAACAAACTTCATTGGCCAGGCGTCAGGCCGAGGCCCGGCTGCGGGACATGCAAATCATGCAACGGATAAGTTCGGCGGTCAGCGACACGTTTGACCTGGAAAAAGTCGTTGACGCGCTTTTTACGGCGCTGCAACAAGACATGGAATTTACCTTTATCGCGCTGCATATCATCGATGAAACCCTCCGGGAAATGCGCACGGTGCGCGCCGTAGGCCTGGCCCAGGGCATAAACGGCCTGGTCCGCCCGTTAGAACAGATGAAAAACGACATCCTTTTGGACGTGGTCGCCCAGGGCGCGGTTGAAGTGATCGACGGATGGGATGACCGATTTGACAAGGAGATTTTCGAACGTGAAGGCCACGGGGCCTTGGTCAGGGCCTTTATTCCCTTGCTTTTGCGGGGGAAAGCGATCGGAATTTTGGAGACTGGCTACGACCGGTCTAAACATGCCGCCATTTCCCAGGAAGAGGTGCGACTCTTGACGAGCTGCGCCGAGCAAATCGCGATTACTCTTGAAAACACGAGACTCTTTGAGCAATTGGAGCATGAACACGACCTCTTACACGCGCTCATGGACAATATTCCGGACGCCATTTACTTTAAAGACGATAAAAGCCGTTTTTTACGGGTAAGCCGGGCCATGGCCCAAAAAATGGGTTTTTCCGACCCCGAGGCGCTGATCGGAAAAACCGACTTCGATATTTTTACCAAAGAACATGCCCAGCAAGCCTTTAATGACGAACAAAAGGTCATTCGCACCGACCGACCGGTGATCGGTATCGAGGAAAAAGAGACCTGGCCCGATTCCCGCGTGACATGGGTTTCAACAACAAAAATGCCGATGCATGATAAAAAAAACAGGGTAATCGGGACTTTCGGCGTTTCGCGCGACATTACAAAAAGAAAACTTGCCGAAGAGGCGCTCAAATTCAGGGTGGCGTTTGAAAAACACATTACGTCGGTTTCAACCAAGTTTGTAAACCTCGCCTCAAGCCAGATCGACGGTGCGATAAATTCGGCGCTTCGCGTTATCGGCGAATTTACCGGCGCCGATCAATGTTTTTGCACCTTATTCGGCGGAAGCGAAAAGGCGCTTCGACGGGATTATCAATGGAGTTCCAAGGGCCTGGAGGCATTATCGCTTAAGGACGCCTCGCAAGGCCCCAATACTTTTTCGTGGCTTAAACAAAAAATAAAGCAAATCGAAACGGTCAAAATCGAGCGTCTCGAAGACCTTCCGGCGGAAGCTGAAGCGGAAAAACAATGGTTTAAACGCCATGGCGTTCGTTCATTCATTAATGTTCCACTCGTGTACGGAGGCGCTCCGCTCGGTTTTATCGGATTGGAATCGCTCGGCAGTGAAAAGACTTGGTCGGAAGATATTGCCATACTGCTGACCATCATCGGCGAGGTTTTCATGAACGCCCTGGAACGAAAACGCGCCGAAGAAGAATTGCATAACGCTAAAAACATGCTTGAAGTTCGCGTTGAACAGCGCACGGGCGATCTGAAAAAAGCCAACGAATTGCTGGAATCGCATATTTCGCAACTTAATTTTCTCAATACGTCCTTTTACGAACTGTCGCCCATAATTCATCTTGAAAAATTGCTTCCCGCGGTGCTGAATATTTTCATGGCGCGTTTTCCCCAGGCCCAGGGAAGCCTATGCAGGCGAAAAAAAGATACCTTCCACTGCGCCTATGCAACGGGAGACCTCAACACCGACCTTGGCAAGCTTGCAAGCGAAAAAGCCGCCCAGCAAATTCTTCGCAACGACCTGAACAAACCGCTTTTTATCGCCGATTGGAAAAAAGACGAGCGGCTGAGTCTTCTTACTTGGCCCGAAATGGGACCGCGGTCCTGTTATATCGCCATTCCCCTGATCGTCGACAACAAGTGCGGCGCCGTTTTGCAAATTTTTGCGCAGGGCGATTACGCGGCGTCGTATCCGCGGGAACGCACGGTACTTGCCACGCTTGCCGCGCATACGGCCATTTGCCTGAGTAACGCCCTGCATTACCAGGAACTAGGCGAAAAGTCGAGGCTCGACGGAGAGCTTGACGCAGCGCGCAGTATCCAAAGCCGGTTTACGCCGAATTTCAGGCCCCAAATTCCTCATGTCAATCTTAAGGGCGTCTATTATCCGGCCTACGAAGTGGGCGGAGATTACCTCGATTATTTCCAGACCGAAGACGGACAATGGGTCGTCGTGATCGCCGACGTGTGCGGAAAAGGCATTCCGGCGGCGCTTCTCATGACCATGCTGCGCAGCACGTTTCGCGTGGAGGCGCGCAAGGAAACCTCGGCCAAACGTCTTTTGTGCGCGGTAAACCAATTCATGGCCGTCAATCTTGACGAACGGTCGTTTGTTACGGCGCTGTGCCTGATTATCGATAAAAAGGGCGATTCGATGCGCTATGCCCGCGCCGGGCACCCCATGCTCGTGAAAGTAGGGGGCCAGGGGGCCGCGCCCGAGAATATTGCCTGCAACGGCATTGCTTTGGGGCTTATTCCCGAAACCGATAAATTTCAAGAGATGCTTGAGGAAATAGTCATTCCGCTTGAAAAGGGACAGCGCTTCCTCATTTATACCGACGGTCTTATCGACGCCGCGGACCCACAAAAAAACAGCTACGGGTTCCACCGCTTGTGCGAAGTGCTCGCCCGCGACAAAAATTCCGACGCCGACGGGCTTATGGCGTTTCTCATGGAGGACATCAAGTCCTTCACGCGAGGCGCCGCCTACCACGACGACTTGACCATTCTTGCGTTACAAGTAACTTGACGGCCGAAAACCCCCGAAGAGGATTTTGTCAGCGATTGAGCGCAATCGGAGTCGCCTTCGCCCCCCAAATTTCGTCGGCATATTGCTGGATCGTCCGGTCGGAAGAAAACCGGGCCATGTTCGCCACGTTGAGAATGGACATTTTCGTCCAACGCTCCTGGTCCCGGTAGGCATTGGTCAGCCGGTCTTGACAGGAGATATATTGGTCGAAATCGGCCATGAGCATGTATTTGTCGCCGCCATTGAGGATGGAGTCGAAAATCGGCCTGAATAAATGGGGTTCTTCCGGACTGAAAAAGCCTTTTGCGATAAGGTCCATGACTTTGCGCAGGTTCTCGCTTTTATGGTAACAGTCCCACGGATTATAGCCCCGGGAACGCAACTCGTCGACTTCATGGGAGCGCAGGCCGAAAATAAAGATGTTTTCATCGCCCACCTCTTCCCAAATTTCAATGTTCGCGCCGTCCATGGTGCCGATGGTAAGGGCGCCGTTGAGCGCGAATTTCATGTTCCCGGTGCCCGAAGCCTCGGTGCCCGCGGTGGAAATTTGTTCCGAAACGTCCGACGCCGGAATCAGGACCTCGGCAAGGGAAACCCGGTAGTTGGGCAGGAAATGCACTTCAAGCAGGCCGCGCATGTCGGGATCGTTATTGATGACCCCGGCCACGTTATTGATGAATTTAATGATGAGTTTCGCCATGTAATACCCGGGGGCCGCCTTTCCGCCGAACAGGACCGTTCGCGGGACGAAATCGGCGCGGTTGCCGGCCTTGAGATCGTTATACATCGAAATGCAATGAAGCAGCTTGAGCGTTTGGCGCTTATATTCGTGCATGCGTTTTATTTGGACGTCGAACATGGAATCGGGGTTTATTCGAAGCCCTTCCCATTTGTTCATTTTCTCGACGAAGCGTTTTTTGTTATGCCGTTTCGCTTCGCGCCATGCTTTCCTGAAATCCGGATCGTCGGCAAAGGCGGCGAGCTTTTTCAGCTCGGAGCTGCTTCTGATCCACTGATCGCCGATTGTGTTAGAAATGAGCGTTGCGAGCGGCCTGTTGCACGCGTTAAGCCAGCGTCGCTGCGTGATGCCGTTGGTTTTGTTGTTGAATTTTTCGGGCCAAAGGGCGTAAAAATTCCTGACGAGACCCGTCGTTAAAAGCTTGGTATGGAGTTCCGAGACGCCGTTGACGGAGTGGCTTCCCACGATCGCGAGATAGGCCATACGCACTTTGGGCTCGCCGCCTTCCTCGATAAGCGACATGTCGCGCAGCATATCGACGTTGCCCGGATATTTATAGGACACTTGTCGCAAAAACCGGCTGTTGATTTCATAGATGATCTCCAGGTGGCGGGGCAGCAGCGTTTTCATTAAAGAAACAGGCCACTTCTCAAGGGCCTCAGGCATGAGCGTATGGTTGGTATACGCAAAGGTCTTGGTGACGATGGGCCAGGCCTCGTCCCAGGTAAGGTTGTGTTCGTCGATCAAAAGCCGTATGAGTTCGACGATTGAAATGGCCGGGTGCGTGTCGTTGAGCTGGATGGCGACTTTGTCGGGAAACGCCTTGAAATCGTCGTTATGCTGGAGGAAGCGGCGGATGATGTCGTGCAGCGACGCGGAAGTGAAAAAGTGCTGCTGTTTCAGGCGAAGTTCCCTTCCGGAATGGTTATTGTCGTTGGGGTACAGGACCTTGGAAATGTTTTCGCTTGAGAGTTTGTCCTGGCACGCGCCGATATAGTCGCCGCTGTTGAAATATTCGAAATTAAATTCATTGTGCGCATGCGCGCCCCACAGCCTCAGGGTATTGACGGTGTTATTACCGTAGCCGGGTATCGGAACGTCGTAGGGAATGGCGATCACTTCCTCGGTGTCCACCCACGATACGTGGGTCTTACCCTGTGCGTCGGTATGGTAAACCGTTTTTCCGAAATATTTGATGGGCACCTTGTATTCAGGCCGTTCGATAAGCCAGGGGTTGGTGAATTCAAGCCATTGCTCCGGCAGTTCGACCTGGTTGCCGTTGGTGATTTTCTGGTTGAAAATACCGAACTCGTAGCGTATGCCGTAGCCGATGGTGGGCAGTTCGAGCGTTGCCATTGAATCCAAAAAACAGGCGGCCAAACGTCCGAGACCGCCATTACCCAGACCCGCGTCGAATTCCTGGTCGACGATGTCTTCCATCTCCATGCCGAGGTCCCTAATCGCTTTATCGCAGGCGTCGCCGAGGCCGAGGTTCATCAAATTATTGGTAAGGAGCCGCCCCATGAGGAATTCCATCGATAAATAATAAACGCGTTTGACGTTTTGTTTGTGGTATTGCTGCTGGGTGATGATCCAACGCTCGACCAAACGTTCCCTGATCGAGTATGCCAAGCTCAGAAATTCGTCGTAGGAAGTAATTGAAAATTTGTCTTTGGCGAGATTGTATTCAAGGTTATTGAGAAACCCCAAACGGATATCGTCGGAGTTCATGCCTTTAAAATGGATGACCCACTTTGCGGGGTCTTTTTTCGGGTCTTCGGTCCGTTTTGCGGGACCGGCGTCGGTTTTGAGCATGGAGGGTCCTTAATTTTTAAAATATCGAACGACAATACTCCCCATTGTAGCGTGAAATCCCGATAAAGTAAAGCGGAATTTCATGGTTTCTTAAAATAATTGAAACCGCGCGATCCGGGGTAAAGGGGTGCGCCGGTACGCGTAGGGCGGATGGAGCGCGTCAAACCATCGAGCGGATTTTTCTTTTTTTCCTTGCGAAAAAGCCCCCGCGTTTCTATTTTAATATTATCAGAATTATTTTTTTACCTGTCACCGTATTACTTTACATCATTCAATCACTATTTTTCAGAGGAGGTTGGGATGAATAAGGGAGAACTTATAGCCGCGGTCGCGAAGGAAGCCGGCTTGACGAAGGCATCGGCGGAAAAAGCGGTTAACTCTGTTCTCGAAAACATTAAGAAGAACGCCAAGAAAGGCGTTCAGCTTATCGGTTTCGGCAGTTTCGCTCTTGCAAAGCGCAAGGCCCGTACCGGCAGGAACCCTCAGACCGGCCAAACCATCAAAATCAAGGCATCCACCGCGGTCAAATTCAGGGCGGGCGCCGAATTCAAAAAAAGTGTCAACAAGTAAACGCGCGAAAGCCGTTTAGACGCTGTAGCTGAATTATCTGAGCTTTTTGCATAGATAATTCCTGCGTAAAGAGACTTATCCGCCCCCCCGGCGGGTTATCGTAAGCCCTCCGTCTTATTTCATAAGGCGGGGGGATTTTTTTATGGGAACGACCTACCACCGGACCTCGAACATATACCGCCAGTTTTTTCCGGTTATGTAAAAAGTGCCGGTCTGGGGATTATAGGCGATGCCGTTGAGGACTTCCTCGCTGCTTTGAGTTTGGGCTTTTTCAACCACCGAAATACAGTCGATGATTTTAACGACTTTCCCGGTAAGCGGCATGATCTCGACGATGGAATTGTCGTACCACACGTTCGCGTAGATTCGCCCGCCGGCGTATTCTAGTTCGTTAAGGTTTTTAAGCGGCCTGCCGTTTACGGTTACCGGGATTTTCTTCTGCAAGGCGAATGATTTCGAACGCACGAAAAGGGTGTCGCTGCCGTTACTCATGATCAAACTCCTGCCGTCGAAAGTAAGACCCCAGCCTTCGCCTTCATACGAATAGGCGCCGGTCATTTTAAAATCCGACAATGAATATTCAAGCGCGGCCTTTTCCTTCCAGGTAAGCTGAATGAGGGTGTCGCCTACCAGGGCCAGGCCCTCGGCGAAAACGTCGGCAACCGGAACATTTTTAAGGACCGCGCCGTTTGCCGGATCGATGCGGCGAAGGCTCGATTGCCCGTAGAGGCCCGTGCTTTCGTAAAGAAGCCCGTTATGGTAAAGCAGTCCCTGAGTAAAGGCTTGCGGGTCATGGGGAATTGTCCGAATAATGGTGGGAAATGCGCGAAGCGCCGAATGGTCTTCACCATAGGAAAATAATGAGAGAAACAGGAGAATTTGTAGAACTTTTTTCATAGAACTTTCGTATGCGCCTTCCTGAAAACTTACATTGAAAACGACAGATTTACATTAATGCATTTCGCCCAAAAGTCCCATAAGACACGGAGGGAAAGCATTTGCGAGAAAGTGTAAGACTTTATGAATCCCATGTTGATTCCCGCGCCGACAAAATGCGACACCACGACACGGCCGGAGTCCGCGGGGCCGGGAGTTGGTTTTGTCAATGCACCGCGGACCATGGACGCCGAAAGGTCGCGGTTCGCGTAGAGCGAAACATCGTAGAGGAGTTCCGCATACAGGGCGTCGGCATAACGGGCGCCCTTATTGATTTGCCGGGCAAGCGGAAACGTATAGGCCGCTTCAAGGTTGGCGCTCGTATAGCCCCTTGACATTGCAATAAGCGTGTCCTTGGGGTCGTTTACCAATTCGGAATACGCCGTATAAAACCCCGAAGCGCTCACGATAAGCGACGAATACCGGGAAAGAGGAAAGCCGTGCGCGCCTTCGAGGCCATACCTGGCGGAAGCGCCGGCATCTATGGCGGTATCGGAATAGCTTTTTTTGGTAATGGGAAAAAAAGCGGGTTCGATCGTTGCGCGAAGCATGGTTTCGCCGGACATATTATACTGCATATCGGCGTTTTCGTATCCGTAAAAGCTCCACAACACGGAAAAAGGAAGATCGGTCATGGCAATGAACGTTCCGGAAAACAGGGTAAACGGATAGCATTCGATCTGGGGGTTAAAATCCAAATAAACGTTGCGGGAAATTTGCCACTCGGAGGCGCCGTCAAGATTAATGATTCCCGGCAAAATCCCATTAAGAAACATGCCTTGAACACTTAACCCCAAGGTCACGGCGTTTTCGGAGTTTTGCCACCCGAGGCCGGGGACTAAAATCGGAATAACCGGCGAGGAAGAATCGCTTGAAGCGGCATTGGTTGGTTGGAGCCGGTTATACGAGAAATACGTTTCCCCGATCGCGGCAAGCTCTTGATTGGATAAAAAATACGGTTTACGGTCGCCTGAAGGCGCAAGGCGCGACGAAAACGGGTCGGGATTTCTTTTGTCAATCGAAACCTTCGGAAAAAGCGCGCTGGTTTTCACGCTGAGCGCGCTTGCCGAGGTATCGCGGATTTTTCCTTCCCATTCAACGGCGCCCTGCAAACCCATCCAAAAGGCCCTTTTGTCGAGCGCATCTGATTGACTCATAAGAATCGCCGCGCTTACGGAATAGGCCATGCTGTCGGCGAAATCCCTGAAGGCCGTGCTATTTTGCATGTTTTCAAGTTTTCCGTAATTGTCGAAAACTTCCGCGCTTGTTTGCAGTTCCCATACGGGGCGAAGGAGCCTGGCTTCGTAAGGGAAACTTTTAATGGAAACTTTGCCTTTGGCCGCCGGCAGCTCCTGGAAAGAACATCGCGACGAGTCGGGTACTTGATACGGTTCGCCCGCGCCGGCGTCAAGCGTTACTACCTTGAAACCATTACCGCGATATTCACTACAGAGCATTTGCGGGCCGTCAACTACATTCGGAGAAAACAGGCCGGTTGCGGTGTTCGTATGGCGCCGCAAATCGGTGTTGTCCGGTTTAATGGAATAAATATTGAATATCCCGTCAAAATCCGCGCTGAAATATATCCTGCCGTTTTTCGCCCAAACGGGGGATTCTTCCTGGGTATTGGAAACGCACAGCGGCGCGATTGATTTTTGATGTATATCCGCAAGGAAAAGCCGGGCTTTGCCGCTTATAAGGCGCGTTGTGACAAGCTTATTCGGATCGTTGGGGTCGAAGGAAAGCCCGGCAAAGGGCTCGCCCATGACGCCGTCGATAATGGTGACCGGGTTTTTGCCGGAACAATCGGATTTGACAAGAGAGAAAACGCCGCGGTCATACCTCACCCAGACAAGGCAGGCGTTGTCGGGCGACGCCGCGATGTCGTAGACCCGCGCGTTTTTCGTGAGGCGCGTTTCAACGCTACGGGTGAGATCAAAGACAAAAATGTCGTTGAGAAAAGAGCCGTTTTCGTTAGGCCAATACGCTTTTATGAAATAAACTTTATCGCCGGAGGGCGAGAAATCCCATGAGGAAAGCGCGTACGGAATACGGACGTACTTGTCGATCGCTCCGGTAGGCGCGATGAGAAGGTCCGTGCGGTCGAAGTCGTCTTTGTCGTTTGTCAGCCAGCCGACCGTTCGGCCGTTAGGAGACGATTTCGGCATACTGTTATAAAACCCCCGGTCCCAGAGCGTTTTTGTGGGCGTCGGTTCGGCCGGGACTTGGCGCTTGCTTATTTGTCGGGAGCTGTCGATCCACTGCTCGTAGAGACGCACGATCGATTGCCCGGTGCGCTCCTGGAAATAATCGTAAAAATTCCGAGGGAAAAACGTCGTGGCGCGCCCATCGTTAAAAAGCCCTTTTATCGTGCTGCGGCCGAGCGTTTTTTCCAGAAACAGCATGAATGAAAATCCCTGGTTGTACACCATTTCATTGCCGAGACCGGTGTGATTGAAGTTGCCCATTTCCTCAAAAGTCAATGGCCTTGAAAAAAGCAGCGCGTTTCGAAGGACCATGTCGCGACGCGAGTCCCAGCAGTCGTTTCCCGCGCGGGCCGATTCGCGCTGGGCAATGCCTTCGGCGAACCACTCCGGCCAAAACATAGTGGTTGCAAAGGGCTCCCCGATCGAAACGGCGCTATGAGGCGACCGGTAGCTGAGTGAAAATGTCCAATCAAGAAGCTGCGGACTTGACTGTTTTTCAAGGGTCATGATATGCGACAGCTCGTGGGTAATAACGTTTCTCAGCCATGTATTGCCGCTACGAAGATCAATCCGGGCGTCAATGATCCAAATAATGATGCTGCCGTTGGTCCAACCGGCATTGCCGTTGCTGTAATCGTCGTAGTCGGCAAGCGCGAGGTTGATTTTTTCCCGTGCGGCGTAGTCGTAAAGATCGGAAAGCGTGGCGTACTGCTCTTCCGCGATTTTCCATGTTGGATAAACGGCAGTTTCGGTTTGGTCATTATAGTGGATTATAAAGTGGTCAGTTACCACCGATTTCCATTTGATTTCAGGATGGTTGAAACACAAAGCGGCTTTTGAAAAAAGAAACAAAAGAATTATCGCAGGAAAAATGTATTGTTTCATGAGAAATACCAATTCTAATCCGGTCAGTCGTGAAATCGATTGGCTGAATAACAAAAATATGATGTGGATTAACGAAATAACGACAAAGAAATCGCTTTTCAAAAACGATCCAGCCGAAGGCTTTTTAATAAATCCTTTCCTTTATAACCTCATCATCAGTTATTTTTTAATAATTTACCGGCGAGGATGGCGGAACTGGCATACGCGCTAGACTTAGGATCTAGTAGGGAAACCTGTGGGGGTTCGATTCCCCCTTCTCGCAACTCCCGAAAACACAACCCGTTATATTATATACTTTTGCAGGAGGTTATTGTTTCTTGAAAGTTAAAATATCCGAACCTGAATCGTGGAAACGAGTTTTGGAAATTGAGGTGCCTCAAGCGGACACCGAAACCTTATATAATGAAAAAATCACCACCTATAAGAAAAAACTTTCTTTACCTGGTTTTCGTCCCGGCAAAATTCCCCTCGGTTTGGTCAAAAGCCGGTTCGGAAAAGGCGTTTTCGCGGAAACGGTTGAAGACCTGATCCAAAAAAACTTCGAGCAAGCGTGCAAAGATCACGCTATTTCGCCGATCAATAAAGGGAAAATCGACGATCTTAAGGCCGAGGAAGGCGCCGACATTTCCTTTTCAATTGAAGTGGAGGTCGATCCGGAGGTGGTCGTCGACGGATATGAAAAATTGAAAATTAAGGTCTCCCCCCAAAAAATAAAGGACGACGACGTTGAAAAGGCGCTGGAAGATATCCGGGAGCGAAGCGCCCAGTTTATTGACGTAAATCGCCCGGCGAAAAAAGGCGACGCGGTATCAATAGAGTATGTCAAGGTGATCGTTGACGGGCAGGAGCGAACGGATTTTAAAAACCCGACCTATCCTCTGGAGCTTGGTAAAGGCCAGATCAAGGATTTCGATAAGGGACTCATCGGGCACGGCGCCGCGGAGACCGTGGAACTGACCATAAAATTCCCCAAGGATTTTTCAAACGACCAGCTTTCGGGAAAAGAAGGCGAATTCACCGTTAAAATCAATAAAGTGAGCGAAAAAGTCCTTCCCGAATTTACCGGGGAATTTTTAAAGAAAATCGGGGATTTCGAAACCGTGGACGCGCTCAAGGAGCACGTTAAAAAAGACCTTGAGCGCCGTGAACTTGAACAAGCCAAAAACGAGGCCTATAACAAGGCCATCGACTCCCTCATTAAAGACAACCCCTTCGATGTTCCTCCGTCACGGGTTGAAGATTATATCGACCACCTTATGGAGGAAATGGGCCGCTATCGCAAGGCGCATGAAGAGTTGCCGTCGCGCGAGGAGACCGCGAAAAAATACCATGAGTCCGCGGTGCGGGCGCTCAAGCGCTACCGGATCATCGAGTTCATCGCCGCCAAGGAAAAAATTAAAGCTTCGCAAGAAGAGGTCGACAAGGAAATCGAAAAAATCGCCTCAATGTATAACCAACCCTTCGACCAAGTAAAACAAGCGTTTCGTCAAAACGGGACCACAAACCGTATACGGGCCGACATTCGCGAACAAAAAACGCTGGATTTTCTGATCGGGGAATTTACGCCTCCCCAAGCGCAATAGCCGCGCGGGCCGCTGGGCTGCTTTAAAAAATTCGCTTTGGCCCGCTACGGAATGCGGATTTACTTTTTTTAAACGATATGGTATATTTGATTACAGAAAAGAGGTACCGATATGGCACTGGTTCCAATGGTCATCGAACAAACGGGGCGCGGCGAGCGCTCCTATGATATTTATTCCAGGCTCCTCAAGGAGCGAATCATTTTCCTGGCAACCGAAATCGACGAAACCGTGGCCGATTTAGTCATGGCGCAGCTGATTTTCCTGGAATACGAAGACGCCGACAAAGACATTACCATTTACATCAATTCTCCCGGGGGCGTGGTCTCGGCCGGACTCGCCATTTACGACACCATGCAATACATCCGTCCTGACGTCTGCACGATATGCATCGGTCAAGCAGCCAGCATGGGGGCCATTCTTTTGGCGGCGGGGGCCAAGGGCAAGCGCTACGCGCTGCCCCATTCGCGCATCATGCTGCACCAGCCCGCGGGCGGCGCGGGCGGCCAGGCCGCCGACATCGCCATCCATGCCAAGGAAATCCTACGGATCAAAGAAGCGCTCAACCAGATCCTCGTGCAACATACCGGGCAGAAAACCGATATCATCCGTAAAGACACGGACCGGAATTTTTTCATGGATGTTCACGAGGCGAAAACCTACGGCATAATCGACGAGATCTTAACCCAAAGAGAGACAAAGACCAATGACCACAAAACCGAAATATCCCGGAATTAAGTGTTCCTTTTGCGGGAAATCGGCCGACACGGTCAGTAAGCTTATTACCGGACCCTCGGTGCACATTTGCGACGAATGCGTTGAAATGTGCAACGAGATCCTGCGGGAAGACAAGACCAAGGCCGTTAGTGATTTACAGGCAGGAAACCTGCCCACGCCCCGGGAGATGAAACAGTTCATCGACCAGTATGTCATCGGTCAGGACGAAGTCAAAATCGGGGTAAGCGTCGCCGCGTATAACCACTTTAAAAGGATCCAATCGCGCACGCAACTGATCGACGACGGCGTCGAAATCGAAAAAAGCAACATTTTGCTCATCGGCCCCACGGGGACCGGAAAGACCCTCATCGCCCAGACCCTCGCGCGCATGCTGAAAGTACCCTTCACGATCGTTGACGCAACGGTATATACCGAGGCGGGCTACGTGGGCGAAGACGTCGAAAACATGCTGGTGCGGCTTTTACAGGTGGCCAACTACGACGTTTCCAAAGCGGAAAAAGGGATCATTTACATCGACGAATTCGACAAAATCGCCCGAAAATCTCCCAACCCTTCCATAACGCGCGACGTTTCGGGGGAAGGCGTGCAGCAGGCCATGCTGAAAATCCTCGAAGGCACCATCGCCAACGTGCCCCCCAAGGGCGGAAGGAAGCACCCTGAACAAACCCTGATTCCGATCAATACGCGCGATATTTTATTTATCTGCGGCGGCGCGTTCGTGGGCATGGAAGACCTCATTGAGGCCAGGATCGGCCAAAGCCGCATGGGCTTTAACGCCGAACTGCGCAGGAAACAAAGCCTTAAAATCGGGGACATTTTACGCAAAGTCGAGCCCGACGATCTCATAAAATACGGCATGATCCCGGAAATCGTCGGGCGCGTTCCGGCGGTTTTCGGCCTTCACGAACTCGACGACGATGCGCTCCTTAAAATCCTTACGGAGCCGAAAAATTCCCTGATCCGCCAGTTCCAAAAACTTTTTGCCATGGAAGACGTTCGATTGACGTTTTCGCAAGACGCCCTTCGCGAAGTCGTGCGGACGGCCCGCATCAAAAAAACCGGGGCGCGCGGTCTTCGAAGCGTTCTGGAAAACGTGCTGCTTCCGATCATGTTCGATTTGCCGTCGCGCGACGACGTCAAGGAATGCCTGATTTCAAGGGACGTGGTCATAAAACATGCGGAGCCGATTTACGGGTTGAAAGTCGACAAAAAGATCGCTTAATTTTGGGTCGTGGGGGTATTAAGAAGACCATGAGGGAAGCAAAATAATGGTGGAGCTGAAGAGGATCGAACTCTTGGCCTCTACATTGCGAACGTAGCGCTCTCCCAGCTGAGCTACAGCCCCACGGTATCAGTAATATAATTTATGCACCATAAAGCGTCACAAGTCCCGCAAGAAACCTATCATCGTTTATATTGGTACGCCCAAAGAAACGTCGACCCCCATAAAATCGCGGCAACGCTCAACCTGTCCCTTAAAACCGTGCAGCATCTCCTCGATCGATTAAAATCGGAAAAAGCCAACCCTTCGGTTGAAACGGCGAAATCGGGACCGGACGAACCGGACAATATGCTTGCGGCGTCAAACGACGCCCCCTTTCTTGACCTGTTCGTATTTTCGAAAACGAGGTATACGATTATTGATTTGAACGGTTTCGTTTGCACGGAAACCGTTGAAAAGTTTAAGGACGAAATAATAAAAATCGCCGGCGCCGGATGGATACCTTTGGCCTTACGTATGGCGGATGCGCTGCACGTTGACGAATCGGGAATCGAGGCGATTTTTTCCCTTTTCGGCGATTTTAAAAAAAACGGACGGTATTTGGCCATTTTAGACCCGTCTCCGGGGCTGGAACCCATCTTCAAGCGCTACGATATCGAGTCAAAAATTCCTATATTCGGCACCGAACGCGCTTTTGAAGACCACGCATTTTCTTGATCCAAATCCGCCTATTTTTTCAAAAAATAATTTTATTGACGCCCATTAGTTATTTTTAAACCATGGCGTATATTGGCATCGGCTATTGCGGAAAATATCCGTCTTTTCTTCACGATCAGGTCGAAAAACATATCCAATGGCTGAAGGGCGATAGGCCGCCCCACTTTTTCGGCGATAGCTTTTTGGTTTTATACGATTCCAATACCGCCCGCGAGTTCGCCCATAAATGCGAAAAAGAGGCGGGAGCCAAGGAAATTTGCGTGTATCCCATGGGGCGCCCCGTCGAACACCAACGCGGGACCGCGGGAACACGGGCTTAATTTTCGGAAAAACGGTGATTACGCACTTCCAGCAATGTTACATTTCAGCGAAAAATTAGAACCTCCCGTCGTTTTTGAACTGCTCTCTCGCGGGCTCAAATACTATTTAAAATCCTGGCACGATCTCGGCGACAACCTCGGAATTTTCGGCACGACCAACCCCTTGTCCTTCAACATGGAATCCACCGGGTCGTCCTCCCCGGTCATCGAGTACGTCATTCGTCCTCATTTGCAAATCTGCTGCGTGCTCGCGGCGTATCTATACAAAAACGAGAACGACCTTTTAGAGCGGACCGCCGGAAAATCCAAAACCGAGTGTAGTGCAATACTGCAAAAAGGGCTCAGGTGGGCCTGTGAAACCCACCTTTCCGGGACGCTTGACGTCGAGGCGTTCCTTGAGCGTAAACGATGGGGCGAAAATTGGCGCAGCAGTTTATGGGCCTCCATGATGGGGCTGTGCGTGCATCTTGTCCGCGACCTCCTTGACGACGATCTTATCGCCAAAGTCAATAACGTGCTCGCCTTTGAGGCCGATCGTTTCATCGGCGTTGACCCTCCCAGCGGCTGCGGCGCCGACACCAAGCTCGAGGAAAACGCCCTCGATACGCTGGTCATCGCCTGGGCCTCGGCCATAAACGCCGACCATCCGCACCAGCAGCAGTGGCAACGGGCGCTTGCCATTTGGTCGCTCAATGTCGCTTCCTGCGTTCAGGACGGGGCCGACCACGGCGAATACCTTGAAAAATCGGTCGATCATTTTTCTTCCACGCAAAACCTGTATCCCGACATGACCTCCGAAAACCATGGGTTTTTTCACCCCGACATCATGTCCTACGGCATGTGGATCGTGCTTGCCATGGCGGCCTATTCGCTGAGCGGCATGGACCCTCCCGCGTGCCTCCTGCGAAAAAACCACCAGAAAACCTTCGACCTGCTCCTTCGCTTCTGCTTGCCCTCCGGCATGGTTTTCGCCCCGGCGGGCCAGGACTTGCCTTTTTTCCTGCCCCGGCCTTTCGCCTTGGCGTGGGGACTTTGGAACAACGATCCGCGCGCGCACAGTCTGACCATTAAACTCCTTGCCTGGATGGATTCCGTGTTGGTTCCGACGGAAAAAAACCCGGGGCCCTGGGTCTACGGTTTCGAGCCGGTCCACGAAGGCTGGGAGCTCTTGTTTCAAAGCCAGGTGGGTTTCGAACTGTCGCTGTTGGCCGTATTGCCGTTTCCCAAGGAATTCAGGTTCTTTACTTCCGGGCAACTTGAAAACGCCGTGGAAACGCGCCATATTTACCCCTACGTGGAAGTCTGCTACCGCCGTAACGTGCGCATGACCCGAAGCGTGGCATGGAAAGCCCTGGGCGGCCACCCCATCATCGGACTTAACATCCACACCTATCCCGAACTGGTCATGCCCTACAAGGCCGATTTGCTGGGCATACCGTCGGTTTCCGATCACGTCAAGCATTGGGACGTCGTGTTCCATAACGACTATTTCCAGAAAGACGGTTTCGATACTTCGGGCCGGATATTTTATTACGGCGAGGCGGGCCAGCGGCTTTTGCGCCGCGACCTGCGCGTGCTTACCTGGGGCGACGACGGGCTCATGGTTTTCGACCGCGTTTTCGCCGAAAAGGACGTACGCGTCGAGGAACATTATTTGTCGCCGTTATATATCGTCAATGATTTTTGGACCAATCACCGCATCGAATTCGGCAGCGGCTCCCTGCGCGAAACCTTCACCCCAACGCAAAAAAAATTCCGCGAAGTCGCCTGTCCTTCCTTTTGGGCGGGCGTCGAAAACAGGCTTATTTTCCAATTTGTCTGGGGCCGCACCAAGGGGCTGGTATACGTCCCCAGCGGAAAACGCAACGCGCCGCCCTACTGGAAAAATTGCCGTCTCGACATGCTCGCCGTTCGCGTCGAAGAACAATACGCCCTCGGCGGCGACATGGTATATCAAGTGGGCTTTTTCGTGGGGGCGGGCAAGGGCCCGCGCCCCTTTAAATGCGCCGGGGAAGCCGGGGAGTTTTTTTCGGGCCTGGTGGTCATGGACGGAAAAAACACCGTCGGTCTCGACTGAGGTCCGTTATGAACGCATCCTATTTTACCCGACGGTTGTTTCTCTGGCCCGTTTTTCTGATGACGTTTTTTTCCGCGATTTTGCTGCACAACCTCTTCCCTTCGGTTAAACTTTATTGGTATCAGGCATTTTCGCTTTTTTTTGCCCTTTTCGTCTCGTTCTCGCTTTTTTCGGCCATTCTTATGCGACAAGTAGACTTTGTCGAAGTGAAAAACAATAGCGGCGTTGCGCTGCGCGGCATTTTACGGCGAATGCTTTTCTGGGGCCCCCTTTTCTATGCGCCGCTGCCCTGCCTCATGGGGGCGCGCGTTATTCCGGAAAAATTAGGACTCGAACTTTTCGCCCTCTTGCAGGCCCTTTTAGCGGCGGCCCTTTTGGCCCCGGCGCATTTATTTTTAGTACAAAGGGGCAAAAAGAGGGTTTTACGGCGCGTCCGTGCAACTCTTGACATAACGCACAAGAAAATTTATGGCGTGGCATATTCATCGCCAAAGGCGCATTCTGTGGGGGACGGAAAGCTTTGGGTCAACATTGTCGCCTTGGCGCTTTTTTTAGGCGGGATTTTCTCTATAGTATTGCCAAAAAACGACATCGATCCGACCTGGGCGGCCTGCGCCGCGCTTTTCGCCCCGCTTGCCCTGGGCGCCGCGCTCAGTTGGGCGGCCGTCCACTGGAACGCGATAATTCAAGGCGCCGCGGCAATACTCCCGTCAATATTTTTTATTTTCATCCTGTGCGCCGCGTGCGTTATCGGGCTGCTTTCTCCCCAAGGCCAAGACGCCTTGCGGGTACTTGGGTCGGGCGCAATCGATACGATCTTTTTCTTCCTGCTTCTGGTTATTTTCGTTGTGGTTTCGAACGTGAGTTTTTACTCATCGCTCTTTGTGGCCGATTTGAAAAGCAAGGTAGTCGATCGTCAAAGTTTGTCTCTTGTCATGAAAACCGAAATAATCCTTCCGAACCTTATCACCGTCTATACGGTTTTGCTTATACTGTACGCGGCAATTAAAGCGAACAAGCCCGCTTCAAACCCCTTGATGCCTTGGTGGACCATTTCAATTTCCCTCTTCTCGGTTTTTTCATTGCTCTCGATCGCTCTTATGGGAAAACGCGGAAGTTTTTTGTTCAGGCTCTGGGCGGCCTTTCCAAAACTTTTCTTCAACAAAACCCACAACCGCATCAAAAGAAACCGGCTCCGCGACGCGCCGCGGGCAATGAATTTTTTGATCGTTACCGCTCTTTTATGGGCGGTATTTTTAATTTTAATGACCGTTGATAATGGTGAAATCTGCGTTTTTCTGCATACGCCCTTTCTATTGATTTTTGCGGTCATTTTATGGATCGGCATATCCGGAATCCTTCAGATGGTATCCAACACAACCAAAACAGGAATGGTTTTCGTCCACGTTTTGTTGTTTTTTTTTCTCTTTTTTAGCCCCTGGCGCAACAACCACGGCATTCGTGAAATACCGAGCGCCAAAAAACAGCGCTGTGACGTAGCAGCGCTTTTCGGGTCATACCAATCCACTCGGGACCCAAAAAACTCCAACCGTCCGCTTATCGTGGTCGCCGAAGGCGGAGGAATGCGTTCGGCGTATTGGACCGCAATGCTTCTTGCCGGCATCCAAGAACGCTACCCCGGCTTTTACAACCGCCTCTTCGCGCTATCGAGCGTATCGGGAGGATCGTTTGGGTCAAATGCGTTCGTCGCTCTTATGAAGTCAAGGCCGACGAAACCCTGCACGCCGCTGGTCGACAGTGTCATGCGGCATGATTTTCTCTCGCCGGTCCTCGGCAAGCTGCTATTTCCCGAAGTGGTCCAACGCTTTCTTCCCGTAAATCTTTCTCCCTTCGACACCATGGCCGACCGGGCCCGCGCCCTCGAGAAATCGTGGGAGTCGGCGCTGGGTGGCGGCAATGCGGCCGGACCGCTTTTATCCAAAGGTTTTTTGGAAAATAACGGGGGGGCTTTGCCCGGGCTGTTTCTCAATACCACCTGGTCGGAAACCGGAGAGCGTGGCGTCATCGGAAGCTCCCGGCTCTGCGCTCCCTCGGTGGCGCTTGACATTTTAGACACTATCGGCCCCTCCCTCGACGTTCCGTGGAGCACGGCGATTTCCCTGAGCGCCCGTTTCCCCGTCATCAGTCCCGGCGGACAAATTTCGGACGTCGGCGGCCCTTGCGGCCATTGCATCGACGGCGGCTACCATGATAACACGGGCATTCAAACGGCGCTGGAAATCATAGACGGCCTTCCGCCGAAAACGCGGCCGATCATCATTTTGGTCCGGAACCAAAATCTCGATACAACGACCCAAAAACCACTATGTTGGTACAATGAAATAAGCGAAATAATTTCGGGTTATATGAAGGTATCAAGCGCCCGCGCCGGAAGCGACGTCAAAATGCTCAAGAAGCGGTTTGCTGAAAAAAGCGTTTTTGACTTTAATATGCCGCTGAGTCAGGATGAAGTACCGCTCGGTTGGTATCTTTCGCCTGCCGCTCGTGACAGGGTCAAAAAATATGTCGGAAGCGCCCTTGACGACCCTTCCCCCGCTTCAAGCATTCGGGCCCTTTTAGCTGAGCTCAATAAATAAGGGGTTTTGCGCTTAAAAAAAAGGCGACGAAGAACATAGTTCTTTGCCGCCTTTAAACCATTGCTTGTAAAATTACTTTGTCTTCTTCGTGGTTTTTTTAGCCGGGGCCTTTTTGGCCGCTTTTTTCTTTGCAGGCATCGTCATCTCCTTTCTTTTTGAAGATACAGGTGGACCGGATTAAACCAGATGTTTTAAGACAAATTTTATTGCCGCAAACTTCATTGTTGACATACTATACTATGGTTAAATTATACAATATGTTGGATGTAAAAGCAAGATAAATACCGTATATGGTACAATATTTAACAACAAATTAAAAACAGGCCATAGTTCGGGCCGTTTTGACCAATTGATTTTTGACATAAAAACAGGCCGTTCGGCGCTTGGAAATTAAGTAATTTTAAAAGTACGACCGGACCCCGCAGCTCTTTTTCCGAAGGACTTTGCATGGCGCGATACGCGATAGGAATTGACGTTGGGGGAACAAGCGTCAAGGCGGTTATTCTGTCTGAAAACGGCCGGGCGTCGCATTTGACGGCGCGCCCCACGCGCCCGTCGGACAAACCAACGGCGGTCCTTGACATTGTCCTGTCCCTCATAGGCGGCCTTATTAAAAAGCGGGGGTCCATTAAAAACATTCTGGGCGTCGGCGTCGGGACGCCGGGCTCAATCGACGCATCGGGAACGGTCATCGGCGGCGCGCACAATATTCCCGGATGGCTGGGGACCCGGGTGTTTAAACCTATTGTCAAGCAATTCGGCCTCAGCGCGGTGGCCTGCAACGACGCGGCCGCCATGACCCTGGCCGAATGGCGCTACGGGGCGGCCGCGGGGTTTTCAAATGTCGTAGGCCTGGCCTTGGGAACGGGGATCGGCGGCGGCATGGTTCTAGGCAATAGGCTCTACGAGGGCGCATGCGGCCTTGCCGGCGAGTTCGGCCACGTTTCGGTGGATTATAACGGGGTCCCCTGCAAATGCGGGCAACGCGGCTGCGCCGAACGGTATGCGTCCGCAACCGGCATCGTGCAAACCGCCCATGCCCTCTGCGCCGGTCTCGCCGCCAAAGACCAAACGCCCTTTTCCAGGCTTGTCAAGGAAGCGCCGTTACCGCTGACGTCAAAAACCGTTTTTGATTATGTAAAGAAGGGCGACAACGTCGCCCTGGGCGTCGTTGAAGAGGTTTGCGATAAGCTTGCCCGGATTATCGGCGTCATCGTCAATACGCTTTCGCCGGAGCGTATTGTTTTGGGCGGCGGCGTGATGAACGCCGGCCGCGTCATCATCGACACGACCCGGAAAAAACTCCCCCGCTACTGTCTTATTGACAGCCGAAACAATTGCACGCTCGTTTGTGCCGGGTTGGGCGATCAGGCGGGGGTCATCGGGGCCGCGCAACTGGTCTTTGAAAAAATGTCGGGAAAAAACCATGACTGAAACCGGCCGTGAAATCGAGGGGCTTCGCAATCAAATACGGGGCTATGATGCCGCGTACTACGGCCGCGGAGAGTCGCTTATTTCCGACCGTGAATACGATGAACTTTACGCCCGCCTAAAAAGCCTGGAAGAGCAGTTCCCCGAGCTCCTCACGCCGGATTCCCCAACCAACCGAATAGCAAGCGAGCTGAGCGCCGGCTTCCTTAAAGTCAAACATGACATTCCCATGATGAGCATCGAAAACACCTATGACGAGGCCGATTGCACCGAATGGATTGCGCGCGTTCGGCGGCTTTTGCCGGAAGAAAAAATCGGGTTTATCGGCGAAATCAAAGTCGACGGCGTTGCGGCGGCCCTGCGCTACGATCGGGGCTCGCTTGCCGTCGGTATAACGCGCGGCGACGGCATGGTAGGCGACGACGTCACCGCCAATTTCCGCGCGATAAGGTCAATCCCTCTTTCCGTGGACTATATCGGGCCTTTTGAGGTCCGGGGCGAAGTGTACATGACCTTCACGAGCTTTCAACGCCTCAACGAAACTATCGTCGAAAGCGGCCAGACGGCAATGCAAAACCCCCGCAACACCACGGCGGGAACAATCAAGCTCCTGGACCCCAAAATAGTCGCAGGTCGTCAACTCAGTTTCGCCGCCCACTATTTGTTGTCTCCGGCTCATAAAAAAAGCCACGCCGAAAATTTGGGGTTTTTAAAAGGCCTCGGATTTCCCACGGTCGTCCACTCGCCGGTTTTGTTTACATCCGAGGACGTCCTGTCCTTTTGTCGATTGTGGGGCGATAAACGCCATGAACTTGCTTTTCCGGCCGACGGCGTGGTCATTAAAGTCGACGGCATTGCGCATCAAGAGCGGTTGGGGGCCACGGCAAAGGCCCCCCGCTGGGTGATCGCCTACAAGTATCGGCCGGAAAGCGCCTTGACAAAAGTGCTGGCAATCGACGCCCAGGTGGGCAGGACCGGCGTCGTCACCCCCGTGGCACGGATGGAACCGGTGCTTTTGGCGGGCACCACCATTCGCAGCGCCACCCTGCATAATTACGACGAAGTGCATCGTCTTGACATACGCATAGGCGACGTGGTTGAAATCGAAAAAGGCGGGGAAATCATTCCCAAGGTCGTCAAGGTGCTCACCGACAAAAGGGCCCCCTCAAGCTTGCCGCTTAGTAATCCCGATGCATGCCCCTCATGCGGATCAAAACTCGGAAAACTCAAGGAAGAGGTCGCCCTCAGGTGTTTTAACGCCTCGTGTCCCGCCCAGATGCGGGGGGCGCTCACGCATTTCGTTTCGCGGACGGCCATGAACATCGAAGGCGTGGGCCCGGCCCTTATCGAACAGCTCATTACGACCGGAGTGGTCGCTTCGGCGGCGGACCTGTATACGCTGTCTTTCGAACAACTTATCGGGCTTGAGCGCATGGGGGAAAAATCGGCCAAAAACATTCTTACGGCCATTGAAGCGTCGAAAAAAAATGGGCTCGACAAACTCCTTAATGCCATCGGAATCCGCATGGTGGGCGCGCAAACCGCCCGCGTGCTGGCCCAGGAAATATCCGACGTCAGGGAACTCTTTACCAAACCGGCCGCCGAACTGGAGACCATCGATTCGGTCGGGCCGCTTGTGGCCGAAAGCATCCGAATGTATTTTGACCGCGAGGAAAACAGGGAACTTATCCGGCGGCTGTGCGACTGCGGGCTTAATTGCGCGGGAATGCCCAAGCCGAAAGCCGTGGGCGCGGTGGCCCATAAAACATTCGTGCTGACCGGCGGCCTGTCGCGCTTTACGCGCGAAGAGGCCCGCGAGGCCATTGAAATTCGAGGGGGCGCGGTGTCGTCAAGCGTCGGTAAAAAAACCGATTTTGTTGTCGCCGGAGAAAATCCGGGCTCGAAAATCGACAAAGCGCGTACGCTTGGAATCGCCATTATTAATGAAGACCGATTTATCGAACTTCTTCGCGAAACCGAAGACGGCCCTCCCCTTTCATCTTGGCAAAAGTAACCAATGGAAAGCACCTATTATTATCATTCGTATTTCAAGACCATCGCGCGGAAATTGCCGGCTTTTGCCATAACGCTCATTGTCCTGTGCTGGTTGCCCACGCTCTGGGTGTATCTGGCAATTTACCGCAATTTCTATTTTCCCTTGATCAGGCTGTCGCTTAACGGAAGCCTCATGGTCGTTTTCGCCACCCTGCTTATAAGAATGGTTTTGCGTGAACTGAATAAAACCGTTTTTATCGTCACCGACGACGCCCTTATAAAAAAAACGCCCTATAAAATCAAGACCGCATACTTCGACCAAATAACGCGGTTTCGCTATGTTCGCTTTTTCTTCAAGGGTTTCGGAAAAATCGATTTTCAAGGTGGTTCAATTCAGTTGCCCTTTATCATTCAGGATTTGTCGCGCTTCATTGTCGACATCGAAGGCCGCCTATCGCTTCGGGGAAAACAGCATGTTTATGATAATGGCGAGGTGCGATTGTTCAAACAAAAGGCCACGGTAAGCGACGCCGTAATCGGCCGCGCGTCGGCCTCGTTTCCTGCGGTGTCAAGAATATCGTTTTGGCTGATGTTTATAAGCGCGCTTATCGCCCGATACTATTGGGGCCTGCCGCTGAGATGGGTGTTTTTCTGGTCCATCTGCGGGTTTGTTTTTCCCTATGGCGGGTTTTTGGCCGCACTAACGCATGTTACCCGTAAGATGGAACGCGGCATGGACAAAAAAACATTCACTTTACCCATCATCAATGAAATGCACCTGTATCGCCTTTATGGATTAATGACCCTATTACTCTATTTTTTCGCGGGGGTGCTCTTTAAAAAATTGGTCTATTTCGCCCGATAACAATGATTTTCCCCCCTCTCAAACTTAAACACCTTACCATCGACCCGCCGGTTTTCCTCGCTCCCATGGCCGGAATAACCCATAGCGCCTTTAGGCGTCTGGTTTCCGATTTTGGGGGACAGGGGGCGCTTTTTACCGAAATGCTGTCGGGAAAGGCCTTGCTCCACGAAAAAATCGGCGACACTCCCTTTACAAAAAAACGGCCCTCTGAAGGCATTGTGTGGTATCAGCTCGCGCTGGGCGGCGCCGAGGACATTGCCTTGATAATCGAGAAATTGGGGGCCGTCTCGCCCCACGCGCTCGATATCAATGCCGCGTGTCCGGCGCCGGAAATTCTTCCGCGCGGTTTCGGAGCGGCGCTCTACCGCGACGCAAAGCGTTTGGAATCGGTGGTCCGGTCCGTTCGCGCGAATTGGGGCGGGGTATTGACGGTCAAATGCCGCATCGGCGGCGACGATAAGGATTGGAAAGCAACCTTTCGTGATCGCATGAAACTCTTCGAAGCCGAGGGCGTCGACGCGGTGATCGTCCATCCCCGGTTTTTCAATGAAAAGCTTCGGCGCGTCGCCCGCTGGGAGCTTTTCGACTGGATAAGCGCTCAAACCGCGCTTCCCATAATCGCCAACGGCGACATTACCGGCGCGCCGGAGCAGTCCCCGCGCGCCGCGCTTTTTTCCTCGGCCCGGGGAATCATGATCGGCAGAATGGCGGTTGTCAAGCCGTGGATTTTCCGGGAGATTTCACGCGGGCCCGAGGTGATTGATTATGCCGGGGTATGGGAAAAATATTATTCGTACGTTTTAGAGGATTTTTCACGGGAAAAAGCCGTAGGCAGGATCAAGGAATTCACCAAATATTTCGCGCAGAATTTCATGTTCGGCCATGAATTGGCCGCGCGCGTTCAAAGCGCGCAAACCCTGGAAATTCTTTTTGAGCGGGCCCAGGCTTTTTTAAATGCGTCTCCGGCAATAACCCAAAATCCCGCGGTTGCGGGGCTATAGACCTCCGATATCGCTTCGTTTGATGATTGAAATAGTCTTGCAAAAAGCGGTATTGACAATGTATCCGCAATGCCTTATATTTTAAATATGAGGACCTTTAAATGGAATACGGAAAAAAATGAGCTTTTATGGCAAAAACGAGGTATTACTTTCGAAGAAGTTGTACAAAAAATTGAGAGCGGGGCAAAATGCATTGAAAGTGAACACCCGAATAAAATTAAATATCCAAACCAAAAAATATTAATTGTCGAGATCGATGAATATTTTTATTTAGTACCGTGCGTTATTAATGAAAACGAATATTTTTTAAAGACTATTATACCAAGTAGAAACGCGACCAAAAAATATCGCGGAGGACACAATGAATAAAAAAATTAAAGCAATCGAATTAGATGAATATGAAAAAGAAATATTAAGCGCATTTGAAGAGGAGAAACTAATACCTTCTAATTCCAATACGAATTACCGGGAAATCGCTCGAAATACTCTTAAGAAAAATAGAAAAATAAATATTAGGATTCCTGAAAATGACCTCTCGTCCATACAAAGAAGGGCCGCGCGTGAAGGAATTCCATACCAGACATTAATTGGAAGCGTTTTACATAAATTTGCCAGCGGCTATTTTAAAGAAGCGGTATAAGCCCCGGGGCAATAACCCAAAATCCCGCGGTTGCGGGGCTATAAAGCCCCTCGCTACTTTTGTCCTCTCGATGCTGTCAAATTCATTTTAAACAAGTTACGACAGAACGTTTTTATTGCTTTTTTGTATTAAAAATAGCGATATTAATGATAAAATCGGTTATTAAACAGAACTGTGGAATCATTGGTTGTACCGTAGATTCAAGGAATGACAGAGGACAGATGTTTTTGGTTTTCAGAAAGAAAGATGGTTGATGATATTTTACCGTAGTAATGGCGTTCGCGATGCGGATGATATTTTTTCCGGCAGTCATTAAATTAATGACAAGAGACCTCGGACAGCTGATTTTATAGATATATTTACAAAGGCATAATTATGAATCAGTTCCTTACGTTATTATTCGGATTGGTTTGGTTTTTGATTCAACTCATAATTTATCAGTATATTATAAAAAGAAATAACAAATTGAACAATATTTTAAAGAAGAAATTTAATTTGTTATATTTTATTGAAGGCATGTTCAATTTCATATTAGGCTCTGCGGTTTTATTTTCTTCTTTGTTAATATTCGCAGCAAAACCAAAATGCCTATCGGGCATAGATTTTAATTTGTATCTTGGTGAATTTGTCATACTTATGTTAACAGCATTTTTCTTCTGGGCCCTTATTATTAAGCGTGCGTTCAGAAAACCGCGTTAATTTGCAACGCATTTACAACAGGATGACGCATAAAGACAAAAGGCAAAGACATTCAACACCAGGCGATGAGATAAACAGCAACGCTCGCACAACCAGCCGGTTGCACTTGCCCGAAGCAAGTGAACCGGATTGTTATTTTGGGATTCGAGACATGATGGACTGCTTAGCATTTTGGGTTTAGAAAAGTTGATAGAGGATGTTTTTCCGTCGGAATGGCGTTTTCTCGTTGGAGTTCACAGAACATGGACACACTCATTGCTCAGACGCGAAAGGCGATGCAATCGCAGCTCTACTACATGGGCCTGATGACCTCACTTGCGATACCGGATATCGCAGGCGCATTGGAGTCCGCCGATGGCGAAGCCAGTGGGAAGAAGTACATTTCCTGGTACGAAAGTTGGGTGCGTCCGCGCCTGTTCGAGAATCGCAATCGCGATAATCCCTTCACTGGGGAAGATTGCTATCGGTTTCGCTGTTCCATGCTTCACCAAGGATCGAGCATCCACCCGAAGAGTCCATACGCTAGAGTAATCTTCATTGAACCCGGAGCCCCAAATTACAGCATTCACTACTGTCTTATTGGAAATGAGGCCTTGCTGATCCAAATCGACGAATTCGTGGAGGAAATGCTTACAGCGTGCGAAAAATGGCTGCTGTCCGTGAAGGGTACCAAGCCATTCGAAGAGAACTTCGGTCGCTTCGCTACTCGCCATCCGAATGGCTTGGCGCCATATGTACATGGTGCACCGGTTGTCGGCTGAGCCCAACATTAGGATGGTCTTTGACGACGACCGCCACAATAAGATTGCGTCCTCGATGCGGATAATGGTTAATTAACCTTTTGAAAGGAATTTATTCAAAATGCAAATTGCAACATTTATAGTTTCGATAGTTAGCTTAATAATAATGCCATTAATTTTAATTGGGTTGAATTTAAGAACCGCAAGACTTTTGGAAGAAAATAAAATTAAAACTGAGTACAAGGTAGAAACATATAAGAAATTATTTGAGATTTTTAATTCGATCCTTACTAAAACCAATGCCAATATGTGGAATCCAAAATCAAGGATTGATTTGGTAATAGATTTATTAAAGTATGCTCCAGATGAGATAGTTAAAAAATATGTGCAGTTTTGGGAAACAGTGGAAGCTGGAAATAAAGAAAAATCCGACTTAAACATTATTTTCCAGGATGTCCTTTTGCTTATTCGAAAAGATTTAGGAAATCGAAAAACAAAGGTGACAAAAAGTGAAATAATTCAAATGCTTTTGAGTGAATAAAATTCACGGTCAATTTTTTAAATTTATATTGGATACTTGATGATTACGCTCAGCAACTTAAGAAATTCCATGCAAAGCGGTTACAGAGTATCCGCAAAGATGATTTAGGGCTAAGCCAGAAGGTTTTCGCACAGACGCAACATGGGAGCACATAATCAACGACAAAAGAATCGTAAACAGCGGAACTGATTGGGAACGACTGTCGACGCTGACCGACAAGGAAATCGATTTTTCCGACAATCAAGAACTTGCGGAAAATTTCTTTGCTAATGCAACATTACGAATGCCGGAGGCTAAAAAGGCCGTTTCTCTTCGGATCGACCCTGATGTGCTCGAATGGTACAAAACTAACGGGCCGGGATATCAAACAAGAATAAATGCAGTTTTGAGAATGTATATGCAGGCAAAGAGCGGATCATCTCGACGAACGCCAACCAGACGCCATATTAGAAAAAGTCGACTGCCCAAAAATTAGTCCGCGTTCTCTTTCTAGATTGCGTTTTTGATACGGATGATGGTTATTTATGCTGCATAGGAATCCATTTTACAAAAATGGGACACAATCCCGATCCTAGTTGGGCAACTTCCCCAGCATTTTCATGATAAACCGGTGAAATGCGTGAAAAGACTTGACCGGCTCGGCAAACATCATGATGCATTCACCATGAACGGCCTTGATCCCGTTCTTCTCGCAGAGCTCAAGCGCCTCTTTTGACGCCGAGTTTTTCTGGATCCAAACCCGCGCGATCTTTGCGCCAATGGCCTGGCGCACGGCCTTTTCCGTCTCGCTCGTCGGAAGCGCGAGTATCACGCCGCCCACGGGCTCCTTCAAACCCTTTAGCGCTTCGCCGGGGGCATCTTCATCGAGGTACACCACGAAAACCGAGTATCCTCTGGCCCCAAGCTCCTTATCGATGCTGAATCCCGAAACGGGCTTTTGCCGGGATTCCCGGACCAATGCCAATTTCTTTTGTGCCATGAATTCATCAATCATTGCGCGTGAAACCATATTTTTCTCCTCGGTAAAAAGTTATTTCCCAAACATTGAAAGTTGCCCGAATTTTTTAAAAAACCGGACCTTATGCGCCGTCTGCACACTAAGCGACTTTAATAAAAAATATATGTATTTCCAGCCATTATTATTAAAAATAAAAACTTGTGGTGAACTTGTCGAACCATATCGGTTCAATGGCCTCCGAACGGCGATACGGTTACGGCGTATGTCCGTAGGACCTCAATAACCATCAATAAATTTCTGATCCTCGTTTAATTCCATAGTAAATAATTAGACAATATATTGACTTTTTATCTTAACCATAGTATATTAGACAATATAATGTCTAATACCGTGGAGGAATTTATGGAAACACCCAGGGAACTGTTCCTGATGCAGCAAACGTATGCAACGCTTTTTTCCATTGCAAATAAGCTTCAGGTCTATGCCGATAAGAGCTTTAAGAGCATAACTTCCCGTCAGTTTATGGCCATGATCGCGGTCCTTCATTTGCC
>Ga0182027_10002537_pt1 | contig 29495 bp, 28 predicted proteins | sample 712E1DmetaG_FD_121300 | JGI IMG/M metagenome (GOLD analysis project Ga0182027, IMG submission 121300) | Permafrost microbial communities from Stordalen Mire, Sweden - 712E1D metaG (Illumina Assembly) | ecosystem: Environmental > Terrestrial > Soil > Wetlands > Permafrost | place: Sweden...
ACCGTTCAAACCCGCTCTGCGCCGCCAGTGTCCGCTGTTTCATCCTCGCCAGCCCTCCGATGCTCTCCTCAATCTATCTTGAACATCAGTGGAAAATGGAGAACTTAATCAGAGTCTCCTTAGCCAGTATTTGTTTGGGAATGCGGCCGGCGAGGCGGGCGTGATGGCTACTCCGTACTACCGGTTTTGGCTTATGCCGACATGGCAATCTGCACAGCACGCCATGCTTCTCGAACTTGAGGGAACCGGGGGAGCAGGTTTATTACGCTGCTCCTGCGTTTTGGACGCAACAAGAGTTCAATGCGGCGTTTTTCCAACCGTCGGTCACGGCAAATTTGGTATTTGTCCCGCCTAGTTCAATAGGTCAGATTGATGATGAAAACTCGCATCGCGTCGTATTTAATGATGGTGAATCCTATTTCCTCTCAAAACCTAATCCCATCCAGGTCGTCCGTGGTCGGGAATTGCTAACGCGCCTTGGGGGTCCCCAGTTACGCACGAAGTTCTGGGAGAAACATTTCTGGGCGAGAGTATACTTGGCAGTAAGCTCGGGGACCATGACGGACGAGATGATCCGAGAATACATCGACGAGCAAGAAGGCGAGCAGATGGTCGACGACAGTCGATTTCCAATCGACAACCCCTAAAACCCCTCGGCTTATAGCCGATGGTTGTTTAGTTCGGCATCCATGTGTTCGTCGTCAGAACCTCTGAGCTCGACATGTCGGAAGCGGCTATCCGAGGTGCTCGTGGCCATCCGACCTATCTCGGCGCACTCTGTGCAAGGCCGGTTTGAATCTGACGAACCCGACTGCAAGCAGCTGGCTGCGCCTCGCTTCTACCCAGCCACGACCATAACTCGATGCCGGGTGAAGGGGCATACTCTCGTGGCACTTGGGGAAACGATGGAGGCCCGTGGGCGTGTCTGTGGCGCGCACTGGGGCAGAAGGTTAGGGGAGGAACAAAAACGGTGGAGGCTCACTTGGGCAGGAAGTTGCTGTATCTCTCGTCGGCTGACGTGCAGGCCATTGGGCTGACCATGGCGGAAATCATCGTGGCGCTGGAGGCCATGTTTCGCGAGAAAGGCGAGGGCCGGGTGGAGATCCCGCCCAAAATCGGCGTCCACACCATGCCCGACGCTTTCATCCATGCCATGCCCGCCTATATCCCCACTCAGAAAGCTGCGGGAATGAAGTGGGTTGGCGGATATCCCGGGAACAGCAAACGCGGGCTGCCGTACATCACCGGGCTGCTCATTTTGAATGATTCTGAGACCGGCATGCCACTTTCGGTCATGGATTGCACGTGGATCACCACCGAGCGGACCGCAGCTGCCACCGCGATTTCGGCAAAGTATCTGGCGCGTCCGGAATCAGAAACGGTTGGCATCCTCGGCTGCGGCGTGCAAGGCCGCAGCAACCTCCAAGCCCTGAAGACCTTGTTCCCACTGAAAGAGGTCCGCGGCTATGACGTGAACTCCGACAGGAGCGCCACATTTGCGAGGGAGATGAGTTCGCAAGCGGGAATCAAGGTGATTCCGGTCGATGATGCAAAGCAGGCGGTTGTTGGCAACGATATCGTGGTTACTGCGGGGCCCATTCTGCGCACGCCGCACGCCACGATTCAACGCGGCTGGCTTGCCGAGGGCGCATTTGCTTCGCTGGTGGATTTCGACTCTTACTGGCATCCTGACGCGCTGCGGGAAGGCGACAAGTTCTGCACGGACGACACGCGACAACTCGAACATTATCGCCAGATCGGCTACTTTCAGGACATCCCACCGGTTCACGCCGATCTCGGGGAACTCGTGACCGGACGCAAACCCGGCAGGCAAAGACCAGAGGAGCGCACCTTCGCGTGCAATCTTGGCCTGGCGCTGGAGGATATAGCGACAGCAGGGTTGATCTATGGCCGCGCGCTGGAGAGGAAAATCGGGACGTGGCTGCCGCTTTAGCAGGCTGCGAAACGCGCAGGGCGGGAACATTGCCACACCGGGGCTAAAGGCCTTCGTTGATGAGGAGCGGCTCGGGCGGCCCTTTAAGGGCCGCTCTTCCACGGCGATGCAGGCTTCGTCGAGTCTTTCCGCAGTCTACTGGGATGAGAGCCCCTCTTCCATGACGAGGCATGGCTTCCTCGAGTTTCTCCGCAGCCTGCTGGGGCATGACAAGCAATAGGCGCGCCTAAACAGCAAGAACGCCGTATTGGTCATCGGGGTTGGCCCGATTGGAATCATGGCGGCGGCTGTGGTCCGTCATGCGGGCGCGCGTCATGTCGTGATTACGGATCTGAACTCCTATCGCTTGGCGCTTGCCGAGAAGGTGGGAGTCAGCATGGCTATGGACCCACGAAACATGCCCCTCAAAGAGGCGCAAAAGCGCCTCGGCATGCAGGAGGGGTTCGATGTAGGTCTGGAGATGTCAGCTAGAACAGTTCGTCGATCGGCCCGTGAATTTGCATCGCTGCCGAACCAATGAGGGCCACGCCCCTGATGAGTTTCTCTTTCATCGAGCCCAGATCGCAGTATTCTGGGAGCCCTTTTCTAGGCGGCGAAACGTCTAAAATTACTCATAGCGGCAAACTGCCTTTCTTATGTTCGGAGGCAGAAAGCCGGAGTCCTTCTAACTATCAAAAGGTGGTACCGAAGTCCGGAGTATTACGTACGTAATCGTAACAAAGCGTAAGCTCGCCCGTCGAGAGAGTGTCCATTTGACGAACGTGGAACTCTTCAGCCACGACACGACAGATTATGTTGTGCACTGTCTGTACTTGCTGTTCAGGTACAGCGAGGTGCTGCGGATTCTGGATGGCGACTTGGGCCAGACTGAGAGGGCTCAGGAATACCATCCCGCTGACTGCGGACCATGCCGTGTTACGTGAAAGCTTTCTGGATGATTAGGCCGTTTTCGTCGCCGCCGATCAGGCCGAGCCAGCCGGTGTAGGCGCCAAGGCGTACGATCTGCGTGAAATTGTTGGCGGTGACGCCGCCGGCGTGAATTTCCATGCGGTCGGCGCTGATTGTTTCTTCGGGACCGAGCAGACGCGGAACGATGGCGAAAGGACCTACGGTGCAGCTTCCGATTCTGACGACGTCGACATTCTTAGCCATTAGTCTCCTCGGTTATTGGGCTGCCTGGTGCGTGCCACGAATGGGCCGGGTCATGAGATCGATGAACATCTTGTCGAATTTTTCGAGGTTCAACTCGAGGGGCACGTGCACGAACTGCTCCCCGAGGCCGGGCTGGGTACCGGGCGTCCAGACGAGCGTATTGCCGTAGCCGGGGCCGTGCGAGTAGTCGATGTCCATGTACAGCTGCGTTTCTTTGGTGATGATGCTCGGGTCGAGCCACGCGGCGGCGGCGAGCTCGTCCCAGCGGAACTCTTCGTCGGCGTATTTTGCCAGATATTGAGCGGCGGGGTTCGGCGATTTCGCGATTTCGGAGATCATGGCTTTCTTGAGCCAGGTTTTCACCGAGATGTCGACCGTGGTGTCCGTAATCTTGTGCCAGGGCGCGGTGTAGACAATATGAACGGCTTCGGGGTCCCACCAGAAATTGAATTCGCGGCGATTTTCGGGAGCCCAGTCATCCGGAACGACGGGCGCGATGCTGCCGCCCATGACGACGAGTTCCTGGGCGAGATCGGGTACCTGCGGGTCAATGCTGATGGCTTGCGCGATGTTGGTGAGCGGGCCTCCGGCGTAGATCGTCACTTCATGCGGATGCTTGTGGACCATACGGATGATGAAATGGGCGGCATCTTCTTCGGAGGGCTTTGTAGTGGGATTCCCTTCTACAAGCTTGGGGACTTCGTAGGGGCCGTGATAAACGCCGCGGATGCCATCCCCGATAGGCTTTCGATTCCAGGCGCCTTTGTATGAGACCTTGCCGTAGATCGCCTCCCAACGAGTGATGGTTTCTTCGCGGTTGATAAGCGGGAAGACGGCACCGGGGACGACGGGAATGTCTGTGCGGCCGACGATTTCCAGCATGCGTAGCGTGTGCGCGACTTCTTCGTCACGCCACATATCGCCGCTGACGACGGTGATGCCGAGCGTCTCGACTTCTGGCGATTGCAGGAAGACAAGGATCGATTGCTGGTCCGTGGTCGCGGGGCCCCGCGCGTCCTGGTCGATGATGACTTTCCGCTTCGATTGCGCAGTCAGCGGGGAAGCAACGGCCATGACGCAAAAAAGTCCAGCGAGAAAGACGTTCCGGAGATTGGTCCTCATGGTGGGGTTCTCCTGGGAAGCTTGTTTTTGGCCCTCAGTACATGATGGTGCGCGTCACCGGATCGAGATGGAACCGGCACCCCATCCGGCCCTGGAATCCTCTGCATTCAACAAAATTTTGACTATTACGGAACCTACGGTCTGGCCTCTGGATTCAGCTTGCCACGTAATCTGCTGCCAGTTGCCTCCGTTTCCCGTGGGAGCGGTGAGAACGAACCACACAGGATAGACATCCTGCGGCCGCACCGAATACTGCGTAGCAGCGGCCTTCTCGGTCCAGCCGGATGGAAGGTCAACGCTCAAGTTAATTGTCTGAGGTTGATCCGTGTCGTTATGGAGCAAAAAAGGCAGCTCCAATGTGCCACCCGGGTCGACTCCTATCTCCGGCACTTTCATCAAATCGGCAAGGTGTCCAATGCCGTGAGCAGGCCAGAATTTCCGGTAAAAGGCCCAAGGGTCCCCCAGTTCGATGGAGATCCCCTCGCGGACTTGCGGACGATAGCCGCAAACGGGCGCAAATGGGATGGGCCCCCGAACGGCGCCCTCAAAAATATCCCCGGTGACGGTGCCACCCACCAGCGATTTGCCAAGAATAAATCGATCAGGAAGCTGAAAGTACTTGAAATTTCCGGTTGCAAGAGCGACCTTCGCCGCCTGCCCTGTCTCGCCCTGCGTCAGATAGTAGGACTCTTCCAGGGCCGCAGCCCGGTAGTAGGGCATATGAAGGGACGGAGAAACATCCATCGCGGAATAGACTGGACCTTGTTCCTTCATAAACGCCATCTGCGACGCATCAGAGAAGAAATAAAGCTTTTCGGGCTGCCACGGGCGCAGTCCCTCGGTAAGGTTACCGATCCCCTTGCGGTCGCGTGGAAAGGAAACCTGTTCCGGAAATGCGGTCGGATCCCCCGCCAGGTCAAAGGCTTCCGTGGCGATCACAGCGGAAGCCTGATGATCGCCATGATTTTCTCCTACCACAAAATGAGGCAACCATGTGAGGATGACTTCCGGGCGAGTGAGCCGGACAATGCGCACTGCCTCCTCAAGCGCCGCACCGTGGCCCCAGGTTTCGAGCGAGCGCAGAACATTGTCGCCGGGCGTGTCGGTGGTGCCGCTCATAAACCAGACGTTGAAGACGCCGATCGAAGCCAGCGCCCGGCGCGCCTCAATTTCCCGGACTTCCCCGATCGCAGCGGCCTGTTCGTAACCCACTTCATTGCCGCCTGCTTGGCTGCGCGTTCCATCGAGGACGGCCACCCGTTTGTGCTGATCGGAGATGGCCCTGATCAGATAACCGGCCGGTTCATCGTCGGAATGGGCGACGATGACAAGAATGTCCGCCTTGTAGCGGTCGTCTGGAAGCGGGCTGGCGGTGGTGGTCTGAGGAGCAAGTTGTCCGATCATTGCAGTGGGCCATACGCCCATCAAGAGGAGAAGCAAACATCCGAGCGGGTTCGGTCGGACAGGAAATGCGGTGCGCTGCTGCATGATAAGACTCCCTTTTTAGCACAGACCGTGATTGCAACTGCGATTCGCATTATGCAGGAGAATGAAAATCTCAGTTTTTTGGAGGAACGTGTTCAATCTAAGCCACGATAATTCACTGTCCAAGGACTTCCTTATACGCTTCGCCCAGAGTCCGCCACGCGTTGATGGGCTCGGGTGCGGACAAGATCGTTCCGAAGCCAGCGCGATAGGTCCATGAAAAGATCGACTCGACGCCGCTATCGGCATAGGTGCGGGCGATCTGCCGTATAAAATCGATATCGACGGGAGACCCTAAATAACTCATAATCCATCGTTGTGGAATTTTCTTGTACTTGCGCGCCAGGGCTACTGTCTTCTCGGCGAGGCGCTGATGAGTAGCTAAGGGGACGTCGTAACTCGTAACAATAGAAGTCGAAAAGATGTCGTATTCCGGAAACGCGGCTACCTGTTCCCAATCATCGTAGCCTCGCTCGTACGAGAGATAATAATTATTCTCAGCGGGAAGACTGCACTGCGTGACTAGCCACTCTGGACGGATCGATTTCGCGAGCTGACTCGCGGACTGCAAGATCTGGCGGGCTTTCCGCCTGCGGAATCTCTTCACCTGATCCGTGAGCACTTTCGGCATCGTGTAGCCATATTCCTGCTCGAATAGTTTTTGACATACTGAGCAGCGGCACGTCCAATCTGCGGTGCTCTGATAGCCAACCGGGTAGATGGGCATTGCGAAATGAGGCTCGTCCCAGAATATCCCTTGGGCATCACAGGATCGCGCCAACTTCTCAACCAGTTCGAGAAAATACTCTTGAAATGCTGGCGTATTAAAGCAAGCTGCCGCCACAGGTTCACCGGTAAGAGCGGTAATTTGCCGATTCTGAATATTCTCCTGGAGAAAGAGGCTGGGAGGCTCTCCTCCGAAAAACTTACCGACCCCCCAAGTATCCAAGTAGACGTTAAGCCCCTGCTTTCGTGCCTCTTCGACAATTTTCGGTATATTCGGAAACCAGAAGAATATATCGAACTCACTGAGCGCCAGCAACACCGCGGTGCAGTGGTGAGCCCGCATTTCGGTAAAGTCTCGTGCTGCATGCTCTGGATAGCTGATTCCGTAATAGCTAACGCCCGTTTCTTTTACAGCCATGTCGTTTTCTCCTCACAGAAATTTGACTCGACTGTTGTATTTGGCGCGAAGTTCAGAATTGTACTGATCCCCTCCCGGAATATTCGCGGAGCGCCACACGCGAGGCACGACGCCCCGGCGGACGCATTCCTTGACGCACTCGATCTCAAGCCGGTGGGCAATATAGAAATCAACTGTGCTTGAAATCCCCGTGATTGGCTGATCGAATCCTTCAACCGAAATCACCGTATCGCCATAGGGAACATAGTCGTCGATGCAGATATCGGTGAGGTCGAACAGTGTCTTGCCACTGCGATGGCGAAGTGGAAAATCCTTAGGAACGTTGCCGTGCCAGGCCTTTGAAGAAATTCCGATTGTCCTAGCTTTCCGACGTTGGCACTCCAGGGCTGCGTCAATTGTTGGCGCGTTGAATCCGTAACTATGGAACAACAAGACCACGTCATCCTGGGAGACGCCGTAGTAGGACACAATGTGATTGCCGACATCATGCAAGCGCTCGTGACCGAGATACATGTAGGCAGGAGTAACAGGGTGAATGGAAAAATCAATCATAGGACAAAGGTTTGCTAAACCGCCTGCACGCCAAAACAGTTCGTGCATGACAAGGCAAGTGTGGCCGCCGCCCCCGAACAGATAAATCAGACGATCTTGTTCGCAGGCGTCTGCCATCCACTGAGCAGCGAGAAGCAAATTCTCCTGTTGCTCGTTCTCGAATTGACGGATCAGCCCAATGAGCGTCTCCAGTAAGCGAGTGTCGACCCTTTGGCTAATCAATAATGCCGATGACATGGTCACTCCTATTGAAAATCGTGCACCGTTTGATGATATGGCTAATGCTTTTGTAAAACGTTCGCTCGGATACTCGGTACGAAATCGAATCCCCGGCGGGTTTGACAACGGTCGTGTTTAAGGCCGACGAATAGCCGGAAAAGGATCGTGACGGCTGTCGGCGTTTTGTCGCGCTGCGCTCCTAATATTGAGAAACTCCCTCCATCATGCTAACCATTCCGCTGGGACTGGTCGCGATTTGTTATCTGGATGCTGGCTTTCGTGCCACTATTTCTATGCGGAGCAGCCGGATCTGAACTGGCGCAACCCGGCGGTTAAAGACACCATGTTTGATCTGACGCGCTGGTGGTACAAACGCGGTGTGGCAGGGTTCCGGCTGGATGCGGTGGATACGCTGTTTGAGGATCCGGAACTCCGCGATAACCCGATCCTGCGTCCTGGCAAGAACCATTTCGGGGATCCGATCGAGGAGGACAAATACAACACGGAGTTGCCCGAGGTGCATGACGTGTTGCGTGGATTACGCAAGGTTGCGGATGAAAGCAATGCCGTGCTGATCGGCGAGACATGGACGGCTGACGTTGCCGGACTCAAACGGTACTACGGCGAAGGCAACAACGAACTGCAGTTGCCCATGGATTTTCTTTTCACGATGGTGAACAAGTTGTCGCCCGCGGAATTCCGCAAGCAGATTGCTGCGGTGGACGCGGCTTCCGGCTGGCCCACGTTTGTGATCAGCAACCATGACATTGCGCGCTCCTACGACCGTTACGGTGATGGCGAGCGCAATGACCAGATTGCAAAGTTGATGGCAGCGCTATATCTAACGCTGCGCGGAACTCCGATCATGTATTACGGGGAAGAGATTGGAATGAAAACCACACCGCCGACGCGGAAGGAGGATGTGAAGGATCCGATCGGGCGCACGGGATGGCCGGAAGAGAAGGGTCGGGACGGTGAGCGTACTCCGATGCAATGGGACAGCAGCGACAACGCAGGCTTCTCCAAAGGGACGCCGTGGCTTCCAGTGCCTCCGACGTACAAGACACACAACGTGGCGGATGAGTCGAAGGATTCGAATTCGGTACTGGAGTTCTACAAGACGGTGCTCAAGCTGAGGCACAAGAACCGGGCGCTGTTGGACGGAAACTACACAACACTGAATGAGAGTGATGCGAACGTGTTCTCCTACCTGCGCGTGTATAAGGACCGCGGCGTGGTAGTGACGCTGAATATGTCGGACACGCCGCAGAACGTGAAGCTCGAGTTGAAGGGCAAGGGCGTCGCCTCGGCCAAGAGCCTGCTGGCGACTGGGAAATCAGGGGCCAAAGGAGACGAAGTTTCGCTCGAGCCCTACGGGGTGTTCATCGGCGAGCTTAGGAAGTAACGCCACGTTGCGAACTGGCATGCTTAGAGTCCAGCGGGCGGTCGCCAACGATTGTGGGCGATTGACGGGCAACCGTGCGCCACGAGCGCGAAAGGCCGAGTAGTGCGTAACTGCTTAACTGATGAGGGTAGGCCCCTCGGAACCGGTCTACAGGGACAGGCCGGTGACTCCCCGACTGCACTGTTGCCGAATCCAGTTCCAACTCCATCCGCGCCGATGACCGGCCATGCCGGGACGTTTGTACCGTTCACCACATCCAACGGTTTCGTTAGATCCTGGCGATCAATACAGTTCCCGTTGAATTAGTTGTTCAGCCGACTCTTCAGTGAGCCCCCGTTCGCCAACTGACCGCTGGAGCATCCGGAACAAGCTGCACGCGATCGGACGTAATACCGAAAACGTTTAAGGAACTGCTACCAGTGACCGTCAAGTACTGGCAGCCATCACTTTAACGATTTGGAAGAAAGGAGTGGGTTTCGACGCCAAACAATTGCATCAACAAGCACCTTGCTGCCAAGCTCACAAGCTGCCGAAAACTCACCTTGAAAGTGTTACAGAAAAAGGGGGACCGGTCACACCTAACCTAGAATCAGCCATCCCCCTCCGGGGCCTTCGACTTCCTGCGCAATATGGCCATACGTGCAAAATAGCGATTCTTGAGATGAACAATGGGACCAGAATCTAAATGGACTCTGGTGCCGTGACGATCAGCCAAACCTGCAACTAACGTAATTCAATGAGCTGTCAGATGTTAGAATGTAATGCGTACAGCTAGCTGAATGATCCTTGGATCGTATGTGGTCGTAATCTCTCCGAATGTTGAAGAACCAATGCTCCAATTCGGCGCACCGAACTGCGCGGAGTTGAAGATATTGAAGAAGTCGACAATAAACTGGCCCTGTATTTTATCATTGGCCATGCTGAATTGCTTGGCTACCTCAACATCCGTATTTGCACGGGTAGGTCCGCGGAAGAAATTTCGCGGCAAGGTTCCATATGTGTAACCAGAGGTAGGCGGTGTAACAAGGGCAGCGTTTTCCAAATTCTGCAGTCGCGCATTGGAAAAATTCGCCTGCTGGAAATATATAGAGCCGACTCCATCGGGACCTACCTCATGATACGGATTCTGCGTAGTCACCTTGGTGCCCACAAGGTCAGCACGAACCAGTTCCTGATCACCGGCACCGGACGGCCCGGGATCGTTGCCAAGGTTACGCGTTAGCCCCGCCAACACGTCCAACGGAAATCCACTTCTCCATGTAAAGATAGGCGATACTCTCCAACCCTTGGTAATTACTTTAGGGGAACTCTCAATCCATTTATCGAACGGAACATACCACGTTCCCGAAAAAACAACATTGTTGGGAACATCCGTATCGGAGTCAGCATAGAACTGGCGTCGGTTATAGTAGGGGACTTGATAGTTTCTTTCCCGGAATCCCGATACGTTATCCAGGTTTTTCGAATGCGTATAGGCAAAGGTGAACGCCATGGGACCTACAACGGAAACCTCGGTCAAGTGTTTTGTCAGACGGACTTGCAGACTATTGTAGTTTGCATATGTAACATTGTCAAACGTATCCAACCATGAGTAAGCGCTATTGTTTCCCGGAGCATAGCCGTTCAACAAGGAGTACCTCATGTTGTAGGTTCCCAACACATATGGGTTGTAATCGACCGTCGCAGTGAGCCCATGCGAGATGTTTCCGACATACGCTAAGTCGAGGGCCATACCCTGGGGTAACACACGTTGTATATCAAGGTTGTACTGGTCGATATGTGGAGTCTTAAGATGACTTCTCACAAAGTATTGTGCACTTGAGCCGAAGGGAAGATACGGTGCAAAGCTTACCGTGCTGGTTGGAGGCTTGGACGGAAATGGATTGATTGTTCCTGTTGCTACATAAGGGTTACTCAAATAATTCAGCGCACTGGTCTGTCCACCAGGCACCGCGGCATAGGACAAAAAATCCGCGGAGTAAAACGGCGGCAAGCCATTAAACTGCAGATTGGCGTCGCCCGACAAAATGTCGTAGAAGATGCCGACTCCGCCTCGTATGCTGGTCTTTCCGTCTCCTGCGGGATCTAAAGCAAAACCAAAACGCGGCGCCCAGTTTGTGTGATCTGGAAAGTTCACTCCCTCAGGTGCCCCACGATCTCCGGGAAACACAAGACCCACGGGTGCATTCACAAAGCGGGTTGACTGTTCGCCCGGAATTAGGCTAAACGTTCTTCCCTGTGTGTCCCGCCGTGGTGAGTTGTATTCGTACCGCAATCCGTAGTTAAACGTCAGGCGGCTCGTGGCCTTGTATCGATCCTGCGCATAGGCAAAATATGAGGTAGTCCGAATACTGGAAAGGGCCCCTGCACCTTGGTAAAGAGAATCCGGGGCTCCAAAAAGTAAATCGGCATACGGATTTCCAGATGCAACACTACTGCCCGGCTGGAAATTTCCATAAAAGAAGAACCCGCCGTTTACAAAATAGTCAAAGTTTGTATTGTTGTGATATGGCGAGAATCCAACTCCATACTTCATTAGGTGCTTGCCTTTGATCGATGATAGGGAGTCTCCATACTGAAATGTGTTGTTGATAAATGAGGTTGGTCCTTGTCCCGAGTAGCCTACGGAAAACACGAAAGATGTGAAATCAATGATCGTCGGCCCCGTTGTATCGTCCGGTGTAATTTCAATTCCAAGAGTGCTTGGTCCGCCAGGATTGCCAACTGGTTGATACGTCAGGTTGTTGGCCCTCTGCGCAACAATGCGCAACTCGTTCAGCAGGTGCGCCGTAAATGTTCTGGTATAAGTAATTGCAAGATACGAAGTACGATTCTGGTTTGTTACCGGAAACGGAATGGTAGAACCCTCAAATGGGCTTAAGGTCCGTTCATTCTGGTATGCCAAGGTTGTTGTAAGTAAGTCTGAGTTAGTAATATGAAAATCGAAGCGCCCGTGGTACTGGTTATAGTTGTCTGTGGCCGTGCCCGTGGACAACAAGAATCCATTAGGCGTGGAAGGTATGTAATTCTTTGCAATATAAGCTGTCGTTACTGGATCAATCCTTGTTGGATCGATGATGCCCGCCACCGCCAACTGCGGATTGGCCTGATAGTACGGATGCGCCTGCAGGAACGCCGCCACCGCTCCATTGGGATCAGCCCCGGGTGCTGAAAAATCACCGTTCAACTCCGCTGTTGTATAAACCTGCTGGCCGCCATTGTTCGCCGTTTGAGTCTCCTTCTGCCCCTGATATGCGAAGAAGAAGAAGAATCTGTCTTTCCCATTCACCAGTTTGGGAAACACAATTGGCCCGCCTACCGTGCCACCGTATTGCTGGCGTTTCAAAATATCGCGGGGTATTATTGGATTGGCTCGTTTGTTGTAGAATCTGTTGGCGTCAAATGCCTCATTCCGGGCGTAGTCAAATAGGCTTCCGTGCAGCCTGTCGGTGCCAGATTTCGTCACAATGCTGATCTGGCCACCTCCATTCCGTCCGTACTCAGCGGAATAATCGCTCTGTAAAATACGGAACTCCTCAACTGCATCTGGATTCGGCGTAAAAACCACGGCGTTAAAGAGGAGATTGTTGTTAACGCCACCATCCAGTAGATAGCCGACACTATCCGAGCGTCCACCGGCAATTGACTGGTGATTGGTGCCATCGTTGACCGATCCAGGATTATTGGCATTGGTAACGCCGGGCTGCAACTCCGCCAGGTCCAGTGGATCGCGGCCATTCAGCGGCATTTCGGTAATCGCTGCACCCGTCACCGAGTAGCCCACGGTTGAGGTGACGGTATCGATCTGGGCCGCTTGCACTCCTACAGTCACGGTTTGCGTGCTGCCCGCTACTGTCAGCTTGAAGTCGATGCGTTCGGATTGATTGATCTCCAACTTGTATTCCTGTGATGTCAGCGGATTGAATCCAGCATGCACTGCCGTTACCTGGTATCGCCCAATTTGCAAATCTATTGCCTGGTAGTCTCCAGATGCATTCGTCATGGTCGTCTTGATGACCCCGGTTGCAGTGTTCATGACGGTTATTTGTGCCCCGGGGATTACTGCACCCGTTTGATCGGTAACTCTTCCTAAAATTGACGCTGTCGTATCTTGAGCTTTGAGGAGAGGTACAAGCGTAAACAAACATAGCGCCACCACTCCTATGCGAACTGTTTTCATACTACCTCCACAACAAATTCAACAGCGTACGATCTGTGATAACAATCACCGCTTACAGCCAACGCCCTCCGCCTTCTCCTCCCATCGCTGGAAAAAGGTGCAACAGCGTAACCGCTTCTAAGCGCGAATGAAAAGTTTGTGCTGGTACAGCCAATAAGACAGGTACCAGATCACAGCCAGAACCGCACAAGCCTGCGCTACAGGAGCAAGGTCCCCAATGTAAAGGAACCGGCCTGTGAGCACTCCCACGGATTGATCAAGCCAGCCGTGAAGTATCTCGCCCACGCAGTAGACAAACAGCGAATTCATTCCTACGACCACCAGGAAAAACATAGGCCGCCGAATGTTGAAGATCTCGACAAGCAAGTAAAAAAGAATTAATCCGAAAATCGCCCATCCGCTTGTGTAGAGGGCATACGACGCAGTCCACAACCACTTGTTGATCGGCACGATGGGGGAAAGGGCCAGTCCTGCTGCAAAAGCAATCAGCATTCCGCCGATCATCCACTTGAATTTTTCCGACAGACTCCGCGGGCTCCGAAGCAGATTGCCAATCCAAATACCGATCAGCACATTCACCACTTCCGGGATCGTGTTGAGATTCACGCACGGCGCCATCCGGTAGTTGTGCCCCATAATTGCTCGATCGAGAACAGCCCCGAAATTCGTAACCGGCTGGAAGGCGCCGTCGGGTCCCGGGAAAATCAAATACAGCGATGAGTGAAATGCAAGAAGCAGTACCGCCGCGCCCATCTGATACCAGAACGGCAACTGCATGAGGAAAAAGCAGACCAAAGAAGTCGCAGCCACCTGGATCAGAACGTTATGGGCCTGTAGATGGAGGTGATTCGTCTCGACCGAGATAATGATCCAGCTCGTAACGGTGAGGATCCCTGCGCGTTTTACAAGGTGTCGAAGGAGTTTACTTCGGTCAGCGCCTTCTTCCATGCGGCGACCGAACGAATACGTCATCGCCACGCCCACCATAAAAAGAAAAGCTGGCATGATCAGATCCCAGAATACCGCTCCGCCCCAAGCCCTATGGTCAAACTGGCGCGCGATCGCTTGATAGGCCGGGCGATTCCATAGCTTGGTAAATCCGAAGCCCTCCGAAACGAGCAGAAGCATAATGAACCCGCGGTAGGCGTCTAAGGCGAGATCGCGCTGGGCTGGGTTCGTCTCGGGCGATCGGTCCGCCGGGCCGGGCTCAACGAACACTGCTGGAATCGTGGAACTCATAACAGTCGCAATGGTGCATTAATTACCACTAACAGAGAATCGGATGCTTTCAATGCAGAACCGCGATACGGAATCGAACATCGACGGGAGCTATAGACAGGCGAAACTCGAGCTCAAGCGGGAGGGGTATGAGGTCTTCATTCTACGCTTCTCGCTAGAAGCTGAAGCTATAGTTATACTCCGCGATCCCGAAGGGGAAACGTGAAATTTCCCGCAGTGGCACGGAACTGCACTGGCGTCATATGCGTGAAACGCTTGAACGCGGTCGCGAAATACTGGGATGAACTGAAAGCGAACCGCATCGCTATATCAGTGACTGAGAGTTTCTCGTGAACGAGCGCTTGCTTTGCGGCACCAATTCGCGTGCGCAATACAAACTCGTGAGGGCCGACGCCCACCTCAGATTTGAACCTAGCTTTGAACCGTGACAAGGAGAGATCAGCTTTTTCTGCGAGTTCCTCCAGCGAAAACCCCTCTTCCGCGGAGGACTGGATGAACTCAACAATCCTTTGAATCTCCGGAGAGCAGCGACGCTGAAAATGCTGATTACTGCAGTCCAGAATTTCCAAAATGCAATATAGTAACCGATTGGCCGCACTGATGTGCTTCAATGGACTCGATGGCCCATCGTAGATCTCAAAGAGTTGGTTAAAGATCTGCTTCAAGGCAGGACGCCCCGGAAACTGATGCTCCGGAAAGTGCGACAAACAATCGGCAAGCACGGCACCGTCACTAGGCGTCAGCATCAAAAAAGACTCACCCTCCCTAGGCATCTGCAGGAGGAGCCAGTAAAGTATGCCGCAATCTTCCGGCTGTCCTCCTGTATCGTGAAGTTCACCCGGTGCCGTCACAAAAAGGTCGCCCCCGACCAGTCGATATTCGCGTCCGCCCGCGCGATAAATCTGACGTCCTCTCTCTAGATAACAAATCTCGACCGCATTGGGATGAGAATGCGTCGCCAGGCCCAGCTTTACGGCGTGGTATTCGTAGCGTCCCAGCGCCACACCGTGCGAGATACCGAGACGATTGAAATTGATGATGCGACGCTCGGGAACTCGCTGGAGACGATTTTTTCGGTCGAGGTCAGCCTTCGAGTTCATGGGGGTAGCATATCCTTCCGACTATTTTCAAGCAACCGGAAGCCGGTCACGGAGGAGTACGATCCCGTATCACGGTGCCCGCTTGAAAGACATGAACAGTCGCGACTGATCTAACGTTGGTAGTCTTTCGCCGGGCCTGTTAGGCTGTGAAGGCGTCGCGGCTGATACCGTTACTTTTCAGAGGCTAGCGAGAATTAATCCATGATGACTAGACGCGAATTCTTGGCAGTAGGGTCTTGTGCCGTAGGCAGTGTCCTTATCGGCGGTGAAAGCGATCCTTCCCTCGCAATGCAAATGGCGACGTTGGATTTAGACGCAGTCTCCGCTAGTCGCTCGGTTTTGAACCGATTCCTCGGAGACCGTTCAGCCGAATTCGATTTGCAGCAGATTCCACTAGACAGCGGACTAGAAGTCTACGTTCTCTCTTGTACCGGAGGCCGGGCCCGAATCCAAGGAAGCAGCGCAGTCGCGTTATGTAGAGGTGTATATGCATATCTCCGGGAAATTGGAGCCGTCATGGTGTGCTGGAGTGGGCGACGCGTGTCACTTCCTGTACGCCTTCCCGACCGGTCGGAGAGAAAAGTAGTTTCTCCCTACCGATTCGTCCAGTACTACAACGTGTGTACCTATGGCTACACCACCGCATTCTGGGATTGGGATCGGTGGGAACGTGAGCTTGACTGGATGGCTCTGCACGGCATCAACATGCCTCTGGCCATGGAGGGTCAGGAGGCAATCTGGCAGCGCGTTTGGAAGAGCTTTGGCATAACCCAAGCCGAGCTCGACCGCTATTTTACCGGTCCTGCTTATCTCCCTTGGCACCGGATGGGGAATATCGACTACTACGAGGGACCGTTGCCCCAAGGTTGGATCGATCAGAAATGCACACTGCAGAAAAAGATCATGGATCGAATGCGGGAACTGGGCATGTGCCCTGTCGTTCCGGCATTTGCGGGATCTGTACCAGAGGCATTCAAGCGTATTCATCCGCAAGCGAGGCTATTCACGGAACTCTGGTCGTCAGAGATGCCTCGGCAGTCGAAGTCGCTGATCCTTCATCCCGGTGAGACGGATCTTTATTGTGAGATTGGCGCGCGTTTCATTCTCGAATATCGCAAAGAGTTTGGGCCAGCACACTATTACCTGGCTGACACTTTTAACGAGATGAGCGTGCCAGTCGGCCCCCAACCGGAACAGGACTTGGCCCGATTCGCGAGTACGGTTTACCAGAGCATACAGGCCGGCGATCCCGACGGGGTTTGGGTCATGCAAGGGTGGCTGTTCCGCAACGATCCGAATTTTTGGAACAATCGCGCCATCGCTGCTTTTCTTTCGAGTGTACCGAACGAACGGATGGTGATACTGGATTACTCCAATGATTTCAATGCTAGCCAGAAAGACGCCGATCCGACATCACACAATGAATGGAAGGATCACGAGTCATTTTTTGGCAAGCAATGGATCAATGGCATGATCCATACATTCGGTGGCAACAACAATGTAAAGGGAAATCTAGCCCTGATCACCTCCCAACCAGCAGTGGTTCTGGCGAGCCCGAAGAGGAAGAACCTCGTGGGTTGGGGCATGGACCCCGAGGGAACCGAAAACAACGAAGTTGTTTACGAATTGATGACCGACATCGGCTGGTCTGAACAGAAGATCGATCTGGATGATTGGATTCCGGCATACTGCCGCGCTCGATATGGCGACTGCCCTTCAGCCATCGCTGAGGCATGGCGACTCCTGCGAGTGAGCGCCTATTCCTGGCACGCCACCTGGAATACCCGCCATGCCTGGCAATCGCGTCCCAGTTTAGAGCCGCAGTCCGTTGGGGTAGACACAACGCCCGAATTCCACCAGGCGGTGGAGCGTTTTATTGAGAGCGGAGGCTCGCTGCAATCGAATGTGCTATATCGCAATGACCTAATCGAACTTGTAACCCAATCTATCGGTGGCCGTGTCGATGAGCAACTCATAAAGGCTTGCCGAGCCCACAAGGCCCAACTCGGAGAATTGCGGGATAAGTGTGCCAAAAGAGCTCTAGATATGTTGCTGCGGGTTGACGCGCTGATGAATCTGCGACCTGATCGGAGACTCGAAACGTGGATCGGCGCGGCACAAAATTGGGCCGTCGGGGATGACGAAAAGGCTTATTACGATCGGGACTGCCGCCGCCTGATCACTTATTGGGGATGGCCCGAACTCAACGATTACGGTTCCCGCGTCTGGTCCGGGCTGATTCGTGACTACTACGTGGGCAGATGGCGTGTATTCTTCGAAGCTTTGCAGGCACGGCGTCACCCGAGCCTGGAGATTTGGGAAGAAGGATGGCTCCTCTCTCCGTATGTGGCAAGCACACCATTGCTGGTATCTGACCTTTTGGCGGAAGCTCGTAGCATGCTGGCAGAGTGCCAGCGGTGGGATTCGAGGTGATGAGACCGAACCAGCGTTCCACCTGGTTGAGCCAAGAGGGATAGGTCGGTGTGTATAGTGCATGTGATAGCGGGGGCGCTGCGCCAGCTAAGTGCGCACCTTGGGGTGTTTGTGGGTGGCGTAGTTATCGACGATCAGGTGAAGGTCGAGTTCCGGCGGCACCGACTCGTCCAGATGCCGTAAGAAGGAGAGGAACTCTTGGCGGCGGTGGCGAGGTTTGCACGCGGTGAACACCGCGCCGGTGGCGATGTCCAAGGCGGCGAACAGTGTGGTAGTCCTGTGGCGGAGTTCTCAATCGAGTTGGTCCGAAGCGTCATGGCAGGCGAACTGAATCTGGCTCTGGTGACGGCACCGCCGGAGGACCCCAAGATCACGGCCGTTCCATTCGCTCTGACTCCGCTCTATGCAGTTCTCCCACAGACCCACGCGGCTGCCCAAAAGGAACAGATAGCGCTCCAAGATTTGACGAAAGATGAATGGATTCTGTTGGCGCGACGAGTTCACCCGGTCGTTCATAGCGCAATCATGGACGCGGCACGACGTGAGGGAATCGCTCCGAAACACGCGCATGACATTATTACGGCTCAACAGGCGGTTCACTTGGTTTCGGAGAAGGTTGGCGTGGCCATCCTCACCAAACCTACGGCCCTTGGCTTTCACGCTGAAGGTGTAGTGGTAAAGCCGATTTCCGATACCTCATTGTGTTTCCAAACGTGTGTGATTATGAGAACCGACGATGATTCACGACTGGCAAACGAGTTCGCCCGTTCCTTCCTCCGCAAATATGCTCCCCAGCGCTTGCCCCCCAAGCAAATGGAATTGTGGCTCTCCGCTTGAGTTGTCGCCTTGAAAACCGCAACCCCCGGTACTCGTAGCAATAGCGGCACTAACCGCGCCTGGCGCGAAATGCCAGTTTTTCGGTAAATGCTGGCGAAGACGACGGGCCACTGCCCCTCCCCGTGCGCATTTGGCGCGCACCTAGGGCTCGGGCACAGGACTGGGCAGGCCACGAGCGAAGAACTCCAATTGTCAGCCTCGTCACACTTTGGCGGGCGGAGAGAACCGAAGTGCTTTTGGTTGTGTCCTTTCCTTCAGGGAGTTAAATGGGGGCGGGATGCTTAACGTACTCCCGTCGGTTGTGGTGTTAGGGCCAGAAGACACTACAGAAGCACATACAGAAGCACTACAGAAGCCCTAATCCGTCGCTAAGGTGGGGATGAAATCGCGGTGGGTGGCGGAGAGCCCGGTTTTGGCGTATAGCTTGTGGAACTGTGGTTGTAGTTCCCTTAAGGCCTCATCGGTCATGCCACGAAGCGGACGCAAGGGGTGGTCTTGGGGTACTCGCTGCTCCGGGCTTACATAGCTGAACACGTCCAACTGCTGCTCATCTTTTCCGCGCATACCTTCTTCTTATTATCAGGTTGTGCTGTGGAAACAAGAGAGTTTTCTGGTACTGCCCCTGCTTCGAATCGAGTTTTTCCGCAACCTGCTAGAGAGTAATGCTATTCTGCCGACAGGAGGTCTAAGGTGAAATTCCCGAATTCGAAGTGGACGTTGCTATCACGTGCGATGGCTGTGCTGGCGGTCTTGATAGTACCCGCCGCAACGCTGGGCACGGGCTCATGGTACGAAGCCCAACCCAGCCTGCCGCCGGCCGGTGATCTCGCGGGCTTTTCCGCCCTGGCGCCGATAGATGCGCACGTGCACCTTTACACGGACGATCCGGCGTTTGGCGCCTTCATGCAGCGCCTGAACCTGCGTATCCTTGACATCCTTCTGATTGACGATCGCGAGGCTTACTTCAAGGGGCTGGAGCCGCAGCGCGCTGACGTGCTCAAGGTAGTCCATAGCACGGGAGGACGGGCGGTTCTTTGTACGACCTTCAGCCCTTACGATCTCGAAGAGCCGGGATTCGCCCAGCGCACGATTCGCCAGCTCGATGCCGATTTCGAGGCGGGAGCCATCGCCGTGAAGATTTACAAGGTCATGGGTATGGAGATGAAATCAAAAGCGGGAAAATACGTGATGCCGGATGATCCGGCGTTCGAGCCCATTTATGAGGATATTGCCGCCCACCATCGGACGGTGGTCGCGCACATCGCGGAGCCTGATTCTTGCTGGCAGCCGCCCAACCCCGCCAGCCCCGACTACGAATACTACCAGCAGAACCCGCAGGAGTATGCCTACGCGCATCCCGAGTGGCCTTCTAAGGCCGCGATTCTCACCGCTCGGGACCATCTCGTGGCAGAGAACCCCAAGCTGCGCGTGGTGGGCGCGCACTTGGGCAGCATGGAAGCAGACGTGGATGAAATGGCCCAGCGCTTTGACCGCTATCCCAATTTCGCGGTCGACACCGCCGCGCGCGTCGTGTACTTCATGCTGCAGCCGCGTGACAAAGTCCGGACCTTCCTGATCAAATACCAGGATCGTATCCTCTACGGAACTGACCTGGGGGCCACGGCGAAAGACAACACTGAAAAAGCACTGCAGGAGTGGGAAGACACCTACGAGCGCGATTGGAAATTCTTCGCTACGGACCAGACCGTCGAGTACAAAGGGCACACTTACAAGGGTCTCGCGCTACCGGAGCCTGTTCTGCGCAAGATTTTCCATGACAACGCTGTCCACTGGCTGCCGGGGATTATGGGGAAATCCTAGGACCGTCGAGCGTGCCGCCTAAACCGAGCCTGAGTTGCAGCCCTCCATCCGCCTTAGGTGCGAAGGAGTCTTTACTGCCGTTGAATTGGACCACCCTCTTCATCGCTAGCTTGTTCACGCTGCTGTGCCCGCCATGGCTGGCGCGAGGATGAGCTGCGTCGCAAAGTACTGAGATAGATACCCTTTGATCTGGAAGTCCTTGTTTACCTGCAGTGCGCTAAAGGTGCCGCCGCCGGCATCGCACCCGCGTGACATGGGTTCGGGAATGTAGTGGTAGAAGTAAGTGGCGGCGCCGCTGGCAGTGAGGAACGCTCCTTCAAAGTCCGCCAGCCAGAACGCGCCCATGATGTCGGGAAAGATGCCGCCACTGCCCGCTGACATGTTTCCTTCTGTCATCATGAAGGGGACATTGGGCGGAACGCCATCGTTTTTCCACACCTCAAGAATGTGCGCAATCAATTCGGGTTCCCGATAGAGTTCATTCCATTTCGCAACGCACTCGTAGGGATAATGCTCGAACGACATACGATCTTGCAGGCTTTCAGCCAGGCTGCCACAGCGTGCAGGTCTTCCGTGAAGGTCGAAAAATGGCGCACCGGTTGCGGATCTCGATCCACAGGCACGGCGATGTAGATCTCCGTCGCCCCCACATCCACACCGGCAGCATTCGGGTTCAGGCAATGCAACACTGGCGCACCTATTTTCTTCGTGCTGTTCTTTCGTTTTCTCGCCATGGCTCCTCCTTGAAATTGACCTGCCATGCGAGACGGCCCAACCCATGCAAAAGAAAGTACTCTCCTGATCGAGATCGACGTACCTCAGTGCGAGGGCGCCGTCATCACTGATTTGAGCACTAGGTTTAGGACCATGCTAGTGAACGGGCTCCCGAAGGATGCACCATTGGAAATTCGGCCTACTTGCCGACGCGCATGGCCCCCCTCATCTTATTAGCCTTTCCCCATTTCGGGCTCAGTTCCTTACCTGCTTGACTCGCTCATCGCGGGTCCCTTGCTGGTAAGCGGCAAGGTCACCGTGCCGCCACGACTGTCATTCACGATTCCTTGCGAGAAAGTCTGCCAGATGCTGCTGGTGGCCTGGTACCGCGGATGATTTTCTCCGCCGGTCCAGAACTGTACGCGATATTGCTTGGCGTAGGGTTCGCCCCACGCGATGCGGATCGCATTCAGCTTCTGCACGCTCCCTAGGTCGAGAATCACCCATTGCGGCAAGAGAGAATCGTCTTCCCCCGTAACGTGTTGTGAGAGATAGGGATTGCTCTTCCAATAAGTGTTTGGATCTCCATCGGGGAGCTTCGAATAGTGGAAACCCTGCTCCACGCTGTCCATCGTGGTGCCCCGGTGCGGGAGCGCATAACCGAACGAGTGATCGAGGCTCGCGGCCGAGGGTGTTGCCTGCCCGATGAAGTACCCCTGGCCCACAGGGTCACTCCATGTTCCGTCGGTGTTCCAGTGCCAGGCTTCCGCCTGGAGTTCCGTATTCTGGCGGTAGGAAATTACCTGCCATCCGGCCCCGAGAATTTCGTTGAGCATCGGTTGTTCAAGCGCTTTGTCGGCGGCCTTCACCTCGATGCGATCGACGGTGCTTCCCAGAGCACGGAAAGGGCTGAACTCGTTGGTGACGTGCGAAGGGACAGCGTCCACAACCAGATCCTGGCCTGTGGCGCACACACTGAGGCACATGATCCCGGTGAGAAATGACAGAAGGTAACTTGCAAGGCTCGTTGCAGGTTTCATGGGTGCTCCTCATCAGGGGATCGATCGAGCTTCTGAGGATCTATCACGACATGCTTGATCATTTTGCGATCCCAGGCGTAGGCAATTTGGATAAGTCCGTCCGACGTCTGAATCACCGCCGGATAGGCATAACCGGAGCGGCGGGACTCGTTCTCCAGGGTAAGGACATGCTTCCACTTCAGGCCGTCGTGCGAAATCGCAATGTCGAGTGGACACCGGTTTCCCCAACCGGAATCTTGGGGCAGGTGTGCGGAGTGGTTGTAGACGAGCAGTAGGCGCCCATCCTTCAAGGTCACGGCGTCGATGCCGGAATTCGGGTTGGGCAGTTCGGTAGCCGCCAGCGGTGTCCATGTGCGCGTCGTTCGCTTCACGACCCTTGTGCCCGCAACCGATGACTCGCATCTCGCGGAGATTAACTCGTCATGATCACCATCTCGCTCACGCCACGAACGCGGATCGCTGCTGCCATGCGCGTTGTGTGCGTGCGTGCCGCAGTGTGTCCGCATGCACCTAAAGCAGTTGCCAACCTCCCCAAACGCCGTCTCATCCACCTCGTACTCGGTCGCTCCGCACCCATCACAACCCTCCGCTCACATCCCCTGCAATGCGCTCCTTCGCTCTCCGCACCACAACCAACCCATTCAAAACCCGTAGCGCCTGGGTTCCCGGAAGCGGCTTAGTCCAAATCGCCGTATCGTCAATGCTCCGCCTCGACTGCCCGCCTTCAACACAGCTCTATCTGCGGAGCACTGTCGATACGGCACTACAGATTTGCACTACAGATTTCAGATTTGGACGAAGTCGCTGGCGCGACGGACGCTATCGCGTGCTCGCGGGACGGCTATTTTCTGAGCTACAAGATTTGCGGTCTTGAGGCATAATAGACGTCATTGTGCTGCACCCCAGCTCTCAACGATCCTCCTTCCGGGACTCCTGGGGCGATCAAATGGCGAAACGGCTATTGAAAACCCATAGAGAAAGATAAGCTCCTCCGCGTCCGTCGCAAACGCCCGCGACTTCGTCCAAATCCCCCTATCGCAAGTGCCCCGGCGGGAAACTTTTCCGTCCACTCGAACGCTCGGCGCCGGCGCACTTGTCGATAGAGTAGTAAGATTTTGCGCCAACCATCCTTTTGAGCCACCGCCAACTCCATGGCTTTCATTGACTTGCCCGTTTCGCAGACGTAAGATTCGCGTCAGTGATCGGGCGAACGATCTCGCATTACCGCGTCATCGAGAAGCTGGGCGGCGGCGGGATGGGTGTGGTCTACAAGGCTGAGGACGTAACCCTCCACCGATTTGTCGCGCTGAAGTTTCTGCCCGAAGAAGCAGCCAAAGCTCCCAAGCTTTGGCTCGCCTGATTTGCTATGGCTTGCTTTGACACAGGAAGTGTAATTCATCCCACATTTCAACCGAGAGTCATCCGCATGAAACTTCGCTCCGCTATTCTTCTGCTGATTTTTGTTGTGGCAAGTCTTATTGCTCGCGCCCAGAACGCTCCGACGCCGCACCCCATGGGTGTGGACGACCTTTCCGACTTTCGTGAGGCGCACGATCCGCAAGTTTCGCCGGACTCCCGGTTCGTCGCCTACACGGTAACCTCCACCTCGCTGCAGGACGACAAGTCAGAGACGCGTATCTACCAGGTGCCCGCCACCGGTGGCGATGCCATCCCGCTGACCGCGGAAGGCGTCTCCTCGAATCACCCCCGCTGGTCGCCCGACGACAAGTTTCTCGCCTTTCTTTCCGAGCGTAACCAAGGCAAGACGCAGGTCTACCTCCTCAATCGGCTGGGCGGCGAGGCCCAGAAGCTCACCGAGACCATCCAGGACGTCGAAGACTTCCGCTGGTCGCCCGACGGCAAGCGCCTGGTCCTGATTCTGCGCGATCCTTCCCCCAAAGAGTTGGAAGCCGCGGCGAGTAAGGGTAAGGAGGAGGGAGACGACCAAGCTGCCGCTGCCAAGAAACCCAAGGCGCAGCGCCCCTGGGTTATCGACCGCCTTCAATTCAAGGAAGACATCATTGGCTATCTCGATCGCCGCCGCACCCACCTCTATGTCTTTGACGTCGCCAGCAAATCCATGGTGCAGGTGACTTCCGGTGACTACGACGACTCCGAGCCCGCATGGTCCCCCGACGGCAAACTCCTGGCTTTCTCGAGCAACCGTTCCAAGCCCGACCCGGACGCTAACTATAACTCGGACATTTGGGTGGTCAGCGCGGACAACACGGACAAAGGCGCGACTCTTACGCAGGTCACGACCAGCCCCGGCGAAGAGCGCAGCCCAGACTGGTCTCCTGATGGGAAGTGGATTACGTACTCGACGAACCTGGATCCGAAGCTGTTCCAGTACGGCACCAAGCATGTAGCCGTTTCTCCCGCCCTCGGCGGACAAGCGAGAGTCTTGACGCAGAGGTTCGATCGAATGGCTGCCTCTCCCCGCTTCAGCCAGGATGGCAAGTCCATCTACTTTCTGGCTGACGACGACGGGACTCAGATCATGGCGCAGGTGAATGTGGCGGATGGCCAATTGACTCGGCCTGTCGGCGGCCGCTTGATGGTGGAGAGCTACTCCGTCGGCAAAGACGGCACGATCGCCGCCAGCCTTTCCACGATGGACCGGCCCTTCGAGATCTTCACCGCCAAAGAAGGCAAACTCACACAACTCTCGCATGCCAACGATGCCTGGCTCTCAAAGATCAAACTAGCCCGCGGGGAATATGTCTCCTTCAAATCGAAAGACGGCACGACGGTTCACGGCTACGTCTACAAGCCGGTGGATTATGTTGCGGGAAGGAAGTACCCGGCCCTGGTCCGCCCGCACGGTGGACCCGTAGGGGCTTACTACGCGGAGTTCGAGGACCCTGAACAACTCTTCGCTGCTAACGGTTATGTGGTGCTGCTCCCGAACCCGCGCGGTTCTTCCGGCTACGGCGAGGACTTCTGCAAAGCGATCTATGCGGACTGGGGCAACAAGGACTTTCAGGACGACATGGCCATGGTGGATTACGCCATCGCGCAGGGCTACGCCGACCCGGACAAACTCGGCGTGGGCGGCTGGTCCTACGGCGGAATCTCCACCGACTTCATCATCGCGCAGACTACCCGCTTCAAGGCCGCCATCTCCGGGGCTGGCGAGGCCGATTACAAGAGCATGTGGGGCCACGACCAGTATCAGCGCGATTACAGCATCGAGCTCGGCCTACCCTGGGAACATCCCGAGGTCTGGGATCGCGTGAACTATCTAAAGAAGGTCAAGGACATCACCACACCCACCATGTTCGTCGGCGGGAACATCGACTGGAACGTGCCCATCCTTGGCGGCGAACAGATGTATCAGTCGCTGAAGGCTCTTGGACGCGACACCCTACTCGTTGTCTATCCCGACGAATCCCATGGCTTCAAGACGCCTTCGCATATTAAGAACCTTCATGAGCGGTTCCTGGCCTGGTATGCGCACTACGTCAAGGCGGACGGCACGCCGGCGCGCCCCGCGGAAAAAACGACGGTAGAATCCAAGCCTGCAAAAGCCAGAAGCGCGGAACTCGAACCGCAGAAGACCGAGATTCGTCTCATACCGCGATTCTGAATCTCGCTTCCCCGAGTGAAAGGATCGCCTTCGTCTGGTTGCCACCCATCGCTCAGGGCCGGATCAGCACCCAGAGCCCGGTCAATGAGTGACGTGGCGATGTTAGTGCGCCGGGCTAAACCGGTATGAAGCAGAGGAGGAAGGGGCCTTACAAAGAAGGAGTAGCGATCCACTTTGGCCCCGAGTTTTGCGTTGGGCATCGCGAGGTGCACGGCGAAGCGTAAACAGGGGAATAGGCGGGGTGGGAGATTGAGCTGCGAAAAAATACAACCCGGACGCCGACGCAGTTAACATGTGCGGAAGGCAATACGGACAATGGCGATAGCGCGAGCCCTTGTTGGTCCGGCGTAGTCGAAGGCCCCAGGCACGCCTAGAAACTTCATACACGAGAACCGGGAGACCTCGGAGATGCCTGCGGCGAACGTCAGCCGCAGGACGGCGGGAGAAGGCTCAGACCGTACGGCCCGCGTGCACGTCTGCGAGGAGTCGGACAGCGGCATATTACCGATGAATCATTCGAACAGAGACGAAGGCTCGTCGGCGGAGAGTGAGGAGGGAAGGCTGCTGATCAAGGAGAACACTATTCCATCTGACACGTTCCCGACTCAGAGCGGGTGTGTACGTGTCCCACAGGTGGGCGAGTGTGCGGACAAGCTCCACGCTTCGCCGTTATTCATCTGCGATAAGAGCCGCATGCGCTAATGAGCGCTCGTGCGGATCCGCGCGGGTTGTGCCTTGAAAGCTCATGGAGTTCAGTTTCCCGGAATGGAGACCGCGGCAAAGCCTAGCTCGCTGCCTTCATGCAGGCAGCGAAATATTTTTCGACGTTCCGGAACGTGTCGATCTTGGTGGTCAGATTTTTCAGTTGAAGACCAAGCGCAGTAAGTTACGGCACTGGAATAAGTCGGCACCACACACTGACACCGGAATTTATCACGCTGCGGATGGTTCCTCGCATATCGATTCGACGGTCATGGAAGAATTCACCGGAGAATTTTCTTACGTCTAACTTGAACACCCCCGTCACATTTTTCTGATAGATCAGGGACACCGAAAGTTGCCCCGAGTAAGTTCAAAGGAAGGTTGACAATGCAAATCCGATTTTTACCACCATCACCCAAAGCAGGCATTACCGAACACGTTCGCAACGATGCTGGCAGCGCACTAATCGCAGCTGGTTTCGCCGAACAAGTCGTTTACAACACCCGGCAGGAATTTATTCAGTCGCTGCCCGGCATTGGAACACCGGCACCTGTGCAGCCCGGCGTGGAGCCGCCCGTGGCAGGAATTAGGTGGGTTTTTTCGCAAACGTTGCGAGGGAAAAATGTGTTACTGCGCAAGTGCGGCTCAGAAACAATATTTTGCTCGACGTTGCAGAATGCTGCGGACGCTGGAGCCCCGAAGGAGTTACTAGAACGTTTCGCGGAGCTGTTATCGGCACCGGAACGTGAGTTACAAGAAATTGAACGAGTGCGCGAGGAAGTTGCTAGACAGCCCGCACAGCCCTCGGCGGACAATTGGTTGGCTAGGTTCGGAGTCAGAGTGTGAGTTACAAAGCCCGTAACACTATGTGGATACAGTGGGTATGTAACTGCCAAAGAAACGCAGGGGAGTGGAACCCGGCATTTGTTGAAAAGTCATTTGCCCCGCGATGATCCTGCGTTTCACCAAACGTTGAAAGAAGGGTGTTATGGACTTCACTAAGTATGAGTTAGAACTGCTCGAATCGAGTCGCCAGCGTGAAGCGCGGGGACTTACAACTTTCCCCGGATGGGAAAACGCAATGACTGCACCGGACTGGGCGAAGCGGAGAATTATCAACACACGTCTCGCCATCGTGGAACACCGTGATGCTCCATCGTTGACGCCTGAAGAAATCCGAGGTTCTGAAACACGTAGCGCAGCGACTAACTTTGTCCGGCGGCTGTTCAAGCGGCCGACAGCAGTAAGTGAGGACGAGCAGAACAGGAAGCGACTTGTCGAAATATCACAGCAGATCAGAAAAGATGCAATCACTGATCCGACATGCACGCACGTTTATCTGGGAACCGATGGCTTTATGCATCGCGACTATGCGGCAGAAAGTCTGGAGCAAGCGCAGCGCAAAGCGCATATAGCGACTTTGGCGCAACAGATTCACGAAGCGGCTGCATCGCAGGGGGTTTTGTGAGCTACATCCTAGGACCGCAGAACGAAGTTATCGAAGACCGCAAGGTTCCTGACTCGTCCGTTGCATCGGGAACCGACCGCACCGTTGGTTTTTGTCCAACCTGCAAGCAGCCATTTCCAGAAGCTGCGAGCGCAGAGCCTGGCGCGGAGCCGACGCCGTTCGAAGCGGATTCCGTTGTCGGTCGCTGCCGATCCGGAACATGGAGATCTCTCGGAGCTGCGCGTCTACGCGGCCACTCCTATTAACTCGCATGGTGTCACCCATATCGAGGTGGCGAAACTCCCCGCCATTCTCTACTGCTATACCGGGAAGGATGAGTATCTGAAGTTTGCGCTTGCCGCTCAGCGCCGCATCTTTGACCACCATATGCTGATCGACGGTGTCCCTTCGACTTCGGAAGACTACCGGACCGTAACTTCGCTCGACTCCCACGAAACCTGCGACATCGCCGATCACTCCTGGTCTTGGGGACACATTCTCATGGCCACCGGACAAGCCGTGTGGGCAGATCACGTGGAGCGGGCGTGTTTCAATGCCGCTATGGGCGCAATTCGCAAAGACTGGAAGGCGCTGCAGTACTTTTCGTGTCCCAATCAGTTTCTTGCGACGCTGGACTCTGACCACAACGTGATGGCACACGGCGGCTTCCTCATGGCCTTTCAGCCGAACCCCGGAAAAGAGGGCGCCTGTTGCGGCGGCAACGTGCATCGCATCTTCTCCAACTACGTCATTCGTATGTGGATGAAGACCAACGACGGCGGACTCGCCGCGGTTCTCTACGGCCCTTCGAAAGTAACCACCACCGTGGGACCGGATCACCAGCAAATCGCATCTCTAACAATGTCGGCAGTGTCAAGCACTTTGAAGCGTACTAGTCCGTGCACTTCGAAAAGCGCGCCATTTCGCTCTAGTTGAAGGTTCTGCCATGCCAACCAAGGCTCGCTCGTAATCGGTTTCAGGTCAGGAACTCAGTCCGACCCATGCGTCTCTTCGGTCACACCTTCGATCATGATTACTACTTCGAACTCCCCAGTGATGGGGAGCGGGATACCCAATCAATTACTCGGTGTTCGACATCACACCATCGCGATTTCCGGGCTCTCCCGCGTGCGAACCGAACTTTTTCAGCTGTTCGTAATTCCATCCCTTGCGCCACATCCAGTACATGCGAACCGCCAGTCTCCGCGCCATGGCGACCTTGGCGATCTTCCGCCCTCGCCGCAGCGCCAAGTGGAAGTACTTGTTGCGCCATTCCTGATCGTTGCGCACTGTAACTTGCGCCGCTTCCACCAGCAAGAAGCGCAACAGCGAGTTACCTTGTTTCGTGATGTGTCCCAAC
>Ga0182027_10002538_pt1 | contig 29494 bp, 28 predicted proteins | sample 712E1DmetaG_FD_121300 | JGI IMG/M metagenome (GOLD analysis project Ga0182027, IMG submission 121300) | Permafrost microbial communities from Stordalen Mire, Sweden - 712E1D metaG (Illumina Assembly) | ecosystem: Environmental > Terrestrial > Soil > Wetlands > Permafrost | place: Sweden...
CCCCTTCTTATAGGCTTTTAAATATTGCTGATAAATTTTCTCTTTTACGGAAGGGTCGTTTACATTGACACCCTGGACTGTTGATTTGTCTGAATACACTTGGTTTAATAAAGCCTCTTTAAGATTCTTTTTATACCAGGTAGCCAATATTTGAGAATAAAAAATCTGACGCAGCATGGCAAAATTCTTGCCGGTATTAACTTCTCTTTCTATTTCAGGAAGGACAACTTCACGGACCACTTGAGAGGAAACACTGGAGGCTTGCGTTGCTTGGTGCTTCTGTTTAGCCAAATAATCTTCATCCAACATCACTTTTAAATGTCCATCAACGATAAACGCTGTTTGACCATGCTCGTAGACGGTTGCTTGATCAGCTAGAATCCATACCTTATTAAAGGTATTAACCGGAATTTGGGTCGTCCCATACAATCGCTGAGCTTTAGCATAAACCTTGTCCCAAAATTCTTTACCTAGATTCTTTTCCGGATAAATAAGTGACGCCGTTAATTGTTTAAGGATGTAATCCTGGGCCAAAAGGTCCCGGCCAAGGGCTGTTTGGCCTAATGCCTGCGGAATGATACGATCTTTTTCATAAGGACTGAGGTTAACCCATAAATCTTTTTCAGGGATGGTCAAGCAAGCAAAGAAATATTTAACTAAACGGTCTCCTTCCTTTTTCAAAGCATCCTCAGACAAACCACGATGTCCGGCATCTACGATGAAATCAAACAAGAAAGGATTGTCTTTGTGGATGGTCAGCCCTTTGATCAAAGCCGGTTCATACACAGGGCTTAAATTGACCATAGTTCCAGGTACGGGCAGGCCTAAAACTGTATCTGCATGGGCTTGGGGTATAGGGCCTAAAGTTGTCAGGAAAAAACAAAAAATGACGTTTAAACTTAAAATTCTTTTAAACATGGTTAATCTTCCTATTGTGGATTCCCGCTTCCGGTCGTATTGACCGACACTCGCAGTTGCTCGCGGGAATGACAAATGCGAGAAAACGTTATCTTTGAAAGGATAACATATATTGGGGGGTTGTCAAATCAGGCGAACCCAATGAAGCATACATAACCTATTGAAATGAATATAGTTAAGGATTTTACAAAAATATTTCTAAATTTTGCTCCGAATTCATCTCTTAAAAAGGACAAAAGAAGCACAAACAACGCTTGCGCGATCTTAAAGAATGATTTAATATCTATTCGTGATTTCTCAAAGCTCTATCCCTGAAGACCGGTTTGCCCGCGGGGTCAACAGCATGCTGATTGGCCTATTTTTCAATGTCCTGCTCGCGGCTACTAAAATCACTGCCGGAATTTTAGGAAATTCTTATGCTTTAATAGCGGATGGCATTGAGTCCACCATGGATATTTTCTCATCCGTGGTGGTTTTGGGAGGTATCAAAATCTCCTCCCTGCCCGCAGATGAAAATCATCCTTACGGTCACGGACGGGCGGAATCCCTGGCCGCCATGATCGCCTCCATGGCCCTTTTGATGGCAGGCATCGGCATTGCCGCCAAAAGCATCATTGAAATCCTCAACAAGACCCACCATACCCCGGCGTTTTATACCCTGATCGTCCTGGTAGGCGTCATCGCGGTCAAGGAAACCTTGTTCCGGTTCATTTTTTCCGTTGGGAATGCCGTCAACAGCTTGTCAATTAAAACAGCGGCATGGGACCACCGTTCGGACGTCTTGACCTCAGTGGCTGCTTTTATCGGTATCTCCATTGCTATTATAGGAGGAAGGAATTATGAAAGTGCGGACAATTGGGCCGCGCTGGTAGCCAGCGGGATTATCGGTTTTAACGGTATTAATATGCTCAAAAATGCCCTCAACGAAATTATGGACCATGCCCCCCACCCAGAAACAGAAGAGGCCATCCGCAATATTGCCAAACGCATACCGGGAGTCGAGGACATTGAGAAGTGCCGTGTCCGCAAAAGCGGTCTGAACTTATTCGTGGACATTCATGTGCAGGTCGACGGACATATGCAAGTCCACAAAGCTCACGATATCGCCCACCAAGTCAAAAATGCCCTGATCACATCGACTTTAGGCATAGCGGATGTGCTTGTGCATATCGAACCGGCTATTTCGTCGCGTGAGAGCCGCTAAAAGGGCAAAAATTGCCACCCGAATGGCATTGGCATTTAGCGAACCATACACCGGCGGCAAAAAATAAAATCCCCAGCACAAGGACAACCAGCAGTTTTTTGAAACAACAGCATCCGCCCCCGTGGGACGAACAACAGCTTCCTTCTTCTTTTTTTTCTTCAGACATAGTGTTATCTCCTCTGAATTAGATTCCGGCTTTCGCCGGAATGACAAGTATTCTTTGTAATGACAATTATTCTTTGTAATGACAATTATTCTTTGTAAATATATACATCCCGCCTCGGTGCTGCAATGATAATATTATGCTGCTTAAATTGGTCCAAAATAGCGCGGTTAGTATCGAATTTAATATTCAACATGAACTCCTGCGGCACCCAAACCAACGCCTGCAGTTTGATACTGGAGTCGGCAAATTCTTTAATGCCCACGTTGTACGGCTCGCTGGAGGGAATACGTTGATCTGCCCTAATAATCTTTTCGATAAGGCCCAAGGCCTTGGGCACGTCACTCGTGTAAGAGACCCCGACATGTATTTCCAGCTGGCGGAAGGTGGAATAATTTTTAATCACTTCACCCACAATATGTTTATTGGGAATGATGATTTTACTGCCGTCGCTAGCTAAAAGATCGGTACGCGGCAGGGTAATATCCTTGACCTCCCCCTGAAATCCGGTGATTTCAATATTGTCCCCGACCTTAAATGGTTTGGTAAAAATCAACGTGGCTCCCGCGGCATAGTTGGACAACGGCCCTTGCAAAGCCAATCCCGCGCCCACACCGGCGACCGATAGACCGGCGATCAAAGGAGCAATCTGCACCCCGAAAGAACTCAAGGCAAACATCACACCCAGCGCGAGGATGGTAATACGCACGGCCTGGACCAAAAATTTCTCAATGGAAATATCAATTCTTTTTTTACGCAGGGCACTCCCCACGACTTTGGCCAAAAACCGGGACAAAATCCATCCCGCAATAAGGATGATCCCGCCACCGATAAGCTGGAAACTATATTTGACCGCCCCCTCGGTCATAAACCCGATAATTTTGGAAATAATCGTTGGTTCTGGATTCATTGCCCCTCCCTGACCCTCCCCTCAAGGGGGAGGGAAATTTTCACGCCATTCTCTTGGCGAAACGCCGGATACTCAAAACAATGACCAAGACCGCCATCAGCAACAAGGGCCAAACCTGGTCGATCAAATCAAAAAACCCCATGCCTTTAAGAATAATACCCCTGACAATTTTTAAAAAATAGGTCATGGGAATAAAATAACCGATATCGCGCACCCACACCGGCATGCCTTCCCTGGGAAAAATAAACCCCGAAAGCAAAATTGAAGGCATGGCGAAAAACATGACGATTTGCGAGGCCTGCTGCTGATTGTCCGCAACGGTCGAAGCCCACAATCCTATGCCTAAGCATACAACCAAAAAAACCAACGTCAACAACAACAGAGTCACGATACTGCCATGAATAGGCACAAAAAATAGAAAATGCATGATCGTGATAATACTGGAGGCAATAATCATACCGATGGCTATATAAGGGAGTATTTTACCTATAATCAATTCATAAGATTTAATAGGTGTGACTAAAAGCTGTTCGATATTGCCTCTTTCTTTCTCGCGCACAATGGCCGTAGCTGTAATCATAGGAATCAAAAACTGTAAGAGTAAACCCACCAATCCGGGAAGCATAAAATATGAACTTTTAAGGTCTGGATTGTACCATAGCCTCGGACGAAAGTCGATAGGCGCCACCTGGATAGGCACTAACCCTTCATTTTGCATAAAAGCATTGATGATCGCCTGGCTGGAATTAAGCGCCACGTTGGCCGGTGTCGAATCCGTACCGTCAATTAACAGTTGAAGCTGAGCGCCTTTTTTCTTTAATAAATCCGCTGTAAAATTAGGCGGTATCACCAAAGCGGACTGGGCCAAACCACGGTCTAAGGCCGTATACACCTGCCGCAGGGAAGTCGCCTGGGTCTTGACGTTAAAATAATCACTTTCAGTAAACGCATTAATCAAACGGCGGCTTAAATACGTGTGGTCCTGGTCATACACATAGGTGGGCAGATGTTTGACATCGGTGTTGATACCATAGCCATAAATCATCAACTGCATCAACGGCATAATGATAAGCAGCGTCAGCGTGCGACGGTCGCGTAAAATATGAATAATCTCTTTAAAGGCAATGGCCCTGATGTTACGCATCAAATTTCCTTCTTCCCCGAATCCAAATCAGAAAAAACATCTTCCAGCGAGGCGCCAATAGACCGAATGGAGATGATTTCCACCCCTTCTTTCCGAGCGGCATTGACCACACGCGCTTCAACAGCCTCGCGGTCACTAACGTTTAAATTCAACGTCGTTCCGTACACGGTCACCCCCCGGACACCTTCTAATGTTAAAAAAAGACGGGAAGCCTTCATCAAAGGCCGGCAGGTCACCTCCAGGATCTGTGCCCTTAAATCATGTTTCAACTCTGCGGGCTGGCCAATCCTTAAAATCTTACCATCGCTGATAAAGGCAATGGTATTGCAGCGCTCGGCCTCTTCCATGTAATGGGTGGTGACAAACAGCGATGTCCCCTGTTCAGATAGCTGGTATAAAAGTTCCCATATCCCCCGGCGGGCCAAAGGGTCCAATCCGGCGGTAGGCTCATCCAAAAAAATAATTTTGGGTTTATGTAAAATGGCGTTGGCTACGGCTAATTTTTGTTTCATTCCGCCGGACAGATCGCTGGCCAGACGCCGACGAAAACGACCTAAATCCGTCACCTTCAGGACGTCTTCAATACGGCGGGATAAATCCGGACCCTCAAGGCCGTAAATCTGCCCGTAAAAAGACAGGTTTTCTTCGACGTTTAAATCTGAATAAAGACTAAAACGCTGGGACACATAACCGATGACAGTTTTAATCTGCTCCGGTTGGGTCTGCACATCGAAGCCGCCTACTTTTCCGTTACCACTGGTGGGCGCTAAAATACCACAGAGCATGCGGATGGTGGTGCTTTTCCCTGCGCCATTGGCCCCCAGGAACCCAAAAATAGCCCCGTAAGGAATTTCAAAAGAAACCTCATCGACCGCGGTGAATTTTCCAAACCTTCGAGTCAGCGCCTGGGCGCTGATGGCAATGTCCGGCATAACATAGACCTTATTAATGAAATTTTACATCCGCAGCCACACCCGTGTGAAGATGTTCGTCCGCGTCATCAATAGCAATTTTAACGGCGAATGTTTGGGTGACGCGCTCATCCGGTGTTTGTACATTGCGTGGAGAGAATTCCGCTTTGTCGGCGATAAAGGTCACATGGCCTTTATACGTTTTGTCCGTCCCGTCAAGCGCAATAGTCGCCTGCTCATTGAGGGCCAGGGCATGCATGATATCTTCAGTCACAAAAATCTTGACCCATTGGTCATGGGTATCGCCGATGACAACCACCCCTCCACCGGAGGGAATAATCTCCCCTATCTCAGCGGCTTTAACCAAAACAACGCCGTCTAAAGGCGCAATGATTTCTTGGTCTTCCACGGCCAACTGGGCATATTCCAAAGACTGCTGATTAGCCCCGCCATTTTGATAAAGAACACCGGTGCGCGCGTAATCTTTTTTATTTTCCTCATAACGGTCCAGGGTCGCTAAAAGCTGCCCCTTTGTCACCCAATCGCCTTCCTTGACATTAAGCGTGGTCAGGCGTCCGGCAACCTTGGCGCCCAGCACATGCTCGGTCATCTCCAAGGTCCCTGAAAAAGTCATGTCCTTAAAATCTTTTTTCCCGGCACAGCCGCCAACTAAAAAAACAGCCAATATCACAATAAAAATACGCACGCTTATTCTCCCTCTGTTTTAACCAACTCCCTTAATCGTCCCTGGGCATAAAGCAAATCAATATGACTCATAATCCAACCCGCCTGGGCCTCATTGTATTGATCCTCCACTGTTGCCAAATCCGCTTTGGCCTGCATGACTTGTAACACACTGCCGCTGCCGGTCTGTTGGGCTTGCAGGGCTATCTTCAAAGATCTTTGAGCGGTCTGCCGTTCTTGCGTTTTAGCTATTCCCAGATCATCCGCCTCTATAATGGCAGCCCGGGCTGAATCTATTTTCACTTGGGCTTGCTCTCTAGTATCCAAAAGATTTTCCTGGGCTTCTTTAACTTTTCCCTTAACTTCTTTGAGCTTAGCCTGCTGTGCCCCTCCTTCCCAAATGGGAATGGTAGCCTGCACGCCGACAAAATACGTGTTGCTGCTATGAACGGGCGATTCTCCTAACCGGCCGTAATCAGCACTCCCTGATATTTTCGGTAAAAAATCCGCCCAAGCTGTTTTTTGATCAGCCAGGCTTAGCTCTAATCCGGAGGAGGCCAATGCTACGTCGGCATTTGAGTCCTCTGTGGGAGTAGTCCCAGCATTTTTCTTCAATGTTTCCAAAAAATCTTTATCATCAATAAAGACCAGAGGTTCATCCAAAGGCAACTGCAAGGCCGCGGCCAAATCCAGGCAAGCGTCCTCGGCTTGGACCTTGGCCTGCTGATATAAATAATGAGTTTGATCTAAATTTGATTTTAACCTATTGACATCTAATAACGTCCCTATGCCCTGAGTGTAACTGGTTTCACCCAACTCATAGGCCATCTGATCTTTTTCCAACAAGGTATGCAAAAGTTTAACGGATTGCTCTTTACGCTGAGCATCAATAAAAAGGCCCGCCACTAAAGCTAAAATATCTTCACGGATTTTTTCCAGTTGGGCCCTGGAAAAATTCTCTCCCTTTTTAGCCGCCCGAAATCTCTCAAACGCCGACGCATCAAAAAGTGCGACGGTCACCCGAGGACGGGCATTAAAATTATTATAGGGCCCCACATGTGTTGAGAAACCCGGAATCGGAATCTTTAAGCCCTCGGCACGCAAATCACTCGTCTGACGCCCCCCGCTAATGTCCCCCTCAACATGGGGCAGTAAATCTGATTGTGCCTGAGATAGGCGGGCTATGGCCTGCTCGAGCCTGGCATTGGCCATCATCACTTGAAGATTAACGGCATCCGCTTTTTGCAGGGCATCTTTCAGCGTCAGGCGAAGAGGCTCTTTACTCTCCTGCGCCATACTTGTGCCTGCCAAGCCGATACTAATCCCTATCAAAATAAAAATTCTCATTAAACTCATAGAATTAATTATTCTAACATAAAAACATTAAAATTTCACCTTAACCCCCGCACTGACATTACGCCCGGGGGCCGGATAATAAGCCTCAGGTCCCCAAGGAAGAGCATAGCTGGTGCCATAAACAAAGTAATGGGTATTAAATACATTATTTAAACTAAACCACACTTCAATATTCTTAAACCCATACTTGGTGCTCCAATCAACAGTATCATGCCGTTTGACCTTAGGATAAAGATTAGCATCATCCCCTAATCCAAATCGTTTCCCCATGAAATTAGTTGAAATCGTCGTGCTTAAACGTTCCAGCGGCCGATACGTTATGCCCGCGTGAGCCAGATGGTCAGGGACATCCGGGATTTGATTGCCCGAATATTGGCCCTTAACAAATTCCGTTTGTTGAAAAGTTACGTTAGCAAATAGCTCAATCTTATGACTAAACAGTTCCACGGCAATATCTGCTTCTTCACTATAATGCCTGGTTTTACCGTTATAATTAGCATTGGAGAATGTTGCAGGATCATCGTAAATCTCATTCCTATATTGGACCTCTGTAAAACTGGCACCTAAATGAATGCCTTTAAAACTTTGGTCCCTAATGCCTACTTGATACTGATTGCCCACCTGAGGGGTCAATCCAGGATTTAATCCTCCCGGCACGCATGTCCCATAAATGCAATAAGGATTTTCAAAAAATTCATCGAGCTTGGGCAAACGATAGGAACGGGCGTAATCCATAAACACTTTTGAATCAGGATTATACTTGTACCCTAGACCCCCTTCATAACCTTGCGTTGTAGGGGAACGGACAAATTTTGCAGCGGCTTGTTGTGTTTGGTCAAAAACATAGCTTGCCCACGACCCCCTTGCTCCGGCATTCAGCAGCCAACGATCATCCAGGGTTGCCTCATCTAATACATAAACCCCCTGTGAAGCTTCACTGGCATAAACTATGTCCTCAGGTTCACCGTCAGGGTCGATGCGCCGTTTTTCCGTATAATAAATGTAGTCATACCCTGAGGTTAATTTATTGCTCAAACGATCTGTTAAAGGAGTTGATACGATAAGCTTAGGTTGAAATTCATAGGATTCCAATTCAAAGTTTGTTGACTCAAAACTGGAAACGAAATTAGTATCGCTCTTACGCTCAGAGGTAAATAATGAAAAATCCGCATGGCTGGTGCCTATGTCGAATTTCATATGCGGGGTAACATCAAAATGAGAATCCGATGTCGTCCCATAATCGGCACTTGACGGGTTCACACCGGTCGGCCCCGCAGTCTTGATATCCTCAATGCTGATGGCCCCCGGCAAACGATAACGGTCCAAGTGATACCCTTGTGAAAAATCAACCCCAAAGATGTCCGTAGGGTTGTAATTTAAACGAGCCCCATAATCATTGGCCCAATAATTATCTTGGGTGCGGTAATTGTCCGTTTGCTGGCGGTTATAATCAAATTGATAGGCCAATGTAGGCAGCCCGCCGCTTAAACTCATACCATCTTTATTCCCTTTATAACTATCCACTTCACTGGTCAGCGTTACGGAGGGCTTGGTATTTTCCCGGCCCTTCTTAGTAATAATATTGATGACCCCGCCAGTGGCATTGTCCCCGTACAGCACGGTGCTGGTGCCTTGGATGACTTCAATATGATCAATAGAATTTACGTCAATCAGTGACAAATCCGGGGCGGCCAGATCAGGCGTATTCAAACGCCGACCATCAATTAAGACCACGACATTGGACATGCTTGACTCCCCAAACTGACCCATATCAATCTGCTGATCTTTAATACTACCATCTATTCTTGCGTCAACACCAGGGACTTCGTTCAACAACTCAGGCAAACTCTTAGCCGGCGAATTGGCAATATCCTCAGAAGTAATAACGGTTACATCTTTATTCATTTCACCAACGGTATCATTGCTGCGTGAAGCCTCAACGACAATTTTGTCCAAATCCAAAACTTCCTGCGCCGCTACCCCATTAATAAAAGATAGAAATACGGCCACTATCAAACCTAAAATTCTCATCACATTCTCTCCTTAGGAATTCAACTCCCCCTTCCCCCTCTTTATGAAAAAGAGGGGGTTCCTCATCTATCCCCCCTCTTTAACATAAAGAGGGGGTTAGGGGGAGTTCATAAAAAACCCCCAACCATCTAATGACGATTGAGGGCGTTCCCGTAACACTTCTCAATATATGCGCTGCCTGACTTGTTCTCACGCAAGCCACCGCCTTGGCGGGGCCCCGTCTGATTTGTAGCGGGGCATTCAGCTTTACCCCGCCAGGTTGTTAAACCTAAGCGGCGGGGTTTGTTTAAAATACCGTTAGGTGTTCGGACTTCCTAAAGATTACTATTTCATTAGGATAACCGCAGCGGGACTGTTCTCGATTCACACGAGATTTCCCTAACCGGTATGTATTTTTTAGACCAAACGCGCCAAAGCCGTACCTTGGCTGCGCTTTAATACCCATTCGTAAACAACATAAAAGACCAAACTATACGCTATGGTGCTAATACATGTACCCCTAAAAAACGGAATAGCTAAAATATAACATTGCCTCAGGCCATCCATCGTGTGCGGATATAAAGTCAGCCACGCGCCAAAATTAGTCACTATAAAAAACACCATGGCTGAGACCATGCTGGTGCCTAACACCGTTACAAAACTTTTTCTTTGCTTTAGCCATAACCCCAAAACACTAATCAACACTATACTGCCCCATGTAAAAAACATCACATGATGGAAACCGATAATGGAATCACTGATAGCCATCAATACTAACGGCACCCATACGGCCTGACGGCCTTTCAAATACATGCCCCCAAATAAAGCCAAACTTAATACCGGCGTAAAATTAGGTGTATGGACTATAACCCGAGAGAGGATGCCAAAACTAATAATAATGAACGCGAACATGTATTTCATTATACATAAGAATTAAAGTGACACAATACTAAATTTAACTGCTTCTTGTGAATTAAGTATTGTGTCCCCTTAATTCCTGAGTTATGATTTGGTTCATGCTTAGGCTTAGAAAGATACTATTTACCATTTTCTGTCTTATCTACCTTGTCCTTACCCCCTTGATCATTGCCCATATGCTGGGATTTGTCACCAATCCTCTGACGCACCGTTTTGTCAAAACCGGCTTAGTCTATATTTCTACCAACCCGCCGGATGCCACCGTATTCATAGACGGCCGCATGAATCACGGGACAACCCCTACAGTGGTAAGAGATTTAACGCCCGGGAAACATTTTATCCGTTTGCAGCTCGATGGTTATAAAGATTGGGAAAAAAGCATCCCCATAATCGGCAAAAAAGCCACTGTCCTGGAAAATACCCTGCTTATCCCTGAACAATGGCCCATTAAAAGGATTTCCGACAAGCCTTATCAAAACTTGATTGGCGCCTCGGCCGGTATCTTGGTGGGGATTAATCCCGTGCTTAAAGACATCGATATCTTCCCCACCGATGATAATAACAATCATGAAGGCAGCCCCCTGTTCTTAAAAAATTCTATTTACGCCGATGGGCAATTAGTGCGTGTATTTAATGCAGATAAAAGTCCTTTTATTCTGCTGGAAGCGGCCTTCCATGATAAGCATAAATTTTTATGGGTCAGCTTAAAAGATAAGCCCCCCTTGATCGAAGACATTACCGATCTTTTTGGCCAAATGCCCAATAACATTGTTTGGGCAAACACAGATGATAAGAATATATGGGCTTTTTATCCGCAGGCGATTTACCGTATCAACATCAAAACAAAAACTATTTATCCTTTTAACCCAACGGCCCAACCACCAGACGTCCTGCCCCAAACTCCCTCCGGCCGTGTGCAACAATCATTTCTCATTAATAACAAAAATAACCTTCTCATACGGGAAGGCCCCTGGATATGGATTACCTCCCAAGCTCATTTTGGCGTACCTGAAAGCTACATCATTACCAGATCCAGGCCATTGACAAATATGTATTTCGAAGAAAAGAACGGGGAACTTTTTTATTTGGATGACGATACCCTGTTTTTAGACACAGTTAAAATTTTGCACAATCATCCACTATTAAATATTTCTGTCCCCGAACAATTGAGGATTTAACTGCCGTGAAATTTTCTTACTCTAAAGAAAATTTGTCCTTGCGCCAGGCTCTCCTGCAAAGATCCCTGGAAATACTCCCCGGAGTTTCCACCTGGGTCGTTTTGCTGGGGCTGATTTTCCTTTCTATTTTTTCCCCGGTCAGTGCCGCTATTCTTATTGTGGCTTTTTACCTGTCATGGATCCTCAGAATTTTGTATTCCACCATTTTTCTTTTACTTTCTTATCTGCGTCTGCATATTGAAAAGAAAACAGACTGGATGGACCGCATCCACGGCATTGACAACATACAAACCTACCCGAAAAATAATACATACAAAAAATGGGGTGGCCATTGGCGCCCCTACATCTCCCAGGACATTCACCTGAAGAAATTAGACAATCTTATCCATAGCCAAATCTTGCCCCCTGCCTCCAAAGATATTTATCATTTAGTCATCTTCCCTGTTATCAAAGAAGGGCTCGACATCCTGGAGCCGGCCATTGAAGCTATCAGCCGTCAAAATTTTCCGCTCAAGCAGATCGTCATTATTTTTGCCCTGGAAGAACGCGCCCAGCCCCCGGTCCAAAGGGCCGTGCATCAGTTGGCAGATAAATATAAAAATATATTTTTCTCCTGTTCAACTGTCCTGCATCCGGCGAATATCCCCGGAGAGGCCAGGGTCAAAGGGGCCAATATTACCTGTGCCGCCAAGCAAGCTGCGGCATTCTTCAGCCAACACCAAATCCCTTTTGAAAATGTCGTCAGTTCCTGCTTCGACGCGGATACTGTGGTCAGCCCCAACTATTTTGCCTGCCTGACCTATCACTTTATGATTTGCCCTCAACGCCTGCGCGCCAGTTTCCAGCCTATCCCGGTTTATCATAATAATATATGGCATGTGCCGGGTTTTGCCCGTGTAGTCGAAACGGGTTCTTCATTTTTCCAATTGATCGAAGCCACCAACCCCGAAAAACTGGTCACCTTCTCCAGCCACAGCATGAGCTTCAAGGCTTTAGTTGACGTGGATTACTGGCCGATAGATATGATTTCCGATGACTCCGCCATTTACTGGAAAGCGTATATTCACTACGACGGAGATTATCAAGTCATCCCTATGTATGTCACCCTGTCCATGGATGTCGCCTGTGCCAACAATTGGTGGCAGACAGTCAAAAGTGTTTACAAACAAAAACGGCGCTGGGCCTGGGGGGTGGAAAATTTTCCGATCGTGGCGCGGGCTTTTCTACAATCAAAAAAAATCCCGTTTTATGAAAAGTCCCGCCTGACCTTTAAACTTTTTGAAGGGCATCTGTCCTGGGCGACCTCAGGATTTATACTCTCGATCATCGGCTGGCTGCCGATTATTTTTGCCCGCAACGAATTCACCGCGTCCGTCGTCTATTATAACGTGCCTGCTATCGCCAATACCATCTTCTCTCTGGGGTTCTTTGCCGTGTGCATCACCATCGTGCTCTCCCTGTCTTTATTGCCAAAAACAAAGATGCGTTACGGCTGGTTGCTCAAATTGGGCCACGCCTTAGAGTGGCTGTTGGTGCCGCTCATTCTGGTTTTATTCAGCGCCCTGCCCGCCCTCGACGCCCAAACCCGTCTGATGTTAGGCCGATACCTGGAATTTTGGGTGACGGACAAAAAAAGAACCCCGCTTATCGTAAAGCAGGGTTCGAGGTTGGGAAGATAGTGACACGTACGGTTCCTAGGCCATGGTCACGGTCTTCTTGGGAGTATTAGCATTGACTTTCCAGTGCAAATTGATCCTCAATGTATGGCAATAGCCCACTTTCACCAGCCGACGATTGCGATTAACATAAAAGACCCCCTTCACCCGGAAAGAAAATTTTTCATCATGAGTAACGCTGTCAAAAGACTTTTTGACGTGCACTTGAGGCTCCCCTTGTTTTTCTTCGTTGGGCACCTCAGAGGCCACGTAAATAAAATTCTTACGCACATCCGTAATGCTTTCATCTTCCTCGGCATGTTCGCGGAGCGTAATCACCTTCCCCCGGCCGTTGTAAATCTCTGTAGTTTTATGAAGAATATCGCGCATAGGCGCTTCCTTTATGCCAGTTCTTACTTGCCTGTTGGTGTCCATTATTAACTCTCTCCCTGTACTGCCACTTCTAAACGAAGTGTAACATGCCAAAAACCAAAAACAAGGGCCTTGGGGCGTTTTGGAGAAAACGTTTTCTTGCAATTTTACCGACGGAGGAGGAAGAAGTAGGGCTACTTTTTAGTAAAATTTCTAAAAAAAAGAACTCGATTTTCTTGGCCCAAACCTAAGCGCTTGATGTTGGAACGATGGCGGAAAACGATAAAAATACACAATACAATAGCCATGACCTTCATGGGAAACGGGGCTTCAAAGACCACCATTAAAACAGGCAAGGCAACCCCCGCGGCTATCGAAGCTAGCGACACAAATCCAAATAAAAGAAAAAACGCCAGCCATATCATTGTCGCAAAACCTAAGACGATTCTCAAGCCCGGCAATTGCATGGCCAATCCGATTAAAACCCCCAAACTAGTCGCCATGCCCTTGCCGCCTTTAAAACCTAAAAATATTGTCCAGTTGTGACCTGCCACTGCCGCCAGCGAGATAATAACCAAAGATAAAGCCTCACCTTGGGCCAAAGCATTGGCCAACAGAGTGACGGGAATAATACCTTTGATAATATCCAAAATTAAAACCACCGTACCGGGGCCTTTGCCCAAAACCCGGAAGGCATTGGTGGCGCCCATATTACCGGAGCCATGTTCGCGGATATCAATACCTTTTAAGAGACGTCCGAAAATATACGCCACCGGAATGGAGCCTATCAAATAAGCCAACATAACACTAATGGCCAGAAACAGAAGATTCATTGATGACTTTTATCCCTTCCTTAATATAGATGACACCGGAAATAAAGGTGGCTACCAACGCCACATACCAAAAGACAAAGGTAAACTTCAATTGCAATAAAACCCCCAGCACGCAGATAATTTGTAAAAAAGCGGTGAATTTACCGGAACGGTTGGCTTCGATTTCCAACTTCCCGGTGACCAGCTGAATAATCATAGATCCGAGCAATAAAATAACATCCCGGCTGATGATAGCGACCACAAACCATAGAGGGAAATGGATGTCCGCAAAATATCCTCTTTTTATATACAGGCAAATAAACGCACTGATCAAAAGCATTTTATCCGCCAACGGGTCAAGAATAGCTCCTGCTTTTGTTTTCTGACCGCGGGTCCTGGCAATGTAGCCATCGATAATGTCCGAGACCACCGCTATGACAAAAAGCCCTAAGGCCAACCAGCGGAAATACTCATGTTTAGGCGAAATATACATGACCGTCGCGATAAAAAAAGGAACGATCAATATACGGCCGACAGTAACCTTATTGGCAAAAGTTAACGCCATATAAAAACCCTTCGATGTCTTAAATAGTTCTTAATACTATGTCATCCCGGCGAAAGCCGGGATCTTATTCAAAATTATTAAAGATTCCGGCTTTCGCCGGAATGACATGTTTTTTTCTATTCTACCCATTCCAATTTAACTTTATGATCCGGGCAATACATCATATCTGCGCTAAAACGCTCTCCGTTTTCCGGACAATATTTGACCTTATGCTGCACGCTTAAAGCCGTATTGATCGAACGCAGGGCAGACTGGGCATCAACATCATGTACCACCTGGAAGACCAAATTCTTTAATTGGGCGTCCGTCACGGGTTGGTTCGTCAACCCCTGCGTCATGGTCGTTAACGCCGCAACTGTTTCTGCTCGTGTGTCCCCAGGTTTATGTGCCGCTGTCTGACATCCGAAAAGGCTAAATGTCAAAAGGCCCAACAGCATTGTCATCGCAAAGTTTCTTTGTGTCATTGTATGATCCTGATACGATCCAGCGGCCAGAAAATAAAGTCCGCCTTGCCGATAATGTCCGTCTGGGGCACAAATCCCCAATAACGGCTGTCATAGCTCGAGCCGCTATTGTCCCCCATCACAAATACATAACCGGGCGGGACATGAATTTTTTGACCTTCGCCGCCATAATCACCCCGATTATAATAATAAACGCTTTTAATGCGGGGGTCCGTTATTTCCTTACCGTCGATAGTAATGGCCCCCTCTTTGATTTCCACAGTTTCCCCTCCCAAGGCAATAAGCCTCTTGATAAAATCTTTAGTGGGATCAACCGGATAAACAAAAACAATGATGTCCCCGCGTTGGGGGTGTCTTAAGCCCGGCAGGCGCATTTTTGTCAATGACAGCCAAGAATTAGGCCATCTTAAAGACACCCAAGGACTGCCTTCCTTAAACCCAATATCCCAAAACATCGGTGGCAAAACCTGGGGGCCATACGTCCATTTGTCAACAAAAAGATGGTCTCCCTCGATAAGCGTCATACGCATGGAGCCGCTGGGAATTTTAAAAGGCTGGACAAAATAACTGCGAATCAATGCCGCCAAAACCAGGGCAATAAGAATGGATTCCACCCATTCACGCAGAGCTGATTTGGGTTTACTATTATTTAGGTTGTTGGACATAAAAACAGCACCCTCCCCTTGCCCCTCCCGTCAAGGGAGGGGAATACAATTTAGATCTTTAACGCCGCCAGGAAAGCCTCCTGCGGCACCTCCACACGGCCGATTGTTTTAAGTTTCTTTTTACCTTCTTTTTGCTTCTCCCACAATTTGCGTTTACGCGTGATGTCCCCGCCGTAACATTTGGCCGTGACATTCTTCCCCGCAGGCTTGACCCGGGCCGAGGAGATGATCCGCCCGTCGCACTGGGCCTGGATACGCACTTCAAACAATTGCTGCGGAATTAATTCTTTGAGTTTGGTGACCAGCCCCAGGCCCTTATCATAGGCCCTGTCTTTATGCACCATGCACGAAAAAGCGTCACATACCTCATCATTGATCAAAATGTCCAGACGCGTAATCTGGGCGGGGGCATAATCTTTGAATTCATAATCAATGGACCCATAACCGCGGGTTGAAGACTTGATACAATCATTAAAATCGACAATCACCTCTGAGAGCGGAATATCAAAATGGATTTTCATGCGGTCGCCGACAAACTCACTTTTTTGAAAGAGCCCGCGTTTGCGTTTGGCTAATTCCATGACCGCGTCCATATACGTGACGGGTGTAAAAATAGACACGGCTAAAATCGGCTCTTCCATACGGGCAATCTCAGAGCCGTTGGGCAAATCCGACGGATTTTCCAAGTCCATCACACTACCGTCGCGTTTGATGACTTTGTAACCGACATTAGGGGTGGTGAGGATCAAATTCAAATCATACTCACGCTCCAGACGTTCCTGCACGATTTCCATATGCAATAACCCCAAAAACCCGCAACGAAACCCATACCCGAAAGACTGGGACGTTTCATTCTCATAAACAAAGCTGGGGTCTGAAAGGCGCAATTTATCAATAGCTTCCCGTAAAGGCGCGTAATCTCCGGCATTAACGGGATAAACCCCGCAGAAAACCAGAGGCTTCAGCTGACGATAGCCTTCCAAAGGCACCTGGGTCGGTCGCGCCAACTCGGTCAGTGTGTCGCCGACATGCACTTCTTTGGGGTCATGCAAATTGCAGGTGATATACCCGACTTCTCCGGCGGACAGCCCTTTGACAGGTTCAATCGCGGGTGTAAAAATACCCACTTCCTGCACATCAAAATCACGGCCTGTATTCATAAAACGTATCCGCACCCCAGGCTTGATGGCGCCTTCAAACAATCGTATATAAATAATGATGCCCTTATAGATATCATACTTCATATCAAAAACCAGGGCTTTTAAAGGCAGCGCGGGATCCCCTTCGGGCGGCGGGATAAAACTCACAATTTTCTCGAATAATTCACCGATATTTAAACCCTCTTTGGCAGATACCAGTTGAATGTCCTCTAATTTAAACTTCAAAATTTCTATGAATTGGCGTTTGGCTTCATCAATGTCCGCATTGGCAATATCGATTTTATTGATGACCGGTAAAATCTCCAGGTTATTATCAATAGCCAGATAATAATTGGCAATGGTCTGCGACTCCACCCCCTGGGTGACATCAATCAACAGTACGGCCCCTTCGCAGGCGCGCAGGGACTTTTCTACTTCATAAGAAAAATCCACATGGCCCGGCGTATCAATCAGATTAAAAATATAGTCCCGGCCGTCACGGGCTTTATAATTTAGGCGCACCGCCGAGGCCTTAATGGTAATCCCACGCTCGCGTTCAAGGTCCATATCATCGAGCATTTGATTGCGGAATTTACGCTCATCGATAGCACCGGCAAACAATAAAAGCCTGTCTGCCAAGGTGGATTTGCCGTGATCGATATGGGCGATGATGGAGAAATTGCGGATATTGGAATGCCTGCTCATAACACAATCAGTTTCATAATTTTATCCACCACCCCATCAGCGTCAAGTGCAGTGGAATCAATGGTGACGGCATCCGCCGCTTTCTTCAATGGGCCGACGCTACGTGAAAAATCTTTGTGGTCGCGCTCTTTTATTTCCATGCGTAATTGATCACCATTGACCTTCCGGCCCGCTTCATGGAGTTCTTTAAAACGCCGTCGTACGCGTTCCTCAAGCTCCGCGTCCAAATAAAATTTATACTTGGCATCCGTAAAAACCACCGTGCCTTGGTCGCGTCCGTCGGTCACGATAGAGCGGCTTTGACCTATGGCTCTTTGCCAGGCCACCATCAATGTCCTGACACCGGGCGTACGGGCCGCATAAAAAGTATTATTGGTCACCTCCAAGGTACGGATGGCCCCTGACACATCTTCACCGTCTAAAGTGACGTGCAGTGAGCCGTCCGGCATATCTTGAAAGCCGATTTGAGTACGACGCGCCAGTGTGGTCAGGGCCTCTTCATCGGATAAATCCATTTTTAAACGCAGCGCTTTCAGGGTCAACGCTCGGTACATCGCCCCGGTATCCAGATAGGTTATCCCCAAACGTTTAGCTAACAACTTGGCTACCGTACTTTTACCTGCTCCCGCAGGGCCGTCTAAAGTGATAACTAAATATTCAACAGGCATGGCTTACCCAAGACCTTCGCGTTTGCTGCGCGCTTGTTTGAAGATGTCCATCAACACTTCCTGATCACGAGCCACAATGGCACGACGCATCGCGGCTAAAACTTTCACCACTTCATCAAGGGCTTTAAGAATGGGCCTAGGATTGGTTAAAACAATGTCCTTCCAGACCTGAGGATCAGAGGCCGCGATTCTCGTCGAATCTTTAAGCCCTTGGGTAGCGTGCTCCAAAAAATCATCCGGCATGGCCTTCATTAAAGCAAACGCCGTCAAATGCGGCAGATGACTGATATACGCTAAAACCTGGTCATGCTCGGAGGGCGGCATGAATTTGACCGAAGAACCCAGCTGTGACCAAAATTGTTTGACCTTTTCTCTGGCGAGTCTGTTGGTTTTATCCGTGGGGGTCATGACACAGACATTCCCTTCATAAAGCTGAACATTAGCCGCCCCAGGGCCTTTTTTCTCGGAGCCGACCAAAGGATGGGAGCCGACAAACAAAAGCGAATGAGGCAATACTTTTTCAGCCCGTTCAACAATCGCGGCTTTGGTAGAGCCTAAATCCGTAATAATGCACCCACGCCGATGTTCCTTCCCCAAGATTTCAATGAAGTCCAAAATCGTGTTGACCGGAGTGGCCAGCACAATCAAATCCGCCCCAAGAATCCCCTTATTAAAATCTAACGTCCCCTCATCGATGGCGCCTGCCTTTTGGGCTTCCTTTAAAGAGGCCTCATGATGACCTATGCCGATGACCTGGCGGGCCAACCCTTTTTTCTTAATCGCCAGCCCCAAAGAAGCGCCCATAAAACCAACCCCAACAATCGCCACCCTTCTAAAAAGTTCTCTTCTGTTAAACATCGGTTGACACCCCCACCTAACCTCCCCCATCGAGGGGGAGGGAAATTCATTGCTCCCCATCTAGGGGGAGGAATACTTATTTATTATAGATCCCTGTCCACAGCACCAGCCACGCGCCTGCAGGAGACCATCATTTCCTGAAATTTATCCGGCATCAACGACTGAGCTCCATCGGACATGGCCTCTTCCGGATTTTCATGCACCTCAATCATTAAAGCGTCGCAGCCCGCGGCAATGCCGGCACGCGCGCCGGAGGCCACATACTCCCACAAACCAGTGGCATGGCTGGGATCAACCACAACCGGCAAATGGGTCAGGCGTTTAGCCACAGCGACAGCATTGATATCCAACGTATTACGGGTGGAAGTCTCAAAGGTACGGATCCCGCGCTCGCAGAGCATGACATCAAAGTTGCCGTTCGCTAAGAGATACTCAGCGGACATCAGCCATTCTTTGACAGTCGAACTCATGCCGCGTTTGAGCATCACCGGTTTTTTAATGCCCCCCACTTCTTTCAATAAAGAAAAATTCTGCACGTTGCGGGCGCCGATTTGCAGAATGTCGACGTATTGGGCCAATAAATCCACATGACGAGGGTCCATGACTTCGGAAATCGTGCAGATGCCGACCTCACGGCCCACTGCCTGCAAAATTTTTAAGCCCTCCTCACCCAACCCCTGAAAATCATAAGGCGAGGTGCGCGGTTTGAAAGCGCCGCCGCGCAAAATATTGGCCCCCAAAGCCTTGACTTTACGGGCAATCGAAAGCATCCCTTCATAACTTTCTACCGAGCAAGGGCCGGCCATGACGGCAATCTTTTTGCCTCCGACCGTGGTCTGGTAGGGCAATTTAATGACGGTATTGTCTTTTTTAAATTCCCGGGAAACTAATTTATAAGGGGCCAAGACCTGCATAACCTGCTCTACCCCGGGAAAAACTTCCAGAGGAATGACGCGCAAGGCGTCTTCCGGACCGATAAAGCCGATCACCGTACGCTCCACCCCGCGCGAAATATTAGCACGAAGCCCCAGTTTACCGGCCCGCTCGACAATATGTTGAATATTAGCCTCAGTCGCGTCCGGGCGTAAAATAATGATCATAATATTTCTCCCTCATGTTGAATCAAAGCAAGCTGCCCAATGCCTTTATAAAATACTTGTTTTCTGACGGCTTGCCTATGGATACGCGGATATACCCTTTTAAATTCCATGCGGCCATGTCACGGACAATCACGCCTTTTTTAAGCAAAGCCCGGGCTATCCGGCTGCTGTCTTTGATGACATGAACTAAAATAAAATTCGTAAAACTTTCCCGGTAATCAACTCCCATTTTTTCCAGAGAGCGGTAAAGATACTGCTTTTGCTCTTGGATCTGTTGGGCTAGGCCCAAGTAATAGCGTTCATCCGACAAAGCCGCCACGGCCGCGGCCTGGGCCACGCTGTTGACATTGAAAGGCTCGCGTAAACGATTGAGGATATCAATAACTCCCCGTCGGGCCACCCCATAACCGACACGTAAACCCGCCAATCCGTAGACTTTGGAAAATGTACGGGTGACAATCACATTGGGATATTTTTTCATCAGTGCTAACGTGTCCGGATAATCACTCGCCTGCACAAATTCAAAATAAGCCTCATCAAAAAACACTATAGCACTTTTAGGGACGCTCTGTAACAAGTCCTGGGCTTCCCACGCCGTAATATATGTTCCAGCCGGATTATCGGGATTGCCGATAAATATCATTTTGGTGCGCTTGTTGACCCTAGCTTTCATAGCCTCAAGATCATAGCGAAAATCTTTAAGAGGCACCTGGTGCAAGCGGGCCCCGGACAACGTCGAGGCAATTTCATAAATCAGGAATGACGGTTTGGCAATAATGACCTGGTCCCCTCGTCCCGCAAAGGCCTTAACCCCTAAAGCGATGATTTCATCCGAGCCATTACCAAAAATCAGCTGATCTTGGTTGACGTTTAACTTTTTAGCCACGGCCCGGCGCAGCAAAAAACAGCCGCCGTCCGGATAACGATTGACATTGTAAGCCGCCACCGCCATGGCCGCCAAAACCTTGGGCGAAGGCGGATAGGGATTCTCATTGGAAGCCAGCTTAATGACACTTTTAAGCCCAAATTCACGCTTGACCTCTTCAATGGGCTTGCCCGCAACATAAGGCTTAATCTTAAAAATATACGGATTAGCTGCCTGCATAAATAGTATCCTCTATTTTATTTTAATAAGACAGAGCATTATAAAGGCGCCTTGAAGGTAGACTAAAAACTACTGAAGGATTAATTTAAGGGGGTCTCTCTAAATGTGTTTTTCTCCCTTGACAGCGCCCGCTTCCCATTTGCCTACGCCGGCCATAACATCCTTAAAGCATAATTTCCCCAGCTCATCAAAATTACTCTCTAAGATACGCTGGATCCGTCCCGGTTTGGAATAAAACTCCCTCATCCCCCAGGCGCCCAGCCGCCCTAAGTCTTCAATGGTCAAATGGTCGGTGGGAATGACCGGATGAAGAAAATCCCATTTGAGCATATCGATCTGCTCCGGATGTATCCATCCGCGTTTGATGCCATCCGCCCAAATAGGCGATCCCGGAGGCGGCGTCAAATACCCGACCCACATCACATCAGGATCAACCTGGTCGGCGAAATCAAAACGCCTCTTAATAATTTCTTCATTATCATAATCAAAACCGATCATAATGTCCCCGACAATGGCAATATCATTGCTCCTAAGGATTTCAATGGTCTTGAATATTTGATTAACGGTGATGCCTTTTTCTAATTTACGCAATTCATCGTCGCTGGCCACTTCAATGCCAAAAACAGCCATAAACATCCCCGCCTTCTTCATCAGCGGAATATCCTTTTCCAGTTTCACCCAATCGCTGGCACAGCCTAAACTCACCCATTTCATTTTCAAATCCCGCTTTATTTTCTCCTCACAAAACTCCCGGACACGCTTGGGATTCAAATTAAAATTATCTTCCTGAATAACCATGACCTTAGTGCCGAATTTCTTTTCCAATAATTCCACTTCATCGACGACCTTTTGAGCTGATTTGGCGCGCCATCGGTTAAAATGGTTCAGCGACCTGGGGTCGTGCTCACTCCACTCATAGCAAAAAGTACAGCCATGCGTGCACCCGCGGGAAGTGACGATCTCCACAAACGGTTTCCAATACGTATGCCCTACATATTTACCCATAGGGAAAAGGTCATACGCCGGTAAAGGCAGCATGTCCAAATCCTTGATAAGCGGACGTATAGGTCCAAAAACAGCCGCCCCGTTTTTACGCGATGAAAGCCCTGCGATATCGGTAAAATCTGTTTTTCCTTTATTTAACGCGTCCATTAACTCATTGAAGGTCAGCTCGCCTTCTCCCATCACCACGAAATCAATCGCCGGATTCTTTTCCAGCGTTTCTTTGCCGAAAAAGGAATACCACAACCCGCCGACCACAATCTTGGTCTTGGGAAGAATTTTTTTGACCGCTTGGGCTGTATCATCAAAATATTTCTGCACTGCAAATCCGCCGTACGAATGCAACACATCTCCTAAAACAACTACCTGGGGATTTTTCGCTTTGACTTGCTCGAGCATCGCATCAAAAGGGATCTCCAGCACCTTACAATCCAAGACTTCCGGCTGAATGGTCCCCTGCTGGCGGGCATACGCTGCCCATTGGGCATGCATTTGATTAGGGGCCACATGGTGACCGTGTGTTGCCCATGAGCCCAACTTTGGTGTCAAAAAAAGAACTTTCATCTTTTCCCCCTTTATATAAACTGAAATATCTTAATAATACTAATTTAGTGTTTTGAGTATTCTATCTAAAGGATTGCCCCTGTCAACGCTTTTACTAAAGACAACCAGTAGAGGAATAAAACTGCGGTTTCCAGATGAAACCAGCGTGGGTCGATAGCGCGGCCCAAAGACTTAAAATCCGTAGTCACATTGATGACAGTCAATAGGATGATGGCGAGGGCCCCGATGAATAAAATGGATTTTATCAGATTCTTGGTGGGGCTTAAAAATGATGCATAAAAAAATCCTGCCCAGCCAAAGGCCAAAAGCGAAATAATTTTGTCCTGATAAGCCAAAGACGGCACATTAAAATATACATAAAGGCCGGGAATCTTCCACTCCATGAAATGCGCACACCCCACCATAAAAAAATATGCAGCGCCTATAAAAAGTAATGCCTTTAGAATTTTTATATTGTTCATTTTATATATTCTAAATGAAATCCAAAAAATTGCTAAGAATATCCCAGGTGTTATAATAAAAATGTTATGAACACCCTTGAATCTACTCTCTTGATCGGATTGGGCTCCATCTTAGCCGGATTGATCGGAGCACTGACAGGGCTCGGCGGCGGCGTTGTTATTGTACCACTCCTGACCCTCGCCTTTGGTGTGGATATCCGCTACGCTATCGGGGCCTCCTTAGTATCTGTCATTACCACCTCCTCAAGTGCGGCTGCAGCTTATATCAAAGAAGGATACTCCAATTTGCGCGTCGGCATGTTTCTGGAAATTGCCACCACCGTAGGCGCATTGTCAGGAGCATTTTTAGCCCTAATACTCAGTCCACGCTATATTGCCATAATCTTTGGTTTGGTCCTTCTCCAATCAGCCTACAACTCTTGGAAAAATCCTAAAGAGGTCCTTGAACCTAAAACCGACCGTTTAGCACGCCTATTAAATATGGATTCAACCTATCCGACATCCGGCGGGCTACGTCAATATCATGTCCACAACATCCCCGGAGGGTTCTTACTGATGCTACTGGCTGGTGCGCTGTCCGGTTTATTAGGCATCGGTTCCGGATCGCTAAAAGTCATTGCCATGGACAGGATCATGAAAATGCCTTTTAAAGTTTCAACCACCACCAGTAATTTTATGATCGGCGTGACCGCTGCCGCCAGTGCAGGCATTTATCTAAACCGCGGCTATATTGACCCGGTCTTGGCCATGCCCGTGATGTTGGGTGTTTTGTTAGGCGCCACGGCAGGGACCCATTGGCTGATGAAATCAAAAACTCAAACATTAAGGGTCCTGTTTAGTCTGGTTATTTTAATTTTAGCAGTAGAAATGATCTTCAACGGATTGAAAGGGAAATTTTAAATGGAACGATGGCTAGGTCGTGTCTTGAGAATTGGTGTGATTATCTCCGCCGGGCTGGTTTTGTTGGGAGGGATATTATATTTATACCACTATGGTGCCGCCGGGCTAGGGTACGCCACGTTTAAAGGAGAGCCGGAGAATTTAAAAAACATTTACGGAATCCTCCAGTCTACCCTGTCTTTGCATAGTCGTGGGATCATCCAATTAGGCGTATTATGCCTGATAGCCACGCCTGTTATGAGAGTAATTTTCTCCCTGGGTATTTACGCAAAACAAAAAGATACTCTCTACTGCATTATTACCTCGATTGTCCTGTGTTTACTGATTTATAGCATGCTGTTTGCCCGATGATGCTCATTCCCTTATTCATTGGGATATCCTATTGTCTGTGCAAGTATGATCTTCTGATCGGGTCTTAATTGCATCGCCTGAGCCAAAGCCGGTTTATCAATGGAGCCGCGTACAACAGTGGCTAATCCGCTGGAGGCACAAAATAGATATACATTCTCACCGATGAACCCTGTATCCGCGGCGGCATAAAAATCTGCATCTGTTTCGGATAATCTATTCATTTTTGATAGATCAGCTACATAAATAAGATCTATAGGAGCATCCTTAACATAGGGTTGCTTACCCGTTAAAGACCTTAAATCTTTGGCTACAACCGGCAACAAAATATTGGCTTTAGCATCAAACAGGTATGCACCATCAGATTTAGAAACATAGATATCAATTTCCTGCATATTCATGGCACTGGGCGCTGTGCGGCCTCCTAAATCCGGCCGATTGATGCCGTAGGCGGCCCAAAGCATATCTGAAATGACCTGTAAAGGCAACTCTTGTGGGCTAAATGCACGCGAGCTTTTTCTATCTTTTAACGCTTGCATGAGCGGTTTACCGCCTTGTGTTTGCGGCGCTAATAACTGAATGGGCTTGATCTGTTGGGAGGAGGCCATCCCTGAACTGATCAACAAAATTGTTGCGAGTGAACAAACGGATAAAATTAACTTTTTTGTCATAATATCCCCCTCATTTTGACTGCTCTCTTGTCTTGCGCATTTGACTTAACCATTCTTCCCATGAAACACGTGTAGTTTTCTGTGTCGTTTGACATGCCTTATGAACGCAAACCGTTTCCGGTTGGAATCCGGGATCAATGGAAGCTGAACAAGAATTCAAATTTTTAGCAATCCTGTGCAAAAACTTTTTGTTAAGTGGTTCCCACGATGCGCAATCAACGACGACAGCTGTACAATCACTGGTTAGGCTACAGGCTTGCCACTGTGCAGGGACTCCTTGCAACGCCGGTTGAGAATCTTGCTCAACTAAATCCGCCTTCACTGAATTGTCCTTGATGGCGTGGGTTGGCTTCATATTTTTATTAACCGGGCTCCACACAGAACCTTTAGGCGAATTAACATACCGATTGAAACTGCCTGTCTGAGAACTACCATCCCCGAAACACGGCTTAGAGAATATCAAAAATAATACGACGCATAACAATGGGCTGTTCTTCATTAAGGAATTTTATCACAAATACGCTCATGCGTTATTAAAAAATCCTGGGAGGGTTACTTTTATCGCTCTAAGACACATTCCCTTCCTCTTATAATAGCTGCATTAACAAAAGATCGCGCCAACGCTTGTCCCAACCATTATTATGTGAAACGCCATCCACCATACTGATGCGTTCGTCATTCTTATCCCCTTCCATCTTTACGAAAGACTCTGCTATAACAAACGGGACAACCTTATCTGTTGATCCCACAAAGTGACGTTGCGGTATATGGGCCACTTCCCGGGCGACATCAATGGGATTGAGCGAACCATCGAGCGGGCTGACATGATGGTAGGCGCACCAAGCGCCGGTATCCAAATTGCCCGCGACTGTACGCAGTGCCATGACATCGCGGCGCTTGGCCGCCACAAGCACGGCGATCGCCCCACCGCCGGAATATCCAACCAATTCCACATATTTAGCGCCTGATTTCTCTTTCACGATATCAATAGCTTTGTTAATCGATTCTACGACTTCAGAAGCAAACCGCCGGTCTGACCAATACTTCGAGTCACACTCCGGAATGCCGGAAAGAGGATACTGTCCCGGTCTTGCCATGTAAGCAATATTATCTGCAGGGTCTACGGCAGCTAATCTGAGCGCCACAGGATTTGACGGCGTTGGGTCTTGGGAAAGCTCGTGTTTACTTTCCCACGCCCTGCCATCTCCCTCAATGTAAATATGTATTTTGTCCGAGACCTTATTAAATCTTTGATAGGTCATCAGCGTAAAAGCGCCTGCCTTAATATACTCTTTGTTCAATCCTGCCTGCCCGGCGATATCATCAGCTATCGATGATCTGTCCATAAATACCGGTATCGTCGAACATCCAAAGGTAGGCAGTGTTATTAATATCAGAATAATGGCATAAATATTTTTTCTCATATTTTTTGGGGTGAAGAATTAAAATTTATACCGCATAGATACTGAACCGTAAATACCAAAAAAATTATCTTTAACTTCCGCATCAAGCCCCGCAATTAAAGAGACCTCGTTCTTCAAGTCAAACGATAGTTTACTGCCTATATCCGCACCGTCCTTGGCCGGAGTAGCACCCCTTGAGGTAAACGATGCCCCGCCTCCGGTAAAGGCCGATGTCACGACCATCGCATCACTAATATAGTCATACAGCCATTTCGCATGCAATTCAGGCGTAAACGTACCCCACTTGTATTGCTCCTTATACGATATACCGGCCCCTAAGCCAGATTCTAACATATTATAGCTCTGTCTGTTGACCACTAAATCTAAATCTCCGGCATTGGTTTCGGTATAACTGCCAATGGCCAGATGCGTCCATTGCAAAGAAGCTAACGGCGTAATGGTCACATTGTGTCCAACATCAATCTTGTACCCGCCGTCTAAATAAATACTGCTTTGCTGGCCTTGATAGGAAGAATCCGCAATGCTATTGATACTCCCTATACTGATATTCCGCTGGCCATTGTACCAATTCCACGCAAAAGAAGCAGCTGCGTCTACATAAAAGGGGTGTGTCTCTCCCTGATACCCCGCATATAATGTGCCTTCTGCGCTATTGACATACGTATGCCCGCTATTGTCCGCTGAATTGACCTGCCCATAGGCATAACCAAGACTGGCACCAATAGTCAAATTATCACTAAACAAATGGTCTACTCCCACCACTGTCCCGGTATTCCAGGCACTGTAGCCCGGAATACCTTCACGCGTGCCTTGGTCCAGATAACCACCATACTCCTTGGCCCAGATGCCATTTAACAAACTTTCATCGCCTGATGAGATACCTGTTTTTTGTCCATTGCGGGATGCAGCCAGCGTCAACACGTTTTGGGCCCTTTCCAAAGAAGCTTCGATAGAACTGGTCAGCGATGACGTACTGGCATTCAAAACTCCCCTGTCCACTATAGGCCCCATAGTACCCAGCGCTGCGCTGATTTGCTTATTGCTTAGGGACCCTAGCGTATTTAATACCGTTGTCATACTGCTCGATGGGTTGGGAATATTCTCCAGAACAGTACCAACTGTCTGCGAGTTGCCATTATTGCCCAAAGCAGAAAAACCTGTTGTAATAGAACTTGCGGTTAAAACAAGATTGCCATTGGAATAGGAGTCCGTAAAACTAACATGAGGGTTAGATGATGTCACTATAGGCAAACCATTAACAAAATTAATTCCCGCCCCTTCTGTATTGAGAATGGTAAAGGTTGTATTTTTTACAATAGTGCCTACGGGTGTAACGTTAATCGTGCTTCCGCCATCGACTGACGCGGCCACAGCAGAGCTGATCTTACCAAAGCTGGAAGCAAAATTGACAGTCAGGTCTAACGCTGACCCTGTATTCTGCGTATACGAACCGCCTAAGGACAGATGAGTTGTGCCGATATCCAACGTAGCGTTATTGACGACATTGCCTGTCCCCAGAGCACTGGCATTGGCGACTTGCAAGGTACCCGCGCTGATAGTAGTCCCGCCGCTGTAGGTGTTGCTGCCATATAAAATCGCCGTGCCAGTACCGGTTTTAGTCAGACCTCCGCTGCCGCTGATATTCGACAAAACCGTTCCGCTCTCGAATGTGATACCAGCAGTAGAGAAGTCCCCTGAAACACTCCCACTTCCCGCATTGATTGTTCCGGATTGGTCAGCCGTAGAATTAAACACCACACTCCCGTTGATGGTGTCGTTGTTATATGCTGAATCGTTGAATACATAACTTGTGATCGCTTGATGATCAGAACCGTAGACAGTCCCCATAACATTTCCAGACCAAGAATTACTGCCATTGATCGTCAATACTCCACCCGCAGGAGCACTCGTTCCGCTGTACCACCTTGTATTGAACGTCGCATTCCCGTTGATGGTGCCCCCCTGGTTGGAGCTTGTATCATTGAACATCGCATTCCCGTTGATGGTACCGCCGTTGTTCGCGCTTGTATCATTGAACGCCGCATTCCCATTGATGGTGCCTTGATTGTAGCTTGTATCATTGAACGTCGCATTCACGTTGATGGTGCCGAAGAAGCTGTAGCTTGTATTATTGAACGTCGTATTCCCATTGATGGTGCCTTGGTTGTTGTATGCCGAGTCGTTGAATACATAACTCGAGATCGCTTGATGATCAAAACCATAAACAATCCCCGTAACATTACCGGACCAAGTATTACTGCCGTTGATCGTTAATACTCCACCCGATGGGGCACTCGTCCCGCTATAGTACGTTGTATTGAACGTCGCATTCCCATTGATGGTGCCTTGATTGTAGCTTGTATCATTGAACGTCGTATTCCCGTTGATGGCGCCTTGATTGTAGCTTGTATCATTGAACGTCGCATTCCCGTTGATGGTGCCATCTTGCCAGTTGTATGCCGAGTTGTTGAATACATAACTCGTGATCGCTTGATGATCAGAACCGTAGACAGTCCCCGTAACATTACCGGACCAAGTATTACTGCCGTTGATCGTTAATACTCCACCCGATGGGGCACTCGTCCCGCTATAGTACGTTGTATTGAACGTCGCATTCCCG
>Ga0182027_10002539_pt1 | contig 29475 bp, 30 predicted proteins | sample 712E1DmetaG_FD_121300 | JGI IMG/M metagenome (GOLD analysis project Ga0182027, IMG submission 121300) | Permafrost microbial communities from Stordalen Mire, Sweden - 712E1D metaG (Illumina Assembly) | ecosystem: Environmental > Terrestrial > Soil > Wetlands > Permafrost | place: Sweden...
GCGCAATACCGTCGAGCATAGGAGCGCCCATGGACACAAATAGCCTGAAGTCAAAGATCCGCACCGTTCGGGATTGGCCCAAATCGGGCATAAACTTCCGCGATGTCACCACGCTTTTTCAGGATGCCGAAGCGTTCAGGGCCACCATTGATGCGTTGGCTGAAGCCGTCGGGCCGCTGACGCCGGATATTGTGGCGGCGGTGGACGCCCGCGGGTTTCTTCTCGGCGGTGCGCTGGCCTACAAGCTTGGCAAGCCTGTCGTGTTGGTGCGAAAGAAAGGCAAGTTACCGTACCGGACCGTCGCCGAGGATTACGCGCTGGAGTATGGCACGGCGACAATCGAAGTGCATGCCGACGCCTGCCGCGCCGGCGACCGGGTGGTCATTGTCGACGATCTGATCGCGACCGGGGGCACCCTGCTTGCCGCGGCCCGACTGTTTCGCGCTTTGAGGGGCGAAGTCGTTGGCGTGGCTGCAGTGATCGACCTGCCCGACCTGGGCGGCTCGCAGCGGCTGGCGGAAGACGGCCTGGCCGTGCGGACGCTGTTTGCGTTTTCAGAGACGGAGTGATCCTGCCGTCGCGTAGGCGTTCAACCTAAATTCCGCAGTTGAGGCTCCTGGTCCTCGTAGCCGCGAGCGTGAGCCCCTCGACACGCTCGGGGCCTTGAGCCTGTCGAAACGGCGAGTGGATGCCGCCTCAACTGCGGAATTTAGGAAGAAAGCAGCACTACGGAATCGTGCGAAGCAGACGATCGGTTCGAGGACGGCCAAAGCGATCAAGGTCGGCTGATACGATGACGGTCGTGGCGCGACCGACGATGCTGCGGCGGGGCACGGAGCCGAAGTAGCGTGAGTCATGGCTGTTGTCGCGATTGTCGCCCATCACGGCTGCGTTTTGCGCAGGGTGATGGTGCCGTTCATCGTCGCGATCTGGATCTCAGGGCCGCCGCCATTCAGCGTGCCGCTGACGACCTTGCCGCCGGAGATCGAAGGCAGCACGGGAGGAATGGGCGGGATCGGGGGCATGGGCACAGTTGAGCCTCGGGCTTCTGCCACGCCTTCACGGGCGGCCTCAGCGGCTTCACGGGCTGCGTCGGCTGCCCCCCTCGCTGCTTCCAATCCAGCCTCCGTAGCCTCGCGGACCGCATCGCGAATGTCGTCGTGCCAGTCGGAATCATCCGATTTGTCGGCGGAACGATGGGAAATGTGGAGGTGCTTCACGACCCGGCCGTGCGTTGCTTCCGTCTTGGTAACCAGGGCCTTTTCGTCGAAGTCGGTTAGTACGGCGCCATTCTGCGTGCGCAGGCGCACATTGGCTTTGGTGTTGGCCGGGATGCGCACGTCGATTTCTCCATTCATCGAAGTGAAGGACAGGGGTTTGCCTTCCGTCACTTTGACAAACATCGCATGGATTTCGCCATTCATCGTCTCCACCAGGGCCGAACCAGCAATCCGATCGAGTGTGACCTCACCATTGAGGCTGCGGATGTCGGCGTCGCCTTCGATGTTCTTGACGTCGACCTGGCCGCCGAAGGTGTTCTCCACAACGACCGATGTGTTGCGGGGCGTGGTGATGGCGAGAGTGGCCCCGGAGGACTGGTCCGGACTGTCGCCGCCCAGTTCGATCGAAATCACATTATCCTTTTCGGCGGCGGTGTAGGTGGTTTCGGAATCGAGCCGGCGGAGTCCCTCTGAATTCTTCGGCGCCGGCTGCTGCTTGTTCTTGATGTTGGAGACTATGGTGACCTCGGAGGTCTCGGCGCCGGTGACGGTGATGTCGCCCCACATGACTCGCAGCCGGAGTTTGCCTGGCTTGGCTGGGTCGCTGAACTTGAGGTGGGTGGGGGCGAGCGTTTTACCCACGTCGCCATCGTTGTCATCGTCCTCTGGCGACACGGCAGGCTTGGGGGCCGGAGTGGAGGCAGGCGTGGCAGGAGAGGCCGGTTGGGCGGCCCGGGCGGGCAAGCCGGCGGCAGACAGGCAGAGCAGGAGAGGGAACAGACGGAGGATCGTATGCATGACTGGGGGGATGTTGGAAATTGCGTGGAATAGCGTGGAGAACGGGTTGAACTCAAAGTTGAGCGAGGGCGCGGCGGGCCGCCTCGCGGACGGCCTGGTCGTAATTCAGATTGCGGCTGACACCCTCGATCGTGGCGAAGGCCGCGGGGTCTCGCGTTGCGGCGAGGAAGTCGATCATGGTCACTTGCACGAGCGGCGAAGGCTCGCGCGGGAGCGATGCGGTGATGGCGGAACGCACGGCCGGTTGATCGACGTGCGGATAGAGCGCTTCAAGCGCGGACAGGCGCACGTTTACGCTGGGATCGAAGGCAAGGGAGGCCAGGAGCCCGCTGACAACCTGCTGGTCGTTTTCCTTGAGCTTTAGCGTGGCGAGCACGGTCCGGAGCCGCTCGGTGGTGGATTTCTGTTGGAGCACCGAGTAGGTGACAAGTGGCACCATCGAATCGACCTTGGTCTGAAGCTCGGCGATTTTCTTTTCCGTTGCGGAGTCGGTCGTCGGACGAAGGAAGCGCGCGCCAAGGACGACGCCGAGCGCGAGCATGGCGCATCCCAGGGCGAATTGCAGGACGGGGCGCGCCGGCAACAAAGCGGAAAAAAAACGGTCGAGACGACTGCGCATTGCGACAAAAGGGCTGGGCGAGTCCGCTGCGCGCCGATGGGTTTCCAGCATGGCGTAGAATTGGGTGCGAAGGCGCGGACTGGGTGCGACGGGCGGCAGGCGGTCGATTTTGCGCGAGATTTCCTGCAGGCCGGCCCATTCGCGCTGGCAGTCGAGGCAGGTCTTCAGGTGCTCGCGCACGGCACCCGAGTCGGCCGGGGAAAGAAGGCCGTCCTGGTAATCGAGGAAACTCTCCTGGACGCGTTGGCAGTTCATGGCGGAGGTGGGTGAAAGTGAGAGTGAAGGTGAAAATGAGAGTGAAAGTGTAGGTGGTGTGTGCGGGCGGGTTAGGCCATCGGTGGAGACGCGACGCCCTCGTCGCGTTTCTCAGGGCGCACGCGGGGCGTCGCGTCTCCAGGACACGGAAGGCAACCGTCTGAAGGGAGCAGGCATCCGTGGTCCTGTAGTCCGTAGTCCTGTGATCCCTTCATGCGATTGTCCCCCGGCTGAGTTTGAAATAGATGTCACGCAGATCCCGGAGAGCGCGATGTACGCGCACCTTCACTGCGCCGGTGGAGAGATCGAAGAGGCGCGCGATCTCCTCGTGCTTGAGGTGCTGGAAGCGTGCGAGCACGAGCAATTCGCGTTGACCGGGATCGAGCGCGGCCAGCGCGGCGTGCAGACGTTCAGTTTCATCGGTGGCCACGGCGCGATCGGCCGCGTGCGGTGCCTGGTCGGGGGCCGTGTCCAGCTCTCCCGGATCGGCGGTGGGTGGAGCCGCGTTGTTCCGGCGGAAATGGTCAGCGGCGACCTTGCGGGCAACGTGATAGATCCAGGCGGAAAACCGGCCCTCGTCACGGTAGGTGTGGCGGTATTTGAGAATGCGATAAAATACGAGCTGAACCAGATCCTCGCTCGCCGTGCGATCACCCGTGTGACGCACAAAGAAACCGTACAACGGCCCGTGGTGCCGTTCGAACAGCTCGCCGAGCTTGTCGATCTCGCCGGCGCGTACGGCGATCATTAGTTCGTGGTCGGAGAGTGAGTCCACGGCGGTTAGGACGGACTCAACCATGGGCGGGCACGGTTGAACATGTAATTGTGACTGGACGTCGGTGATCACGGCGGGCAACGGGCATGGCTGTATGGGAATGGAAACCCGGAGGACGGGAAAAGGTTACGGGGATTCTTTTTGGTTTATTCGCTGGCGATCCCCAATAGCCTTGGCGGCCATGAACCGCCGCATGTTTCTTCTGCACTCTGCCGGGCTGGCTGCGGCCGGCCTTTTTTCGCGATCCCTGGTCCGCGCACAAATCTCCGGCCCTTCGGCCGGTGCGACGGGTGCGGCGCCGGCCGTGAAACCGGCGGCCACGTCCACGCCGTCCGCACCGCCGGTCACCGAGTTCAAGCCGCTGCGCCGCAATACCGGATATTTCACCGGCCGGGGTGGGACAATCGGCTGGCTGGCCTCACCGTCGGCGCTGGTCGTCGTCGATACCCAGTTTCCCGACACGGCGGCGGCGTGTTTCGCGGGGCTGCCCGGCCGGAGCGGTCGCACGCTGGACGTGGTGCTCAACACGCACCATCACTTCGATCATACCAGCGGAAATCCGGTGTTCAAACCGGTGACCCGGACGATTGTGGCGCAAGCCAACGTGCCCAAGTTGCAGTTTGCCGCCGCGGAACAGAAAGGCACGCTGACGGAGCAGGTGTTTGCCGACACAACCTTTGCCGAGGCCTGGCGCCACGATGCCGGCGACGAGGTGGTGACCGCGCAGTATTTCGGCCCGGCGCACACCAATGGCGACGCCGTCATCATGTTTGAGAGGGCCAACATTGTGCACATGGGGGACCTTGTTTTCAACCGGATCTATCCGTATATCGACCGACCCGGCGGGGCGAGCGTGCGTGGCTGGGTCAAGCGCCTGGAAGAGGCGCACCGCATTTTCCCGGCGGATGCGATCTACCTTTTCGGACATGGCAGCACGCCGTTCGGCGTCGCGGGCACGCGTGATGACCTGTTCATCATGCGCGATCTTCTCAACGCGCTGCTTGAACGCGTGGAGAAAGGGATTGCGGCGGGGCAGACGAAAGAACAGATCGCGGCGCTCGACAATCTGCCGGGCTTCACCGATTTCCACGTGCCCCCGCCCAACCGCCTGACGGGCCTCCTGGGGACGGTCTACGACGAGCTTTCCACACCGAAGACCTGAGACCTGAAATCGGAAACTTGAGACCTGAGGCCTGAGACTTGAGACCGGAGAGCGGGGCGATGGCGGCTATTTGGTCTGGTCTGAGCCACCCGGTTTTTGCACGCCGTTGCCTTCGTCGAAATATTGGACGCCGTTCACTTCGCTGACGTTGAGATACTGGTCCCAGACCTGGCCGTCGCCGAGATCGCGGCGGGCGGTGAGGTGTTTGAGATCGAATGATCGGAGCGGCGGTCCGTCGCCGGCGAGCGCCTCGCCAAGCACACGGCCGTCCCGCCGTGCGGCCGCTTCGGGAAAGCCGAGAATCCAGAGAATCGTCGGCGTCAGGTCGGTGTTCGCGCTGGGGAGAGGATCGCGCACGCCAACGCGAAAATCGGGTCCGGCGGCGATCAATGTATTGTGCATGTCGGTGGCTGAAAGGCTCGCGTGGTTGCCCTGGCCGGGACTGCGTTCGAGGCCGTCCGACCAGATCTGTCCTGGTGCACCGGTGGCGCTCCGATCCCAGGTCCAGCGCAGCGCTACCAGCACGTCCGGCGCCTCGGGCGAATCGAGGTGCGCAGTCGCGAGGGAAAATGTCCCTTCCATCGGTTCGCGGGCAAATACAACGCCGGCCCAATCCCTGGTTTGCACCCAGGCGGCCACCCGTCGGCTCAGCGCGGGATCGCGTCCGCCAACGTAGAAAAACACCGTGCCGCCATTGCTTACCACCAGCACCTGGCCGGGATGCAGGCCGCCACGGGCAATGCGCGTGGCATTGAAGCCGGCCGCTGCAAGGTCCGCTGCGGCGTCGAAGGAACGGAGGATGGTGGAGAAGCCATGATCGGACACGACCATGACGTCAGTGCTCGCCCAGATCCCGCGGCGTTCGAGTTCCGCCAACACGCGGCCGAGGTTGTCGTCGCTGCTGCGGATGGCGGCGAGCGATGCAGTTGAACCGGGGCCGGTCTCATGTTGCGAATAATCCGGCTCGGCCAGCCAGAGGAGTGAAAATGGCGGCACTTCGTCCTTCCAGAGGATTTCCAGCAGCGACCGGGTCGTCCAGGCGTCGCGGGCGATCTTGTCTCCCAGGCCGGCCGCGTTCTTGTGGATGGCGGGAAAATCGCCGAGCGCGGCGGCAAGTGCTGATTCAAGACGCGGCGGAAGCGCGGCGCCTTGGAAGACGATTGGCGACGAAGCGGGAGCGTCGGGACGCAAGCCGCGGTCGGCAAGCAGCGCGACCTGCTTCGCCCCGGCGATTGCCGTGCGCATGCCCTGCGCATGAAGGAATTCCGCCAGGGTGTCGGCCGCCAGATCATGCCCATGGGCGAGCTCGTCGGCGCGGCGGATCACTGCTGGATTCTCGAGGCCGACGGGTTGCTCTGGGTTGATTCCCGGGCGGAATTCATTGTTGCCGATGATCGAGCTATGCGCCGGGTACGCGCCGGTCGCAATCGCGGCGCCGTTGACCTCCGTGGAGCTGGGGTAGACCGGGTGATGTTGGGAGAAAAACACGCCGGACTGTGCGAGCGCCCACAAATGCGGCGTGTTCTGCTCGCTCACGAAGTCGGGTCGCATCCCATCCCAGACCACCACGACGACCTGACGGCGGACAGGAATATCAGCCCAGGCCGCGAATCCCGTGGCGAGCAGTAATACCAAGAACAGGGGAATGGATCGTAGGTGCATGGTGAGATTCCAGTAAACGCGCCTGTCCGAACATTGCTCAGATAGGTCGACTAGCCAGTATATTCGAGCCCGGACATTTTGCGGCAGGCGCATCGCCCGATTGACGGTGCTTCGGGCGTCTTGCCGAAAGTAGCGCAGGCTTCCCAGCCTGCATCACCGTCAATCGGCAGATGCGCCCTTTCGCGGCAGAAGGCCCTTTGCATAGGTTGTGTTAAGGAAACGCGTCGCCTCCCGGGGTTTGCCGCGTCTGCCAACCGCGTGTCGAGCGTTGCGCAATGCGGGACAACGTTCGATACTCGACGCATGACAAAGTTGCGATGGGGAATTCTGGGGACCGGTCGGATCGCCGGGATCTTCTCACGGGGCGTTGCGGCGTCGCAGAAGGGACAATTGGTTGCGGTAGGGAGCCGGACGCAGGAGTCGGCAGACAGGTTCGCCCGGGAGTTTGGATTGTCACGGGCTCACGGTTCGTACGAAGCACTGCTCCGCGATCCCGAGATTTCCGCGGTCTATATCGCCACGCCTCATCCACTGCACATGGAGTGGACGGTTCGCGCCGCCCGGGCGGGCAAACATGTGCTCTGCGAAAAGCCGATTACGCTGAACCGCAGCGGGGCGGTGACAATGTTTGAGATGGCGCGCGCCTGCGGTGTTCTGCTGATGGAGGCCTACATGTACCGCTGCCATCCGCAGACTGTGAAGGTGGTCGATTTGGTTGGGGGCGGCGCATTGGGCCGGATCGGCCTGGTTCAGGCGACCTTCAGTTTTTACAACGACTTCGATCCGGGCTCGCGTCTCTGGAACAAGGCGCTGGGCGGCGGGGGGATCCTCGATGTTGGAGGCTATCCCGTTTCGTTTGCGCGTCTGGTGGGGGGCGCCGCATGTGGAAAGGCATTTGCCGACCCGGTGAGCGTCGACGGCGCGGGCTGCCTTCATCCGCGCGCGGACGTGGATGTCCATGCCGTCGCCATCCTGCGATTTGCGAATGACCTTGTGGCCCAGGTGGCATGCGGAATTGGTTTGTTGCAGGATAATTCCGCGCGGATCTATGGCAGCAAAGGATGGCTGCACGTACCGGATCCATGGGTTCCGAACCGCGAAGGAGGCACAGCAACGATCTTCCTGCATCGCAATGACGCCGCCGCCCCGGAGGAGATCCAGATTGTCGCGCCCCCGCTCTACGCGTTGGAAGCCGATGCCTTTGCGGCAGCGCTGGAGGCCGGACGGCGGGAAGTGCCACAGATGACCCCGGCGGACACGCTGGGCAACATGGCGGTGCTCGATCAATGGCGCGAGGCGATCGGGCTGACCTACGACGCCGACAAGATATAGGCGGGGTGAGCGCTTAGCAAATTGTAGGAAGCGAGCTTGCTCGCGATTCAGAGGTGAATATCGCGAGCAAGCTCGCTTCCTACAGAGTTCACCTGACCACATCACCATTGCGAGTGAGACCGCCTCATATTGCATGGATACGGCTAGGCACTCGTTTCGAGGTAGTGCTTCAGATGCCGGAGCATTTCCTTCCAGCAGTGCCGGCGCTCGATGACCATCTGGGCGCTCGCTAGCCGGGTGTGTTTGACGGCAACGAGGCATTGCGCACGCCCTTTGGGAATGATCGTCACAGCAATATCCGTGTCATCATCGCCACAAGTCAGGCGGACGGATGGGGCGCATCATGACCGGGAATCTATCGATTTTGTCCGCGAAGCGAAGTCCAAATCCGCATCGATTCCATTCATCAGGGGTCGGGCATGGAAGTAAGAAAAGCCGCGCCAGGTGTTCGGGAGCGCCGTTGGCTGTAGCTCCCTGATGAACGCCGCCGGGATTTCTGTTGGCATCGACCGTGCTCTTTTGGGTTCGCCCCGCGTGCCGGCGTATCCCGGTTGTTTGCGACCACCCACAACCTCTGTCTGGCAAGGAACACGACAGTGAATCCGGCAGCGGCGCCGCGCCGGCTGCTCTCACGTTGGTAACGTAATACGTGACCAACCGGGCGGGAGGGGCGCCGCTCGCGGCGGCTCCGCCACCGTTCCCTCGAAGTAACGCATTACGTGACCGCGGCGGCCGGAGATTCGGATGCACCCTGGTAACGTAATGCGTTACTTGTCCGCCGGCGCGGGGTGGTGCCGGTCATACGCGGTCATTCGCGCCCCGTCCCGCGTGCAGCGGGGGGATCGCCGGCCGAGGTAACGTAATACGTGACATTCAGGCGGCAGAATCCGAGAATGGAATCAGTATCCGGAAGACGGTGACGCGGCGCGGCCGCCGGACTCTTCGATCGCGAGCGCGACCGCGTTGGACGTGCCGAGGCGTTCGGCCCCGGCGTCAATCAGCGCCCGGGCTTGGGCCAGGGTCTTGATGCCCCCGGCGGCCTTGATGCGGATGGATCCGCGGCGGCGATCGGCGAACAGTTTTACGTCATCGACCGTCGCGCCCGAGGCGCCGAATCCCGTTGATGTCTTGATAAAATCGATTCCGGCCTCCTCGCAGAGCGCGAGCGCGGCGAGCTTCTGATCTCGATCGAGGTAGCAAGTCTCAACGATGACCTTGGTGAGGAGCTGTAGCTCGCGGGCGACCGTGCCAAGGCGCCCCAGTTCGGTCGCAACCGCAGCGCGCCGTCCGTCCCGCAGATCGCCATAGTTCATGACAATGTCGACTTCGTGAGCACCGGCGTCGGCCACAGCCCGGATCTCCGCCTCTTTGGCGGCCAGGAGCGAGCGGCCGTGCGGAAAACCGATGACTGTGCCGACATGAACCGGGGAGCCAGCGAGTGCCTTTGCGGCCAGTGTCACGCTCGCCGGATAAAGCATAACTGCAGCGAATCCGTGTTGGCGGGCATCGATGCAGAGGGTGCGCAGATCGGCGTCCGTGGCGTCGAGCCGGAGGTTGGTCGAGTCGAGATAGCTGGCAAGAGTACCGGGCTTCATGACCTCCACGATAGCAGCCTCGGCTCCGACGGGAAGTTCGCTTTTCGACGTGCGCAAGGCAGATCCATCAGGATCAGTCCGGAATCTCACCAACGGTCTCGACGACCCGGGCGAAACGGTCGGCGAGGGCGGCGAGATTGGCGCGGTGCACAACCGCAGCGGGCACGATTCCGCCGCGGCCGTCGGGCAGATCACGGGTGGCGCAAGCGTTGGCGATGACGGTGCAGCGATATCCGTGATCGAGCGCGGCTCGCACGGTGGTGCTCACGCACATGTGCGTCATGAAACCCACCACGATGAGGTGTGTCCGGCCGAGTCTCTTGAGTGTTTCTTCAAGCGTGGTCCCGGCAAAGCTGCTCGGCAGTCTCTTGATGATCACGTTTTCACCCGCCAGCGGGGAAGCAGGTTCGGCGATGGCGATGTCCGGGCCGTTTGGATCGCAGATCGCGCCACCTGAACGACCGTGTTGCACGACATGGATCACCGGCGTGCCGGCGGCGCGGGCGCGGGCGAGCAACCGGGCGATCTCCGCGAGGGCGGCGTTGACTCCTGGTAGGAACAGGCGCCCATCGACGTACACTCGTTGGGCATCGACAATCACTACGATGCTATCGGCCAGACGGCCGGCCGGGTAGGCCGCGCCCGAGATTTCGAGCAGGGTTGGCGGTGGGGAAGATTGATCTCTCATGAGGTTTCGAGGGCGGAATCTCACCACAGAGGCACTGAGGGCGCAAAGTCAACGCATACAGAGCATCCGGAGTGGGCACATTTTCCGGCTGATGGCAGCGCACAGCTCGCTTGCAGAGCAGCATGGGCGGCCTGCTCGCTGTTGCTTCTGGTGAAGGCTGGGTGTTGCCCATGTCCGACAGCCTGACACAACCCCACGGGCGAGACGCCCGTGCCACGAGAATCATCCAGATGCCGTCGTCAATCGGCAGATGCTCCCGTTCGACGCTGGCGCGACGCGCCAGCCCAGGGAAGCTGCAACGCTCGGGTGGCGGCTTTCCTGCCATTGATCCCGCGGGCAGACCGCTTGTCTAAAGTTTGCCGCGGAGAGATGGGCATGCTGTAGTGTGCCAACGCATGGATTCCGTTTCCGCCAATTCCGTTCCGGTCGCCGAGATAGGACTTCGACAGCAGGCCAAGGAGCGGCTTTATGTCATCTGCCAGATGGGCGGCTGGGGATTCTGGTTCGTGCTCGGAGTTGTGATCTCGCTATTGTTTTCGAAAAGCGAAGATCACCGCGATCCCGTGAGCGTGGTCACGGTCGTCATGGTGATGCCCACGCTTGGGCTGCTGCTCACGCATTATACGCGTCCGTTGATCTCCCGATGGGGCTGGAAGCAGCTCGGATGGCGCCTGCTTGTACCGCGCGTCCTGGCGAGCAGCGGGGTGCTCTCGTTCCTTTGGAGCCTCCTGCAATATGGCATCATTTACGGTGTCATGCGAATGCCGTGGACGGCGAAAGTAAGCCCTTTGGTGGTGTTCACTCTTACTTGGATTCAGGGCACGACTTTGTTTGTCGGCTGGTTTTGTGTTTACTTTTTCTATCACCTTTTTGACCGCTACAATCGTTCCGAAATCGAGCGCCTGTGGCTGGCGTCGAGCGTGAAGGAAGCCGAGCTGCGGGCGCTGAAGTCGCAGATCAATCCGCATTTCATCTTCAATTCGCTCAATTCGCTGCGTGCCCTGATCGACGAGAACCCCGACCGGGCGCGCCAGGCCGTGACCCAGCTGGCGAACATCCTCCGCTATTCGCTCCAGTCGGGTCAGCTCGAAACGGTGCCATTTGAGGACGAGCTGCAGACGGTCAACGATTATCTCGCCCTCGAGCAGGTGCGGCATGAAGAACGGCTGCGGGTGCGGCTGGAAATAGGTCCCGGTACCCTCGGTCTGCCCATTCCTCCGATGCTCTTGCAGACACTCGTGGAGAATGCGGTCAAATATGGCATTGCTCCGCGGCCCGACGGAGGCGAGATCGCGATCACCGCGCGGTGCGAGCACGACGAACTCCACCTGCAAGTCACCAACCCGGGTTCGTTGGCGGCGGGTGGTGGCTCGACGGGTGTGGGCTTGCGCAATGCAGCGGAGCGTTTGCGGCTGTTGTTTGGTGCCCGCGCCACGCTCGATCTGCGCGAGGATCCTCCGGGGCGGGTCATAGCTGAAGTGCTGGTCCCATTCGACCAGGAATCTGAGGCGGCGGTGCGCGACTCGGCCGGGCCGGGTTCGCTGCATGATTCTGGTGGCAAGGTTGGGCGGACAGAGGAGAAGGCTGCGCTCTACGCATGAAAACCTTGCTCATCGACGACGAACGCCTGGCGCGGAATGAGCTGCGGCGGCTGCTGGCAAAACGTTCCGACATAACAATTGTTGGCGAGGCGGCGAATGCCGATGAGGCGCGCGTCCGGATTGCCGAGCTGGGTCCGGAGCTGCTCTTCCTTGATATCCAGATGCCGGGTGATGACGGATTCGCACTGCTCGAATCGTTGGAATCACCACTGCCACAGGTGATCTTCACAACCGCCTACGACGAGTTCGCGGTGAAGGCGTTCGAGTTCAATGCCCTCGACTATTTGATGAAACCGGTTGATCCGGTGCGCCTGACCGCGGCGCTCGACAAACTTCAGCGCCAGCCCGAACACTCGTCGGGCGCGCCGGCGCCGGCCGAGCGACCGAGCCGCCTGGCGCCGGACGACAAGGTGTTTGTCCGTGAAGGCGAGCGCTGTTGGTTCGTCGAGTTGAAGTCGATCCGCCTCATGGAAAGCGAAGGCAATTACACCCGGGTTCATTTCGGCGATGTCCAGCCGCAGTTGTTTCGCTCGCTCAACGCCATGGAGGAGCGGCTCGACCCCCGGAGTTTTTTTCGCGCCAACCGCCGGCAGATCATCAACCTCGCCTGGATAGACAGGATCGAGCCGTGGTTTAGCGGCGGGCTCCTAGTGTACCTCAAAGGTGGCCTGAAGGTCGAACTCTCCCGCCGCCAGGCCCAGGCCTTCCGCGAACAGATGAGTCTATGATCGAAGCACGCAACCTCACCAAGGTCTTCCACGACAAGAAGCGCGGCGAGATCCGCGCCGTGGATGACGTTTCTTTCACCTGCCGGCCCGGCCAGATCTACGGCCTGCTCGGCGCGAACGGCGCGGGCAAGACCACGACGTTGCGGTTGCTCGCCACGCTCCTGCGACCGACGAGCGGCAGCGCCATCGTGGCCGGGGTGGATACGACAGAGGCCCCGGAACGCGTGCGCGCGAGCGTCGGCTTCCTCGCAACGAGCACAGCGCTCTACGGCCGGCTGACGGCGCGCGAAACCATCGCCTATTTCGGCCGGCTTAACGGCCTGTCCGACGAGGCAGTCGCCGGGCGCGTCGCCCGGCTCGCCGACGAGCTCGGCCTGCATGAATTCCTCGACCGCCGGGTGGAAAAGTTTTCAACGGGCATGAAGCAAAAGACCTCCATCGCGCGTACGCTGGTGCACGATCCTGCTGTGCTCATTTTCGACGAACCGACCATCGGACTCGATGTGATGACCGCGCGCAACATCATCCGCTTTGTCCGCGACTGCCGGGCTCGTGGAAAGACCGTGATCTACTCGACCCACGTCATGAGCGAGGTGGAGAAGATTTGTGACGTCGTTGGCATCATTCATCATGGCCGCCTGGTTGCTGAGGGCTCGCTGGCCGAACTCCGGCAGCGCTACGGAGAGCAGGATATGGAGGAGATTTTCGTCCGCGCGGTCGGCGGAGAGGAGGCCGCATGAGTTTGCACAACACGCTCACGGTTTTTCTAAAGGAGCTCCGCGACTCGCTCCGCGACCGCCGCACGCTGATCTCGATGATCGTGGTGCCGACGTTGATGATTCCAGGCATCATGCTGATCGCCGGTGTGGTTTCCTACAAGGTCGTCAGCAAGGCGCAGGCGGAAACGCCCTCCGTGATGCTGCTCGGCGGAGGGGATTCGCCAGCGGTGCGGGGCGCGCTGGAGGCGAACTCCAAAATCAAGATCCTGCCGGTGAAGGCGGACTGGAAACAGCGCATCACCGACAAGCAGCTGCGTGCAGCCGTTGAGATCCCCCCGGGCTTCGATGCGACGCTGGTCCGGGGCGAGCCGGCGGTCGTGAAGATCTTCGACTACGAGGGCGAACTGCGTTCCGGGTTTGCGGTGAATGAGCTGCGCAATTTCTTCAGCGACTATCGCGAGAAGACAATCACCGCGCGACTGGTGGAGCACGGCCTGCCCACCACCCTTGTAAAGCCGTTCGAGGTGAAGACAGAGAATGTCGCTCCGCCGGAGAAAGTGGGCGGAAACATCATCGGCGGCATGGTCCCGTATCTCTTCATTCTCCTGTGCTTCACGGGCGCGATGTATCCGGCGATGGATCTGACCGCGGGCGAGAAAGAGCGCGGAACGCTGGAGACGATCCTCTGCAGTCCGGTGGCGCGGACGGATCTGGTTCTGGGCAAATTCCTGATGGTGTTGACCGCTTCGCTTGCGACCGTTGTATTTTCGCTCCTTTCGATGGGGGCCACGTTTTTCATCGGCGGAATGCTGCTGGCGAACAGTGGGGCTGGCGCGGCGGCGGCGGCAGCGGCCAAGAGCCACGCGACGCAGGGGTTTGTGCTGCCAACCATCGATCCCCTCGGCACGGTGACGGTGCTGGCGATGGTGTTGCCGGTGGCGGTGCTGTTTTCGGCCGTCCTGATGGCGGTCTCGCTCTTTGCGAAAAGCATGAAGGAGGCCCAGAGCTATGTGTCGCCCCTGATCATTGTGATCATCCTGCCCGCGATGATGGGCATGCTGCCCGGAGTGGAGCTCAACGCGCGGCTGGCGCTGGTGCCGATCCTCAACATCGCGCTGGTGAGCAAGGAGCTCGTCTCGGGGGTATTCCACTGGCAGTATCTCGCCCTCATCTTTGGCTCGACCTGTGTCTACGCCGCCGCCGCCCTGGCGATTTGCGTGCGCATGTTCAACCGGGAGGACGTGCTGTTCCGGACGTAGCAGGAGCCTGTCGGACTTCGTCCTCCATGCTCCTTGCAAATGGCTGCGCCATTTGGGCAATCTGTCAGAAGAGCGTTTTGGTGAAGAGCGCGCGACGAGGGTGTCGCGTCTCCATGAGATTGGCTGTTCGATTCGTCGCGGCGCGCGGCGGATTTGTCGGTGGGCGGTGCGCCTTCACTGCAAGGGGCTGATCGCCATCCTATCGCGATAGGACCAGGGTGTTCTCCTCAATCCCGCCCCCGAGCCAGCCCTCCCGAGGGATGGACGGTTGCCGGTTGCGCTTGCTTCGGGTAAAATCGGGTAAATCCCCCGGAAGAATGCGCAAAAGCATTCCGTCGAGGGCCGGCATGTTGTATGGTCCGGGTGTTTTCGACGGTCGTTTAATCCATTCCGGTCATGAACTCTGTGAAGAAAGTCTTGTTGGTGCATGGCGATCCGGCGGCGAGCCGCACGCTGACGCTCTTGTTGGCGGGGGCGGGCTGTTATGTCCGGTCATGCGCGCAGCCGGACGCGGCGCTCGAGGCCGCCCACGGCGAATGGTTCGATCTGGCGCTGGTTGCGGATCCGCTGCCGGAGATGAGCAGTTTCGGTTTCATCGAGGCGCTGAAGAAACTGCAGCCCAGCGTGGCGGTGCTCCTGCTGGTGAACCAGCTTGAACTGCCTGCGGTTATCAAGGGTATCCGAGTTGCCATTACAGACGTGCTGGCTCCGGGCGGCGACTGGGCGCTCGTGCTGCATCGCGTCAATGCCATCCTCCAGCCGGACCGGCCGTCCCTGCCCGGCGGGGCGACTCCTGCGCAGCTCGCCGAGGTGGAGGCCATTCTGTCCGGGGCCGACGGCGAGACCGCTGACGCGGCGTCTCCGGGGGCGGGCCATGGTGGCGGGGCGAACGATTTGCGCGCCGAGGTCGTGCGCCTGGCGCGGCAGCGCGACAGCCTGAAAAGCATGATGGAGCGGCTCGCCCAGGAGAAGACCGCACTCGAGGCCGAACTGAGGAAACAATTGATGCTGCAAACCGATGCTGCGCGGCAGCGGACGGAACTGGCGGAGGTGCGCAGCGAGCGCGAAATCGTGGCGGCGGCGCAGGCGGCGGTGGATGAAAAAGCCCGGGCCGTGACGGAAGCGCGGGAGGCGCTGGCAAGAGAACGCGAGGCACTGGCGGCGGAGCGGGCACAAGGTCGGCCCAAAGGCGAGGTGCAGCGTCTCAAGACCGCCGAGGCGCTGAGCGATGAACGCCAGGTGTTGGAGAACAAGCGCGCGGACCTGCGGGCGGAGGAGGTCCGCCTGCGGGAGGAGGCGGTGAAGGTGCGGCTGGGGCAGGTGCGCCTCGATATCGACCGCCGGCGGCTGCAGGAAGAAATGGAATTGTTGCGAGTGCAGGAGACGAACCTCCGCGCCTATGAACAGCGGTTGCGCATAATGGGTACGGAAGCCGAGGCCGAACGTGTGCAGAGCGCCGCACCCCGCCTGTCCCGCGATCCGTTTCAACGCGATGCCAAGCTCGAGGCGACCTGGACCCGGCTCAACCGGGCGATGGATATGCTGGAGGCTGAAAGGCGGAATTTCTCCGGGGAGAAGCTCGTCTTGAAGGAGGAATTCGCACAGTTGAAGGCGATGCAGGGGGCGTTGCAGCGAAGGGAACAGATCTTGGAGAATCGCGAGGCGCAGGTGGTTGCGCCTGCCTGCAGTCCGCCGGCTGAGGCGGTTCCGGTGCGCACGTCGTTCACGCATGCTCCGTTTCAAGCAGCCAAGGCTATGTTCACCAGCAGCAGGAAGTGATCATCTCGCCCGCCCGCGCGTAGCTCACCGCGGCATTCTTGCTGGCGTTGGCTTGGAGCTTGGTGCCGTCGATGCTGACAAGCGGCGTCAATCATCGGTTCGAGGTAGGGACGGAGCGCCGGGCCGTCCGTTCTTTTCGGCGCGCCCAGCGGTCGCGCCCTACCGTGCCTACTTCGCTCAGGCGCAGATGCTGGGCCAGTTGCAACACGCTCACAAACGCTGCCTTGAACGCCTGTTTGCTGGCGGTGCGAAACGTGCAGATTGAACGGCAGAAACATCGGCGTCTGGCGGTCTAAGTCTATTCTGCCGGCCGGCATTCTGCTGTTCAGCAGAAGCGGGCATACTGGTAGGACGCACCATCCCGTTCAAAAGTCAGATTGTTATTTGTAATATTCGCTGTCCAACCAAACGGTGTCCGCCGTTTGCTTAGCAGCATGGAGGGCGAAGCCCGACGGGCTGCTATCGCGCCAGGGTGAGCGCCAGGGCGCCGGCCACGGCGATGCATCCGCCGGCGAGCGAGCGCCGGGAAGGCCGCTCGCCTTCCAGCAGGTAGCTGAACGGAATGATGACCAGCGGCGTGGTGGCGACAATTGGCAGCACGACTCCGCTGGGGGTGGTGGCCAGCGCCCATTGGTAGCAGCTCACGCCAATGACGGCCCCGCAGAGGGCGTTGACTGCCACCCAGCGGTAGCAAAAAACCGACGGTGACGTCGCCGTCTCCGGTGCGCGGTCGCGCTGAATCATCGCGCGTACGATGAAGAATGCCGCGGTGATCGCCAGGCCGCCGATTGTGCGCTGATAAGCAGCCGTGATTCCGTCGATCGACTCGCCGGCATGGAGGGCGGCATCCCCGGCGCGACGGCTGACCACCGCCCCCAATCCCTGACCGGCGGCAGCCAGAAATCCCCAGAGAAACCCGATGGGGCGCACCCGGACGCGCGGCGGGTGTTTCGGCGTGGGCATCAGCGCGAGCGCCACGCCGCCGAGGATGACCACGCCCCAGAGGAATTGGCCAGCGGTCAGCCGGGTGCCGATCCATAGTCGCTCGGCTACGATGGCGATCGGCACGGCGAGACATTGGCCTGTGAGGATGGCCAGTCGGGAACCGAGCACCGGCAAGGCATTGAAGTTGGCCAGGTCACCCAGCCCCATGCCGATCAATCCACTGAGCATGAACCAATTGCGTCCGGCTCCCCCGAGCCCGCGCCCAAGTGTATGCGCATAGACCCCGAGACAAACTAATGCCACAAGCAACCGGCCAAGATTGGCGCGCGTTATCCCGACCGCTGTGATTGACCGGTTTGCGAAGATCGTGGACAGCGAGAAGAAGATGGTGGTGAGAAACGCGCCGAGCATGAAACGCGGGGGTTGGAAGCGGCGGGGGAGCGGGAAACGTCAGAGAGACAGCATTAGTGAAAAGACCGTCGGCCACCGCAATGTCTTTCGGCCTAAGTAAGTGCTGTTTTGGGTCGATATCAGGGCATCTGCCATGATGCTCGTCGAACGCCACCTTCGCTTTTCCTCCGCGGTCCTCTGTGCAGGCCCCGCCGGGGTATTCTTTGCGTATGGTCTCGCTGTCGAGGGCAACGTCGAAGCAGGTCTAGCGCGTGTGCGGGCGATGGACGTCGGCGCCCATCCGCTGCCGTTTACGGTTCTCGTGGATCTCCACCACTTGTCGCTTCTGCGCCGGATTTGCACCGCGTCGGATGGTGCGGGCGTGCTTCCGGTCGGAGGGGAAACGAGTGTTTCCGGTTGGGACGAAGAGGGACACCTCATGCTCCGCGTGCAGTCTACCCTGGAAATCGAGCGCGATTCGCTGGGGGTGCTGGTGCTGGTGCCGGGGCCTGCCATTCCCTGGTCCCTCGGTGTGCCCGCCGAAGGGGTGAACGATTTTCTCGCGGTGCTGGAGGACTGCACGGCTGGCGCGGCGTTGGCCGCCGTGGCATAGGAGCTCGTCGGGCTTCGCCCTCCGTGCTCCTTGTCAAATGGCTGGCGCCATTCGGGACGGACTTATGCGATCACCTGCCGCGGTTGTGAAACATCCGGGTCTGGCCCTTTTGCGTTTTCGGCAATAGCGCAAACGTTGTGCTGATGTCCAATGCCCTTCGGCCCTGTTTCTCGAATCGCCTTGCCCGCGAAAAGTCGCCCTATCTCCGGCAGCATGCCCACAATCCGGTCGACTGGTTTCCCTGGGGCGACGAGGCGTTTGCCAAGGCGCGTGCCGAGGAGAAGCCCATCTTCCTCTCCATCGGCTACTCGACCTGCCATTGGTGTCATGTGATGGCGCATGAATCGTTCGAGAACGACGTGATCGCCGGGGCGCTCAATCGCGACTTCGTGTCAGTGAAAGTCGACCGGGAGGAGCGCCCGGATGTCGACCACGTTTACATGAACTATGTGCAGGCTGCCACCGGGCAGGGCGGGTGGCCGATGAGCGTGTGGCTGACGCCCGAGCTCAAGCCGTTTTACGGAGGCACGTATTTCCCGCCGGGGGATCGGTGGGGCCGGCCGGGGTTCGCCGCCATTCTTGCCGCGCTCGGCCACGCGTGGGCGAACGAGAGGGAATATTTGCGGGCCGAGGGGGACAGGGTGGCCGAAGCGCTCTGGCAGTATCCGGCAAGACAAATTCCCCAACGCCGAATCCCAAAGGCCAAACCCCAATCCTTAGATCCCATAATCCAGGCTCCAAATCTCAAACTCCAAACCAAAAACGCGGAAATGAATGACATTATCCTCCTGGAGGGAGTTGACAAGGCGAGCGAGGAGTGTCTTCGGCAGCTGGCCGGATCGTTCGACCCGACGTGGGGCGGATTTGGCGGGGCGCCGAAGTTTCCGCGGTCGGTCGTGTTCAACTTTTTGCTCGGCGCTGCGGTTGGTGTCGACCGCCGAGGGGATCCTGGAGACCCGAGTGAACCCGCGCGGTCGGGCGGCCCCAGAGGGACCCCCTCTGGCGCAGAACCGGCGGGCAGGGCACTGCAGATGGCGGTCCACACCCTCCGTCAGATGGCCGCAGGCGGAATACATGACCATGTGGGCGGCGGATTTCACCGCTACTCGGTCGATGCGGAGTGGTTCGTGCCGCACTTTGAAAAGATGCTCTACGATCAAGCTCAGCTCGCGGTCAGCTACCTTGAAGCGCGCCAGGCAACAGACGATGAGCGCTATGCCTGGGTGGCGCGGGACGTTTTTGACTATGTGCTGCGCGACCTCGCGCATCCGGTTGGAGGGTTCTATTCCGCAGAGGATGCCGACAGTGAAAAGCCTGAGAGCGGAGACCCGAAACCTGAGAACTATTCAGCATCCGACGATGCGGGAGAACTGATTCCCTCACCGCCGGAGGCAGGCGGCTCCGTCCGTAATCCGATTGCCCGTATCCGGAATCGGGAGCACGCCGAAGGGGCATTCTACGTTTGGACGAAAGAGGAGATTGTGCAGGTGTTGGAAAAGGGAGCGGCTATGCCGTCGTCGCCTGCGGACGAGGCGAGGGCGCGGCGTGTCCAAGTGAATGCGGACTTCTTTTGCGCCCATTTCGACGTGAAGGCAGCAGGCAATGTCTCGGACGCAGGCGATCCCCATGGAGAATTTCGAGGCAAAAACATTCTGCGACAGCGCCGTCCGTTGCCGGACACGGCGCAGCAATTCGGACTCGATCTGGCTGCGGCTGGTGACAGCCTGCAGGCCGGCCTCGTTCGGTTGCGCGAGGCGCGTTCCCTGCGACCGCGCCCGCCGCTCGACGACAAGATCATCACCGCCTGGAACGGTTTGATGATTTCGGCGTTGGCGAAGGGGTATCAGGTGCTGGGAGCTGGCGACTATCTGGCTGCCGCTGTTCGCGCCGCGGAATTCATCCGGCGTGAGTTGTATGACGAGGCGGCCGGGGTGCTGTATCGCTCGTTCTGCAATGGCAGGGGAAACGTGCCGGGCTTTGCCGGGGATTACGCGTACCTGATTCAAGGCTTGCTCGACCTTTATGAAGCGGCGTTCGACATCCGCTGGCTCCAATGGGCCGGACAATTGCAGGCCGTGATGGACGTACAGTTCTGGGATGCGGAGCACGGCGGCTACTTTGATTCCCGGGCGGGGGATAGCTCGATCATCGCCCGGTTGAAGGAGAACTACGACGGGGCCGAGCCGGCGCCCAGTTCGGTGGCGGCGCTGAATCTGTGGCGGCTGGAGATCATGATCGGGAACGACGCCGGTCCGGGTTCCCACGGCCTGGGCAAAGCTGGCCGGGCGCTCCAATGCGTGGAGGCGTTTCGCAGTCAGTGGACGACAGAGCCTAACAGCCTGCCTCAGATGTTAAGCGCGCTGGTCTGCATCCAATCGGCACCCCGTACTGTCGTGATTGCCGGCGATCCGGGGGCCGATGATTTCCGTGCCCTGGCGGCGGTGATGCATGAACGCCTCGGTCCGCGGCACAGTGTGCTCGCCGCTGATCAAGCCGAAGGCCACGCATGGCTGGCCCGGCGCCGGTCCTACCTGGCGGAGATGAAACCGATCGGCGGCCGCGCCGCGGCCTATGTTTGCGAGAACTTCACCTGTCAGCAGCCGGTGACCGATCCGGCGGGTCTGCGACGGATCGTCTGGGGCTGAACGGAATGGTTCACGATTCGATGGTTGGCATGGCAGAATTCGCTGAAGCCGACCCCAAAGACGCCATCTTCCTCGATCCTTTCCAAAACGGTGCAGACTCCTTGAACTCCGGAAGATGGTGTGATCAGGTCAAGTTTTCAGACGGCGGTTCCTTCTATCGAACAAAGATTCCATTTCGTGGATCGACGCGTCCGCGCCGCGCGGACGCTACAGCGAGGCGATTCACACCGCTGGCCTTTTTCGACTGAAAAGCCTGTTTCTCCCTGCGCGCAATCGTCTGAGGCTGCGCCTCGTTGGGTTACTTGTCCTCTGCCACTTGAAGCTGCTGCACGACTTCCGTGCCGGCTCCGGCTTCCACTAGCTTCTGCACCGCCCCGATGATGGCGAGCACGTCGGGTTGGCGGGCGGCGTACACTAGGAGGCGGATCTGATCGGTGGACAGGCCGGCGTCGGTCACGGCCATGGCCAGTTTCCGGCTGCTCTGCTCGGTTTCACGCCGCAAGGTCGCGATGTGCCGGCGCGCGCCTGCCACGGTCTCAGTTCGGGAAAACGGAACGCCGGTGCCGGCTTCGAGCCACAGGAGAGCCAGTGCTTGGAACTCTGCGGATTCCCGCGCATACCCCATTTTCTCCATCAGGCGGGCCAGGGTGTCGATTTTCACCCGCCGGCCGCGCTCGACGTTGATCACCGTGTTGCGGTGACAACCGGCGCGTTCGGCTAGCGCTTCGTGGCTGAGATCACGAGCTACGCGCAGCTGTCGGAAAAGCTGGGTGTAGTGCATGGCGGTTTCGATGCCGCCCCATCCGCTGTTTGTCAACGCACGTGGCGGAAAATTACAGGTTGACAAAAAATGTAATGCATAAAAGTGGTGTGCATCATGCCGAGAGATCCGTCCGTTTCCGCCACCGCCCGCCGGGCCGCCTATCGAATCCAGCTGACTGCGGCGTTGCTGCTTGTCTGCCGGAAGATCCGGCGCCTGCAGACCTCGACTGAAGCGCGAGCGGCGTGCGATGACGTCGCGCGGGAACTGAGGGCGCTGGGATCCAAGCTGAAGCGGCGGCAGCGTGGAAAACAGTAGGCCGTATCTATGCAAAAATCGCGGTGTTCACTCGTGGGCACGATTCCATTGGGTGAGCGGTGTAGGAAGCCCGCTCGCGGGCGATCTTCCCCTGAATCCTCCTTCGCCAGGCCTACGGAGGACGGGTCGTGAGCACATGTCCACCGAAGCTTTAGCGAAGGTGGAAGCTCGCTTCCTACAATTTGCATGGATACGGCTAAACGGAAGGCACAAAGACACGAAGTCTCTGATCGCATGGTGCCTTAAGGCGCAATCCCTGGACGGCCGTGCTGGGGAATCTCTGGCGCTAAACGCTTGGCAGGCCGGGCTGGCCAGGCTGGACTGGGCGATCGCAATGAGTGACGAACGGATCGCCTTCGTGGAAGAAAAACTGGCGTGGCTTCAGCGCCATGTAGCGGAGCAGGACAAGGCCATGCTTGAAATGGCCGGGGAGCTCGACGAGCTGAAGAAGAAACTGGCGGAGGTCGACCAGAGGGCTGGAACCGAGCTTGGCCCGTCGCCGCCGATCAACGAGCGCCCACCGCATTATTAGGCCGGAAAATCGCTGGCGCGCATTGCCGCAACCGAACAGAACACAACCTGCACCTCCGGGCAAAATGCCTCAAATAGGGAGACCTTTGTCCTTGCACTGCCACTCGGGCCAGCTCTTTGGAATGTAGCGCTGACTTTCCTCCAGCACCGCGCGAATGAGCGGTGACGATCCCTTGCGCAGCTGCGATGCGACAGCTTCAAGGTCCTCAAAGAAGGGCCGGATGTGCGCCAACAGTTGTTCGCCCTCCGCGGTCAACCGGAACGGGTTTCGGTCAAAGGGTTTCCTTCCGAGGTCAGCCTCGAGCAAGAGGATCTGGCTGCTGACCGCGAGCTGCTGAATGCCATAAGGAATGTGCCGCACGGCCCGACTGATGCCTCCGTGGCGCGCCACGGTGTAGAACAGCTCGAGATGATGAATGTTCATCATGCCGCGGCACACAGGCAGCGCGGCTGCCGCGATGCAACGCCCTTCCCACAACCGGCCGGGTCAACGGACAGGCGCACCTCCTGACGCCGGCGGTGAAAGTAGCGCAGGCTTCCCAGCCTGCATTGCCGATCATCGGGAGATGCCCCGACTTAAGGTCTTCGATGTGCACTCAAGGACAAAATGCAAAGTTTGACCCCTTTGAATTGGTCCGGAATCGACGGAGCCTGGTCGTTTCGTCCGCCGATGAGGAAGACGTCGTCCGGAAACTTGGACGCCCGGAAAAGGATCCAGTCCGTCACGCTGAAGATCGAGGCGGCCGAGCCGATTCCGAGGGCGAGCGTGAGGACCGTAACCAGCGTGAAGCTGCGGTTGCGGCCGAGGGTGCGGAACGCGAAACGAAGATCGGAAAGCATGATCGTGCAGAATACTACAATTCCACTGGCATCATAAGTTATAAGTGCCCGAAAAGGGCGAAAGATGGCAAAAAATCGTATCCGACTGACTGCCTGACGTCGAGGACCCATGGGGACGCCGTGGTCCCTGCGCGCCGTCCGCGCGGCGATCGCCCGCAGCGGTCGTCACGTATTACGTTACCAACCGTCGCCGGCGGGCGGACCCTGGCGGCCGGCTCCGGTGCGGCGAACGTGGCCGCCAGTCGTGGCGTGGAGTTCGTTGATGTGGTGCTCGGAGGCACGGGGCAATTGCGTCACCGGGTGTTTTCGCCGCCAAGCAGCCCGGTGTCTCAAGCCGTCTTGACCAAGCCGCTTCTTTGGATTGCCGGTGACATCCAGGGGCACCGGAAAGTGGCGCAGGCTTCCCAACATGCATTGCCGATCACCGGGAGATGTGCCCGACTTAAGGTCTCCGATGTGACGCTCAAGGACAAAATGCAAAGTCTGACCCCTAAGGATTCCGCTCTTTCGGATTTGTCCTGCTCCTCGCCGATGCCTCCCAGATGCTCGTATCGAGGTCTCGCAAGCGGACTTCTGAAATGGCTGATGTTCCTTCGAGAAGATTCAGCGCCTCCAGGTCGGAAACTGTACGACCGATGGCGCGCGAGACGTAACGGCAGATATGAAGGTCGGGCTTCGTCGTATTGGCGCCGAAGAGCATCCGAAGGTACTGGTAGCCTGCCAAGGCGAACCCACGGATGCGGCGGACATGGTAACCGTCCGGCCGCGCCTGCGCCGCCCACCGCTCAAGGCGCTCAAGCTCGCTCGACCCTGTCGATGCTTGAGCAAACTCTAGGACACGATCAACGACCGCGTCCAAGATTCGCGCGCGATCCAAGTCGCGATAGTCGAGCACCTCGCGCACGAATTCGGCTGGTTCTCTGAAAGTGTCCATCTGATGGCGAAGGTCCTGAACAGATCTCGTCGATGGAAAACGGATCTCGAACCGATCGAGGCGCGGCACCACAAAGCGATCGTAGTTGCGGCGTAAGGACAGCACGCAGTCAATGACGCGAAGCGCAGGCTCGCGACGCCATGCTCGATCAGCGGACGGCGTCGCGTTCGGAAAATCGCGGCACAGGCATTGGGCGAGCGTTTTAGTGTCGGTCATATGACGAGGCGAGCATGCTCAGGCTAACAGTATTATCTGCCTCAATTGCAAAATCTAGGTTCATCTTCTCCGTTCCCTTGGTTCCCTCCTGTAGAGAGCCATGGATTTGGCTGTGCGGGCGGCGCTCTCGGGCTGGTTTAGGCTCAGAACGTGGCCGAGATTTCCAATTCGGTCCCGGGTAGGAGCGTGATTTCGCCGTTCGGAGCTTCCAGCCGATCGTTCTTGTAGATTTTGAAGACCACGGGGGCCGTAGCCTTGTCAGTCTCCCAGCGCCAGCGGCCGATCGAGACAAACTGGAGCGCCACGCCCTTGTTCCAGTTCAGGCCGGCTCCATCGCCTCGAATGTGGAGCTTGTTGCCAATGCCGATGTAGGAGGTGACCGTGAGCCGCGTGCGGCCGTCGGGAGATGGTTTTCCTGCCGATTTCGCCGGCTTGTTCTCTTCAGGCGGAACCTGGGAGAAATTCTCGGGCGCCGGGGGTTCGTCGACCACTGGCTCGGCGATGAGCTCAAGCGGTAGCGGATGAGCGATCGGGCTCTCCGCCGCGGGCGTCGAAACGATTGCGGATTCGGCAGCGGTTTCAGTCGGCGTGGTCGATTCGGACTTGGGTTTTCGCGGAGCGCGCGGCTTGCGCGGCTTTGGCGTCGCGGCCGGATCTGAAGCGTCAGAAGGCGAAGCCGGCGGCTCGGTTTCATCAGAATTCGCGGCGGTCAATTCGGTTTCGGATGATTCCGGAGCGGGGGTTGCTTCGGAAACCAGCGGCAACGGCTCGAGCGCGAGCGGAGGTTCAGATTCGAGGACGATCTCGGGTTGAGAAACCGGAGTGGGCTCCTCAGTCGCGGAAACCAGCGTGGGTTCTTCAGTCGCAACGGCCGGTTCCGACGGCGCAGACGGCGGAACGACCTCGGATATTGCAACCGGCTCAGGCACTTCAGCTGCAGGTGGATTCACCGTTGCTTCGACTGCGGCGGGCGGCTCAGACGGCTCCGACGGCGCAGGCGGCGGTGTGATCTCCGGGACTGAAGCTGGCACGGGGACATCAGTCACGGGGGTTTCTGGAACCGGTTGGACGTCTTCGGGCGGCGCAAGCGGCGCCGGCTCCACAGTCGTCTCCGGTGGAGCAGAATTCAATTCGGGCGCGGCAGGCACCTCGATCAAAACGGGCGGGTTTTCGTTGACTGCAGGAGCTTCGGCGGCGATGGCCGGCAGGGGTTGGGGCATCTCGGGAGGCGCGGACTCCACCGACGCCTGTGGCTCAACCGCCACAATCTCTGGAAGCTTTTCTGCTGTCGGCTCCGAGGTGGAAACTGACTGGACGACTATTTGCGTAGGCGTCACGGCAAGGGGCTCAACTGGCCCGGGGGCGGTCGCGACGGGGGCCGCTTCTGCGGGCGCCTGCGAGGGCATAAAAATAGGAGGCGGGGCCGGCGCTGCGGGAATGGCTTCGATCGCTTTCACGGCCGATTCAAGAGCTGCCTGAAGATCCGCAATTCTGCCAGCGAGAGAGAAAAGAACGCCCCCGAGCTTCTCTTGCAGATCGGTGGCAGCTGTGAGCTGTCGCCTGACGCCCGCCTCGATTCCGGTCCAGCTGGCGAGGGTCATTGTGATCTCTTCGGCTGCCGCAGCCATGCGCTCATTTTCGGTGGATCGTAAGGTTACCACCTGCTGCTCGAACAATCTCTTCTCCTGCTGCACCCTGTCAGTGAAACTTCGGCGTGCGTCCGCTTCGATCCTGGTCCATTCGGCCAGCGCGGTCGCGATTTGGGCGGCTGCCGCGGCATGGCTCTCGTTGTCGTTGGTACGCAGCGTCACCGCCTGCTGTTCAAACGATTCCTTTTCCCGTTGAACCATGCCGCCGAGAGTTCGGCGGGCATCCGCTTCGATCTTCGCCCACTCGGCCAACGCGGTGGTGATTTGGCCGGCCGCGGCAGCATGGCGCTCGCTATCGATGGCGCGCAGCGTCGCAGCCTGCTGCTCGAACGATTCCTTCTCCCGATGCACCAGCTCGGTGAGACTTTGGCGTGCGTCTGCCTCCAGCTTGGTCCACTCAGCCAGCGTGGCCGTGATCTGTGCGGCCGCGGCTGTCTGGCGCTCGCTTTCGCCCGAACGCAGTCGGGCCAGTTCCTGCTCCAGCCTGGACTTATCCTTATTTTCCGCTGCGGCGAGCTGCTGATTGAATTCAGCAATCCTCTCCTGCAAACGGGAGGGCAGTCGCTCTGCTGTCTCAACGTTCTTGGTGGCGATTTCCCCGACGCTCTTCAACTGCAGAATCGAGTTCTGCAGATGTTCAGACGCTGCAACGAGTCGTTTGAACTGGTCGTCCAGTTCGTGCCGCAGAGAAGTCGAGGCGTCTGCCTGATCGCGGTTGTAATTGACGACGAACGGGACCATTGACGCCAGAATGCCGACCAAGAAAAAGACGAAGATGAAGAACAGCGGAATCGGCGAAAACGGGTTCGGAGCATATGCGTAAATGAACCATGCCGCGGCGAGCAGGACAAGGTTGCCGAGGAGGAACGGGATTTTGGGGAGCCGCGGGGCGTCGTCGAATTTCATGGGTGAATGCGAGGGGTGCGAGGGCGAGGCTGCGGGATGCTCCCGTTTTGCAGGTGGAATCTATCTTGCTCAAGGCAAAACCCAACCCGCCAGCCTGTATATTTCATGATTTTTTTATTGCCGCGGTCCTTCCCCTGCTCCCCGCCGTCGTCGCGGTGGTTCAGGACTCAAGGCCGCGGTGGGAAATATATATGCCTGCTAAAGCAGCCGGCGCCAGGCTAGAGCGCAGAGGGAGAACAGCATCCCGATGCGGATGGAACCCTCGAATGTCAGGATCACCAGCACCCATTTGAGCCCACAGCCGCGGCGGATGGTGAAGCCCAGTACCGTGACGCCGATGAGCATCACGAAGTGGAAACGGCCCAACGGCTGGAAAAGCATGAGCACCATCCAGGCCCAGTAGGCCAGCAGCGCCAGACTCCAGCAGGCCGCCGTCAGCTCGCCCAGGCCGAGCTCGCGGGGATCGATCCCACGCGCGATCTGTTTCAGACCCAGATAACGCTCGGCGATCACGAGCTGCCACATCTCGAAGACGAAAAACACCGGGGCGAAGGCGAAAAGCAGGACCACGGGGCCAGTCTCGCGCAGAGGGGGCCGTCTGCCAAGGCCGGAACGCGATGTCATCGATGGCCTGGATACAGCAATTGAGGCTGAAGCCACTCGCCGTTTCGACAGGCTCAAGGCCCCGAGCACGTCGAGGGGCTCACGCTCGCAGCTACGAGGAGCGCGAGATCGCCAGATTCCGCCTTTTGACGAACGCTGCGGTGTCAGGCGACCCCGCCTACAATGGCAAACCCGATCGTCGGCGGACTTCCGGGGCAATCGTTTTGAATAGCCTCGCAGCCATCCATGGGCTTTCCTGTTTTGCGGGATTCCCATGCATGACCTGACCTATCGCAAGGCTACGGCGGCCGACTACCCGCTTTTGGGCGCGTTGAACCATCAACTGATTCGCGACGAAGGGCATCGCAATCCGATGAACGTGGTGGAGCTGACAGAACGGATGCGCCGCTGGCTTGGCATGGGCGAGTACACCGGGCGCATCTTCGAGGAGAAAGGCCATGTCGTGGCCTATGTGCTTTATCGGGAGTGCGCGGAAGAGATCTATCTGCGACATCTGTTCGTGGTGCGCGGCCGGCGGCGGCAGGGAATCGGCCGGCGCGTTATGCAGATATTGAGGGAGGAGATCTGGCCGCGCGGCCGCCGGATGACCGTCGAGGTGCTCTGCGCCAACACGGCCGGCGTCGCGTTCTGGAAGTCCATGGGTTACCGGGAGTATTCGCTGAGCATGGAGATCATGCCCGAGCGACGCGCGAAGTGACGCCTCGCTCCATGGTTTGCGGCTGCGCTGCAAATGACTTCATGAGGGTCTTTTTCCCTCCGTTGAATCGGTGGCGACGAGCAGGGTGAGCAGCGCGAGAATGATGACACAGGCGATCATGGTTTGGCCGGGTCTTTCACGTGAAGGCCGGCCAGTGGCGTAAGCAGGAGCGCCACATCGGTTGTCTGACCAGCCGCCCGGCAGTGAAAAATGAGGGTTTTCGGTCCCGGCGTGACCGGGAAAAACAGGCTACCGTCCAACGTCTGCCCCGCAGCGAGCGTGGATGGCAATACGAGCCGGCGCCCGGAGAAGTCGGTCTCGACTTCCTTGCGGCCACGGGTGTTGAAGGCGGCGGCTTTGGCCCATTGTGGTGGTGCGGCGCGGAAACGCAGCCAGCCTGGAGCAGGGCAAGCGCTAGTGATGCCAGGGCGACGCATGGTCGCCAGCGTGATGCGGAGCTTCGCTCAGCGTCGTAATGCCACGATCGGATTGGGCAGCCAAACATGGACAGAGCCTATCCGATCCGGACGCGGACCCGTTAATCGAAAACTTCAATGCGCGGTATTGCTGACGCCAATGCCAGCCGCGGCGCAATATCCGGCAGGAGCTCGTCGGACTTCGTCCTCCCCGTCTCCGCCAAGGCTCCGACGCGGCGCGTCAGGATTCAGTGGCCACGCCGTAGCTATCCGAGCGAAGGCGGGTGTGCTCCTTGTCAAATGGCTGGCGCCATTTGGGACGGACTTATGCATAGCAGTGCATGAGACGTAAAAAATGACTTCGTGGGGGCGGAGGCCGGACGAAGATCCAGTTGGGACCGGATTTTGACGATACTGGGCCGGTTTTTCGACCGAAAAGAAGTTCGGCCGGCCGGTTTACGCCGCGGCCGCGAGGTTTTTGAGGGCGAAGTGCCGTTTCAGGTTATATTGCTCGCCGCCACTCCCCCGGTCGTTAACCCGAAAGTGTGCAATCGGCAGCTGCTCTACGACATCGAGGATGAAATGCACGATATGACCGGCGGGAACCCCTTCGACTCTGCTCAGGGTCCAGACCATTCCCGAAGATCATACGGCAGAAACATCGGTGTCTGGCGGTCCCAATCGATTCTGCCGGCCGGCAGAATGCGGGCATACTACTTCGACGCTCTCCAGCAAAGAAAGTTTCAACTGAACCAAAGAATATTATCGTTCCCGGAGCAAATGGCGAACGCCATTTGCC
>Ga0182027_10002540_pt1 | contig 29467 bp, 18 predicted proteins | sample 712E1DmetaG_FD_121300 | JGI IMG/M metagenome (GOLD analysis project Ga0182027, IMG submission 121300) | Permafrost microbial communities from Stordalen Mire, Sweden - 712E1D metaG (Illumina Assembly) | ecosystem: Environmental > Terrestrial > Soil > Wetlands > Permafrost | place: Sweden...
CCGTCCAACTGGGCGCGCAGCTCGTCGATGACCTTCTGGTTCTCAGCAGCGGTGCGATCCAGTTGCGCCTTCAAGCTGTCGATGACCTTTTGGCTATTGGCAGCGGAGTGATCAAGCTGGGCCCTGAGGGCGTCGATGTGCTTCTGACTTTCGGCCGTGGCCTGCCGGGTCTCGGCCCTCGCGGCATCTACCTCGCCGGCCAGCCGGTTGCGCGTCGTTTCAAGAACGGAGATGTAGCCATTTTGCTCGATGGTAGTGGTCGCGAGCCCGTCGATCTGCGCTCGTAGGCTATCGATGACCTTCTGGTTATCGGCGACAGTGCTATCGAGCTGGCTCTTGAGGGTATCAATGTGCTTCTGGCTGTCGGCGGCCGCTCGCCGGGCGTGCATGCGGAGTGCTTCCCGGATTTCTGTGGGTTTTGCAGAAGGCTTCCATTTCTCAAAAACTATGTCGACTTGTTTGGACTTTTTCAGGCGACAGAGCACCGCATCTGCGAGAATTTCTGCCGGCAAATCAGTGACACACCGCCATCGCGGGAAGCAGCAATTCCAGTTGCAGTGCTGGCAGAGCATGTCGGTATGCAGAACAGTGATGTGTCCCTGCTTTGGCGTAAACCTTGCCCAGTGGCCCAATCCCCAGATTGCCACTGTAGGAGTGCCGAGCGCGCTGGCCAGGTGCACCCAGAAGCTCTCGTTACAAACGAGGATCCCCGCACCAGAGATTAACGTTGCTGCCTTGGGGAGTTCTGATGCGGATAGCTCCACGACACGGAAACTTACTCCGCGCTCAGCCAGGGCACTGGACAAATGTTGTCCCGCTTCGGTATCTTGCGGCCCTAGCAGGACAATCAACTCTCGGGCCTTCAGCTCATTACTTTTGGAAGCCAGTGCTAGTGCTTCAGCCAACTGCGCAGGCGGATACACTCGATTGGGATTACCCGCTCCGGGAGCAAGTATAATGGGTCCCCGTTGTCCGAACTTCGGAATCCAGGCTGGAAGCAAAGGAATTTTAATCCTGGCACATCCCACGTTTCCAGTCACTGGCTTCGCTAACTGAGCGAGATTCAGTCCCTCGTGGCGTTCGGCTATAACCGGTAGTAGGTCCGTAAAGGCCGCTGCAAGTCCCTGAGCATGTAACAGCGAGATGAATATTTGTGGCAGTTCTTGGCCCTCTTGCGACAATTCGTAGCCGATCCGACGTGAAGCACCCGAGGCAAAAACGAGCGCCTGATCGACCCAATTCGCCGTTACGGTGCCTGCTATCGCGCAGTCGATCTGCAAAGCACGGACAAATTCCATCCACCATCGGACATCAGCGGTCCAATCCCGCGCAACTGGATGAAGGGCATAGGCATCAAGCTCGGTCGGGAGAAAGGTGACTCTGCCCCACGGCATTTCAGGGCCATGTGCTGCGACCTTGCCAAGTCGTGCAGCCTCTTCGGACGGAGGTTTCGATCGGTCTGGGCAAAACACGTGTGATCCCGGCAACAAAGCGGCAATCGCTTCGTTTCCCTTGCGCACGATCCATAAGACATGTGCTTTCGGCAATCGCTCCAAGAGTGTGCAGACAGTTCCTGTAGCCCAAAGTTGGTCGCCCAGGGCATCAGTCTTGGAGAAAAGTATATCCAATCCAGCTGGATGCGACATGGGAGGCATTTTGGGGAGCGATTAATCTACACGCCTTCACAAATTGTGCTTCTGAGAGCCGGTTCGTTTGTCAATCAGGTTCAATCATCTGTCCATCGATTAAGTTCAAGCTCGGGCGCTGGGAGGTACGACGTCATCTGGGCGCGCTGGCTCGCGATCATTGCGGCTGAGTCCGGTTGATGGTTCTTTTCAAGGAAATCGCCAAGGTGTTTCGCGAATAGCGTGGCTCCGGATGGATGGATACAAGCCTCGTCGAGCCGCATGCAGTATCCCCGGTCCATGCGGCCCCACAGATGGCAACAGCCGAGGCAGGAAAGTTTTTCAACGGTGTAGCTTCCCGTTGTCGTCCATGCCCAAATGGCCCGGTCCGGCAGAACGGCGCCGCATACGGCAAAAGTCGGCCGGCCTAGAAACTGGGCGAGAGTCAGGGGTATACCCGCTGGTGTAACAATGAGTGACGCGGCTTGCAGGTTGGACAGCCAGTCTGCCCACCCATTGATCACGCGTTTCTTACCGGGATCGTCCACGACCTGCTGACCGTCGGTTACCGCCCAGATCACGGAGTACCCTCTCGAACGCAGGTATTGGGCTGTGGGAAGGAAGAACTCCGCATGAGGAACCAATCCCTGCCGGCGGGGTGGGGGCAGCGTCGCTACGATAAGCGCCAGGCGGCTTTCTGCCGGTTGCTCCGGACATTCCCGGATAAGACGTTTCACCGTTTGATTGAAATACGCAACCACGTCCGACTCGGGGAAACCAGTACCAACGCTGCGAGCATGCACCAATGGCGCTGGCAAATGGTCTTGGGCTGTCGACGGTGATGCCACCCAGATGCGATCAAAATCGGCGGGCGTCATTTCGGCCTGATTTGGGAGGATACTCCAATTGGGATGCCAGAAAAGCTCTTGTGGAGCGTCGTCGGGTAGATAGATCTCAATCTTTGTCGCCGGGTGATCCCGAGTGAGCGCCAGCAATGCCGGCAACGCGTCGACGCATCCGGCCGCAGCAAGCGCGCGCAAGTCAGCGCCGCACCGTCTGGTGAAGTTGCGACGCGTTAAGTACCCCGACCATTTGGCGAAGAATATGCAGCGGTTTATGTCCATCAAGTTGCTAATCACGTGGCGCGGGATCACACCGGCGCTTGCGCTCTGGATATGGCGGTGCGGCACAGGAATGCTCTCCGTTTTTGCCCCCGCCTGCCGGTATCGGAGTCCAAGGTCTGAATCCTCAAAATAGCAGAAGCGGTATTGTTCGGCGAACAAACCGAGTCGCCGCGCAGTGGATGAACGAACACCAAGGAGCGATCCCGTCAAAAAATCCGCATTCTTCGGATCCGGGGCACGCCACCCGCAAGCGTCTGAGGCTCGAAGAACGAAACTGTTTTCGACCGGTCCGACCAAGTCTGCGTCGCCGTGAGGTCCGAGTCGTTGGGCCATCGCAGTCAGCCAGTCGTTTTGCTCGCAGAACACATCGTTGTTCAGTGCGATGAACACATCGGATGGGAAACGGTTAAAGACGAAATTGTGCGATGCGCCGAAGCCAAGGTTGTACCCGCGCTCAACGAGTTCGCAGGTCACGCCTTCTCCTCCCAGGGTTGCGACTTGCACAATTACCTTTTGCCAGACGGAAGGGGTAAACGGAAAGTTCAGGGTCAGCACCAGCCGGACCGGAAGCCCCGTGTTTGCCGCCGCGTGTGCCAGTTGCGGGACCAGGGTGCCGATGAACTCGTCGGCGAGATCCTCCCGAAAAAAGAAAAGCGAGGAAACAACGATCCCTGGATTGGGGGAAACTAGGGAGCCGTCTGGGAAGCTCGTGGTCGGGTGATCCTCCGAGCACTTATCGTCATGTTCCAAATGAGTGCGGGTTGGAATCGCGCCAGCGGAAGGCGTGGGTGATCCAAATCGTGTGGTGAACGGTGTGCGGAGGTAATTGGGCAGCGCGGTTAGGTCGGGAGCAAAGCGCAACCGGATTTCGCAGAGCACGTCGCAAGGTGTGGTGCCCAGTTCACATTCGGGCAGTTGGAGACATGCCTCCTCGTTCAGAACCAGCAAATTGAGCTCCGGGGTGTCGACGAGACGCAGAGCGCTGTCTGCAAGCTGGATACGATCCCAGCCGCCTCCTTCCGTCAGCAGCAGCGGCGGCGTTCTTGATTCTGCAGTTCGGATGCAAATGCTGGAGATCTTTAGCAGGCCAGCCGAATTGCTGGCAATGAGCCGACATTGCAGGCGCCCTTGGCTGGACCGCATGACAAAATGGAGAGAGGTGTCTTGGGCGGCGGGATAGTCGAGAGATTCAGTGTGCTCTTCGGCAGGTTTGCCGTCGATGCTCCAGGAAATCCTCGCGGTGATGATTTCTCGGGCCGCACGCTTTGCAGGAGAAGTTCCAACAAAGGTCGTCATCGCATCGGCGAACGGCCGGAGAAAGACGCTGGAACGAAAACCGCTGTTTTCCGCTGCAGCCAGGGCGATCAGCCGGTCGAATCCCGCCCGGGAATCCACGACAACCAAATGGGTGCAGTTGGTTTCATAAGCCAAGCATAGTTGCCGAAGAATGAAGAATGCTTCCAGCCAGTTTCCGGCCGGCAATGCAGAGCGCAGGGCTGGCAAGTCGAGTGCTTCTGGCGGAAGCTGCGAGAAGCTGCGCCATCGCCACCAGTCCTCGGCAAAAAAATGAGTGCGGGCGGCAAACTCGTAATCGACCAGACGGACGTTGCCTTGTGGGTCTGCCAGGACGTTGCGAGCCACAAGATCTCCATTGGTCCAGCGGGTTCGACAAGGACCTGTCAGCGCTCTGTCGCGAATAAAAGGGAAAACAATCTCCTGCAGGAACGCGCGGTCAAAGCCGCCGAAAACCGGCAACGAGAGGACGCGGGCGAAGAAGGCCTCGATCTCTTGTGCGGCCGCCCCGATCGACGATTGTTGAATCGTGCGCTCCAGTGCCGCGACAATTCGTCCGCAATGGCTGACCGCCTCCTGCGCCGTCAGGCGTCCCGAGATCGACAACGAGTCGAGATTCCGCCCGTCAAAATGCTCGAAACCCAGGTAATCCCATCCGTCCGCCTGATGCCAAAAGACAGGGCGGCAGGCAATTTCCGGACAGGCATCGGCGAAGGCTTGGCTGCGATCGCGCACATTGGACAGGTTGTGCCCGATAGTCAGATGGAGATTCGGTATCCCGTCGACGAAAACGTGTACGGAGGCGCGCCTGAGGTAGTCCTGCCGCTCAGGATTGCGACGAATGAACTCCAAATGCAACCGTTTCGGTGAATCGACCAGGCCGGCCGTGCACAACTCCTGTCCTATGATCTCTGGTGTGAGGGACTCGATCGTTTTTTGCGATTCTAGACTGGGCATGTGGGTGGGCGGTTCCGAACCGTTGGGTACGCGAAACTGAAGAAGAAACAACGAGAAAAACGCGGCCTGATCGCTGGTGAGGGTGTGAACCGGTCCTATTCAAGCGAATGACGCAACCGCATAAAAGCTTGGAACGAAGGCATGCGCGATTCCCAAGCGCGCGAGTGACCGGTAATGCGAGCTCAGTTCTTCCTGGAAATCGAGCGGGCGTCCGCCAATGCCGTCATGCTCGGGCACGAAGCGCCCTTGCACGAAGAAATCGTTTACCTCGCTTCCGAGCGGGAGAATGACCCTCGGCAGCTTGTAATCTGGCAGGGCCGCGAAGAACAGAGCGTGGGACAGGCCGGCTGCTGCGAACATCTCGTTCAGTTCAACGTGAGTAAATGTATAGCTGCGCAGATCTTGCCCTGAGAGCGCTTTCAACCGTTTTCTGGCCAAAGCGGCGTCAAAGACTGCTACACCGGGAATTCCGATGTGATCGTCTGGGGCTCCCATCAGGTACTTCAAACCGAACCGGTTTTCGATTCCCACAACCAAGGTCCCGCCCGGATTCAGCAAGGCGCGGGCGCGCCGCAAGAAATCGACCTGAACTTCGCGCGGGTCTCCGGAGCGGAACTTCGGCACCCATTCAAGAACGCCTATGCAGGTGATCAAATCGAACTTGGTCTTGAATTCGACGTCAAAGAAGTCCGCCTGGACAAAATGGAGATGCTGGGTCACGTCTTCCTGCGTTGCAGCTGCGCGAATGAAGGCCAGCCGTTCCGGTGTTGGCTCAAGCGCTGTGATTTCATGGCTGCGGGCGAGCGGTAGCGAGATCTGTCCCCAACCGGCGCCGATATCGAGCACGCGGGCGCCCGCTGGGGGAGGATGCAGCCGGAAAAACAGGTCGCGATCCGGGCTCGTGACGATCCGATGCAACCACGGGTTGCTTTGCGCGTAGTGTTGCCCGACCGCCTCGCGCCATGGCGTGCCATTTTCCACCTCGCGAATGATTGCCAAAAGCTCTTCAGCGGAGGTGTCCCGGTAGGTATCCTCAGCGGAACTGGAGGCCCAAAGTTCTCCGGCCTCAAGAAACTCGTCCTTTTCGCCGTGGCGGAAACTAATCATGGGATAGTATCTTTCTCGGCTCCCTTTCCGGGCGGTGTTCGCGAACTGATTACTGCTTTGAGATTTGCGATGCCGAAACAGCGGTCGACACTGTGTACCTCGACCTCGATTGCGTCATAGCGTCTGTGAATGACGACCAACTCCTCTCCAATGAAATGGGTGAATCCGAATGAAAGGAAATAGTGCCCTGGCAGGAGGGCGAGGTCGAATGCAAAGGTCACCTCACGCAGTTCGCCTGTCTTGATCGGCTGTGCCAGCTGTTTGCTGTAAAGCGTGTTGGTGCCGTAGATCTCAACGCCCGCCGTGTTCTTCACCGTCAAGGCGAAAATAGGCTCTGGTAGATCTTCATGCGCTTCGACGAGCATGCGAACAGTCACGGGTTCTGCAGTAGTAAACCATGTGCGTGCTTGACCCTCGGTGTCCGATATGCCGACCTCCTTGATCTGTCCCAGCTCTCCGCCGTAGGAGAACTCCTGGCCGCTGATCTGGACGTGGAGGCGTTCGTCCGCCAGCATTTGCTCCATTCTTCGGGCTAGTCCTTCACGGTCTGGATGGGCACGCAGAATCGTCTCGAGCGCCTTGAGACGCAGCCGCAGGGCAGCCAGTTCAGCCGATTCGTCTGCCGGCTTCTCTGAAGCTGTGGAGCGATCGGAACCGGTAGGCGCGATATTGTTGCCAGCAGGTTGACAGGTGACTGTCGGGCTGGCCGGGGCAATCGGTTCAGAACCGGTCTGCAATGCAGCGATGTCCGGAGCCAGGGCTTCGACCGAGCCGCCGTCGGCAATCAACTTCGAATAGAGATTGACGACGTCGTTGGGCTTCCCGGCGTACACGACTCCGCCGTGTTCGAGCAGGATTGCGTGCTGGCAAAGCCGTTTGACCATCGACGAATCGTGAGAGACAAAAAGGAGAGTGACACCTTGGGCGATGAATCGGTCGATCGCCCGGGCGCACTTAAGTTGGAACCGAGCATCGCCGACCGACAACGCCTCGTCGACAATCAGGATGTCGGGATCCACGTGGGCTGCGACTGCGAATGCGAGCCTGACCACCATGCCGCTCGAGTAGGTTTTGACCGGCTCGTCGATAAACTCGCCGATCTCGGCGAATTCAGAGATCGCGTCGTAGCGCGCTTCGATTTGTCGCCGACTGAGTCCGAGCACGGCGGCGTTGAGGAAGACGTTTTCTTTGCCGGTGAAATCGGGATTGAACCCCGAGCCGAGCTCAAGCAAGGCTGCGATTCTGCCGGATATTTTGACTGATCCTTCAGTTGCCTGAAGCGTGCCTGCTATAATCTGCAGCAACGTGCTTTTCCCAGAGCCATTGCGGCCGATTATGCCGATGCTCTCCCCCTTCCTGACTTCCATTGACACATGATGGAGAGCATTGAAGTCCCGGTAGAGGCGCGTGGCCTTGCGCGAGACCGCCGAATTCCATCGGGAGTCAAGCGGCCCCAGATTGGCCATGGCCCGCCACAAAGACGAGAAGACGCGGTTCGCCGGATTCTCCCAGATCCGGTAAGTCTTGGTGACGTTGCTGACAGAAATGATTGGCTCAGTGGGCATTGTCTATTCCGAAGCGAGAAGACCCGCGATTGTTACAAGACGTCGGCAAAGGCAGGTTTCATCCTGGCGAAAGCGGTGTGACCAAGCCAACAAATGACGATCCCTGACACATACAGATAAGCGAGTGCCCGTAGATTCACCCCGTTGTGCCACAGAAGCGCGTTGCGCGCCAGGGCCGCCGCATGCAGGACGGGATCCCAACGCAATATGGCCCAGAACGTTCCTGTGATGATTCGCGGAGAGAAAAAGATCGCGCTGGCGTACAATAGCACCTGGGTAAGAAATTGGGTCACCTGACCGATGTCGCGGAAGAACACCCCAAGCGAAGAGATTGACCAAGCAAGGCCGAGAGCGATCAAAATGACCGGGAATATGATGACCGGCATCCAGAGCGCAGACCACGATAGACCGGGTCCGGCAGTTGCGACACCCAAAGTAACGAGGCAGGTGGAAATCAAGAAGTGGAAGACCGAGGCTCCGACGTTAGCGGCCGGGAGAATCTCCAGAGGGAATACCACCTTCTTTACAAAGTTGGGCTGGCTCACAAAGATCATCGGGCTGACGCCGATCACTTCTGCGAGCAACTGGAATATCGATAGGCCGGCAAAAAGCCCGAGGGCGTAATCGACCTTTGTTTCGTGCGGGGCCTCGCCATACTTGCCGCCGAAAATATACCCAAAGAAGACAACGTACAAAGCCAGAATAAGGAGTGGATTCAATACTGCCCAAATGAAGCCGAGGTAACTTCCCTTGTGGCGCAATTCGATGTTGCGCAGAGTGAACTGCCAGAGCAGATCGCGGTGGCGCCATAGATCACGAAAGGGGAAAGGGATTCGCATTTCAGGAGAAAAGGTAATGCAGAATAGAGTGAAGTCGATCCACCATGTCGTTGTCAAAGAATGAAAACGTGAGCCGCATCGCGACCACTTGTGTGTTCGGCCGAAGGCCATTGGCCGGGGGGTGCCGTTTGCGTAGGTTTGACGGCGCCAAAAAGAACAGGAACAATTGCGTGATCGGGAGCTCAAATCTAGGAGGATTTTCGCAGCGCATGGATGTCGTGGTGGCCGTCCATGGCGGGTGTGAAGAAGACCTATTCTGTGAAGATTTCCGCGTTGCAATCGCAATAGAAATACCACGGGCTAGTGCCCTTATTGATCCAATACTCTCCATGGTTACGCTTCATTTGAATCGCCGTTTGAGCCGGTGGTTGGCGATCGGCTGGCTGGCCATCCCGATTGGAGTGTTGGGGCAACCGTCATCCAATCTTGTGCCGTTGCCGGAGGACCTGATCCCTGCTTTGCGACCGATTCTTATTTCGGCTCTCTCGCAATCGCCGCAGATGATTGCGCGCAATATTGATATCGCCCAGGCGGAGGGAAATCGCATCAGCGATCGGGCGGGTTTGTTACCCAGTTTGGGAACCACCCTCCAGTATGGCAACAATACTACGACGTCGAGTTACCCCACGGGCACTGTTTCGAGTTCCAATGAGGGCTTCTTCTACAGTGTTTCTGCCAACCAGGCGGTCTACCACTGGGGCGCACTCAAGGCCCAGGCTGACATCGGGAAAATAGGCTTGCGGATTGCCGAACGAAACTACGCGGATGGCTATCGCCAGTTGATCGTTTCCGTCCGGACGCAATTCCTTACGCTGATTGGGAAGAAGATTGGGTTGCGCAATGCGACGTTTGCCCTGCAGCAGGCGGAAGAGACCTTGGCTGCCGTCAAGGAAAAGGTGAAGGCGAAGACACTTCCTCCGGGGGCGGATGTTACCTTCCAGCTAGCGGTCGATGACGCGCGATTGGCCCGCGACCGGATTATTGAGGATCTGGAGAATTCAGCGAGGGCGTTTGCCCTGACCATCGGGCAGAATGATTTTGGCACGCAGAATATCCCCGACGAAATTCCACGGCCTTCCTATGCCCCCGAAATAACTGCGCGGTTGCTCCAGCAGTTTTTGCAGGAACAAGGCGAGAAGACCTATGGGATCTCCAATCTGCGTGACCAGATCAAGCAGGCTGAACTTAGCTATCGAATCACCAAGGTTCGGTTGCGGCCCATGATCGGTTTCAACGCGTCTTACAGTCAACAGCCGACAGCGACCGTTGGCCCAGGCTACCTCCAACAATACATTACCCAATCGAAGAATATCGATATTGTGGCTGGCTGGTCGATCTTTGATGGGTTGGCCACGCGCGGTGCGAAGTTGGCGGCGTTGAGCGGCAAGCGCAGTCTTGAGCGGACATTGCGAACGACCGTGGACCAGACCATGGCTCAGGCGCGGGATCTTGAAAAACAGCTTGGCTTTTCCTGGCGCGGATTGGATCTGACCCAGCAGCGTCGCGATTTCGCGGAGGCTGGAGTCAATGCAACGATCGATGCAGTCAAACGTGGCCTGGAGCCGGCGACCGATATCGGCAGCGCCCGAATGAGCTTTTATCAGTACGAGTATTACCTGGCCGGAGCGCGCGGCGATTTTCTTAATCAGTGGTCGGGGTTCGTGTCGACGCTTTGTGTCGACCCAATGCTCGACGTCATCCCCGGCCGTTATCTCTCAGATGGCAAGTAAATCTCCTCGTTTAGCCCTAAGGCTTCTCCTCGCAACGGCAATTCTCGCCGCGGCCGGACTGGTCCTCACCTATGCGCTCCGCTCGGTTGCTACGGTGGCGATCGTGTATCGCGGCCCGGCGGTCGACTCTGTCCCCGGCAGTGTCACGGTCCAGGCGGAATACGAAATGGATCTTAAGAGCGAGTATCCGGGACGGATCGTGCGCAGCGAGCTCGAGCCAGGCAAATCCGTGAAGACCGGCGATTTCCTGGTGCAGATCGACACGAGCAGGCTCGAGCTCGATATCGAAAAGACGGCCAACGATCTTGAGGCGCAGAAGAAAAAGGTGGCCATTGGCTCATCGCTGGAGGGCGACCTGGAAAATGCTCGGGACGATCTGGCCGAAAAGGAACGATTGTTCAAGGCTGGCGGACTGGCGGAGATTGACGCCGTGAAGTCGCGGCGTTTCGCCAAGCAAGTGGAGCAGCACCGGGATCTCGACAAGGTCGAACGCGAACAAGCCCTCGCGAGTTTGGACAATACCCTGAAGACGCAGCGCCTGCAATTGGCTCGGATGACGATCACGGCGCCCTTTGATGGCAAAGTCGCTCAGGTCATTGCCCATCCGGGCGACAATATCGGCACCGATGCCCCCATAGCCCACCTCATTGCCTCGAAGCGCATCGTCGAAGCCAAGGTCAGTGAGGAGAAATTTGCCAATATCAAGACCGGCCAGAAGGCGACCGTGCGATTCCTTACCTACGGCGATTCGCAGTACCCGGCCACGGTCACCCAAATCCTACCGACCGCAGATCCTGCCACCCAGCGCTATGTCGTGTATCTGCAGGTCGATGTCGCCCCGGAGAAATTGGTGCCGGGCATCACCGGCGAGGTGGTAATCGACGTAGGCGAGCATGACAAGACGTTGCTGGTCCCGCGCAGGGCACTCTACGGGCGCCGGTTGCTGGTGGTGAAGAATGGCCGGATTGAGTCGCGGACTCCCGAGGTTGGCTATACCAGTCTCAACGAGATCGAGATCCTGTCCGGTGTTGCCGAAGGCGAAGCGGTCATTGTCGATCAGATTGAGCGATTCCGTCCCGGCGATTCTATTCGTACTGTCATCGAGAAGTAAGTCGGGGTGTCCGATTTCTCGAATCTCCGATTTCCCCTGCGCTTTTCCGTTCTCTCGATTTCCTGGTTTCTCCCTCTGCCTGACTGATGTCACCGAACCTCCGAATCGCCACGCGTTTTCTCACCGCCCGGAAACGAGCGATGCTCATGAGCCTGTCTTGTATTGTTTTGGGCGTGGGTTTGTTCGTGGTCACTCAGGCGACAACCAGCGGGGTCGAACAGTTCTTTATCCGCACCATTCTCGGTACTAATGGCGCTATTCGCATTGAGGACAAGATCCAGGATACCATCCGTTCGATGGCGGCTTCCGGGCGCGAGGGGGGGTCGAACTTTCGCATCGCGATGCGGAGCGAAGGAAAGAAATACATCGAAGGAATTGAAGAGCCTAAACTCGTGGCTGACGCGCTGCGACGCTTCTCCAATGTGGCGGGTGTTTCGGAAGTCCTGCGCGGCAGCGTGGTCATCCGGAGTCCCGCAAAGACTGACGCGGTTCAAGTCTTTGGCATCATCCTCGATAATCACTTGCGAGTGTCCGATCTGGAACACCAAATTGTGCAGGGCAGCCTTGACGATTTTCGCCATTCGCCTTCCGGGGCGCTTCTTGGCCGAGAGATGGCGGACCGACTGCAGCTTGATGTTGGGGACTCGTTTGTCCTTGATACACTGGGGGAGTCGCGCCGCTACCGGGTGAGCGCGCTTTACGAAACGGGTGTGTCCGACATCGACCGCGTACGGGTCTATCTTAACATGGGGGAGGCTCGCTCGTTGTTAAAGCGTCCGACCGGAGCCTCGTTCCTCCAGGTGAACATTTTCAACAAGGACCGGGCGCCTCAAGACGCTGCGCAAATCGAGGCGACGCTCCAATACAGCGCGGCGAGCTGGCAGGAGCGCGAGAAAGTCTGGCTGGAAGTGTTCCGTGCCCTGCGTTATTCCACGGCTATCACGGTATCGGTTTTTACGCTGATTGCTGGGCTGGCGATGTTCAATACGCTCGCAATGATCGTCATGGAGAAAACCAAGGAGATCGCGATCCTTCGCTCGATGGGCTATACACGGCAGGACATCTCCCGGATTTTTCTCTGGCAAGCTGCTGTCGTGCTAATGATAGGAACCGTGGCTGGCTGGATAGTCGGCGCAGCCGTCACGTATGGCATTTCGAACATCCCCATCCGCATTCGAGGGATTTTCACAGCAGACACGTCTATCGTCAATTGGTCGATCTGGCACTACGTGGCCGCCACCACCATTTCGATTCTCATGGTCATGGCGGCGAGCCTGATTCCGGCCCGCCGCGCAGCCCGCCTGGAGCCCGGCGACGTGATTCGCGGCACGGCGCAATGATTAATCCACGTCGGCAAACGTAATATCTCATGCCAGGTGTTGAGCGTAAATCTTCTGGTCTCCCTGCTTCAGACGCGGGTCTTCCGCCCGGGGCTTCCAGTTCACCGCGTTCATCGGCCGAGCCCCGGGCGCCCGTCGCGCCTGAGGCGAACCAGGTTGCGCTGCGTTGCGCGAACATTCACCGCTTCCTCGGGACTGGCGAGAGCCGGGTGCATGTGCTCCGCGGCGTTTCTTTCGAAGCCCGCCGCGGCCAGGTGGAGGCAGTCGTCGGTCCTTCGGGCTGCGGGAAAAGCACGCTGCTTTACTTGTTGGGGCTGCTCGACCGGCAGGAAGAAGGAGATATCTGGATCAATGGCCGGCTCATGTCGAACAGCAGCGATGCCGAACGCACCGCAGCGCGCGGGGCGAACATCGGATTTGTCTTCCAGTTTCACTTCCTGATGCAGGAGTTCACGTCGCTGGAGAATGTAATGATGCCCATGAGGAAACTGGGGCGTCTAGCCGAGGCCGAGATGCACGACCGGGCCACGCAATTGCTGACGGCCGTCGGTTTGGGGGACAAGACCCATCGCCTGGGCACCCAGCTTTCTGGCGGTGAACAACAACGGGTGGCTATCGCCCGCGCTCTGGCCAACGCTCCCGCGATCATCCTCGCCGACGAGCCCACCGGGAACCTCGACCAGCGCAATTCCGGCATCGTTTTCGACCTGCTTACCCATCTGGCCAAGGAGAACGGCCAGGCCGTCATTCTCGTCACGCACAATCCCGAGATTGCCAATCGGTGCGACGCGGTGCGTCCCATGCGCGATGGCCTGTTTGTATAGCCGGCGAGGCGCAGCCTCAAGCCATTGAGCGGGGGGAACGCCTGATTTCTGGGGCACCGATGCTCCACGCCCGCACCCATTTAATCCGAGATTGCAGTTGAGGCGGAGTCCACTCGCTCACGCTCCCAGCTACGAGGAGCGGAAGCCTCAACTGCGGAATCTAGGTTGATCCGACGATGGTTGTTACCTCGGCTGAATCGAATTCGATGAGCGGTGGGCGGGCTCCGGTGCTCGGAAGCACGCATGATGAATCGAGTCTTTGATCAGCCCTCGGTTTCCCACCAAAGCAAAAAGCAGGGCGATGCTGGCCAAGAAGGCCGCTGTCGTGGAGATCTCCTTCAAGGAACCGCCGCGCACCAGGGCGAAATAGACTGCCAGAAGAAGAATCCACAACATGAGCGCGAGATAACTCCATGAAAGGAGGCAACGTTGCAGGTTGCGGATGTTCATGCCTTCCGGAACAATCGGCGCGGGAAAATCAAGGCTGGCGTGGGGATGATTCCCCTCGACCACGAGTTTCCAACCTCCGGGCGCCGGGGCTATACCTTTGATTTGATCGAGCTGCCGTAGGTCGTCGGTGGTGAACCGTCGGATTTCTTTTCCCTCCCGTTCAATGATCCGCCAGTTTGTGATCGTGAATTCGCCTGGGCTGCTGTCGAACGGATCGAGGCGCAAGCCGAGGAGTGGGGCGTCGGGCAGCGGAAACGTGTAGGTGCAGGGTTGTGAGCTCGGCGCGATCGGCCAGGAAATGACGTCGTCTTCGTTAAAGCCTTTGCCGTTGTCCAGATGGAACTTCGTGGTTCCCGTGACAGTTGATGCGCAAGTGATCTGTAGCTGCAAAATGCCGCGTGACGGATTGTTCAGCGGGTAGAAGACCAGCGGAGCTTCCTGCGGCATCAAGAAAGCGATCGCCGCCACCGCGATGGCGCACAGCCCACGGCGCCAAGTGGGTCGGAACAGATCCTGCGAACGAGAAGGCGAAGAAACCATGGGGGCGTCATTCCACAAAAACGCACTGGCGCCTCAAGATCCACGAAAAAACGGTCCGAGCGTGATCGGAGCGCAGCTTCAGAAGCCGGCAGCGACCGGCTGTCTGTCGTGGCACGGGCATCCCGCCCGTGGATTTGCGCCAAACCATGGGGCATGGGCGAGATGCCCATGCCACATCAAACACTGCCAACTCGGAGTGCATCGGATCGTGGAGGCGCGCCGAATTGGCTTTTGGGCCGTCTCAGCAGTGGAGATATTGGTTGAGCAGGTTTTCCAGATATTCCTGGCGTCCACTGTGCGGGACAGGCTCGCCCAGCTTGAGCACGATCTCTTCAAGTTCCTTGAAGCCAAGCTTGCCCTTCTCAATGTCGCGGCCGAAGCCGGCATCAAAGCTCTTGTAGCGGTCAGACACAAACTGTGCGAATTTGCCTTCGGCGATAATCCGCCGTGCCAGCTTGAAAGCCAGGGCGTAGGCGTCGAATCCGCCGATGTGTGCGTAGAACAGGTCCTCGACGTCCACCGAGGGGCGGCGCAGCTTGGCGTCAAAGTTGAGGCCGCCGGAGCCGAGGCCGCCGGCGCGGAGGATCGAGACCATTGCCAGCGTGAGCTCCTTGATGTCGGTATTGAACTGGTCGGTATCCCAGCCTAGCAGCAGGTCGCCGGCGTTGGCGTCGATCGATCCGAGCAGGCCCTGTGCCGCCGCCGTTTCGATTTCATGCTGGAAGGTGTGGCCAGCCAAGGTGGCATGGTTGGTCTCGATATTGAACTTGAACTGTTTGTGGAGATCGTGGGTTCTCAGGAAGGCGATGCCGGCGGCGACATCGAAGTCATACTGGTGCTTGGTGGGTTCCTTCGGTTTGGGCTCGATCAGGAACTGACCGGAGAAGCCAATGGCCTTGGCGTGATCAACCGCCATATGCAGAAACGCCGCCAAGTGCTCCTGCTCCCGCTTCAGATCCGTGTTCAGCAGGGTTTCGTAGCCCTCCCGTCCGCCCCAGAAGACGTAGTTTTCACCGCCGAGCTCCTTGGTCACTTCCAGTGCTTTCTTCACCTGCGCCGCTGCATACGCGAACACGTGGGCGTCCGGGTTGGTCGCCGCGCCGCACATGTAGCGCGGATTGGAGAACAAATTGGCCGTGCCCCACAAGAGCTTCACGCCGGTGGCTTTCTGCAGCTCCTTTGCGTGGGCGACGAGCTGGTCGAGGTTCCGGTTGGACTCGAGCATGCTGGCGCCTTCCGGAGCGATGTCGCGATCATGGAAACAATAGAAGGGCGCCTGGATTTTCACAAAAAACTCAAAAGCAGCGTCCATGCGCGCCTTGGCGACGGAGATGGGATCTTTGCCCTTCTCCCACGGACGGACAATGGTGCCCGGTCCAAACGGATCAGCGCCCACGCCGCGGAACGAATGCCAATAGGCGATGGAGAAGCGCAGATGTTCCTTGAGGGACTTGCCGTCGATCACCTCGTCCGGGTTGTAGTGTCTGAAGGCCAGAGGATTCTCTGATTTCGGGCCTTCATAGGCGATTGAGGCGATCTTTGGAAAATGTGCCTTAGGGTTTTTCATGAGAAGAGGCAAAGAAAGGAAATAGCATAACGGGAATGCCGTGAAAAACCAGACTGAATTCATGTTCGCGCCCTGTCTGCTCCGGTGACGTTCCAACGATAGACTGGAGACACCGATTGCCGACCGGCGCCACCCAGCCGGGGAGCAGTCTTCCGACGAGCCTGGAACCCTCAACCTGTTGTGCCGGCAAACCTTCGCCCTTGGGATGACCGCGGGGTCCGTGGCGGCAGGTAACCCTTGGGCGTGCGTGCCCGGCCCGCATCGCATCCTACTTCGCGAGTTGGGCCTTGAGGAACTCGACGCTTCCGCGGACGGAGTCGTCTTGTTCCATCATGTTCTCGACCGTTTTGCAGGCATGGATCACGGTGCCGTGATCGCGACCGCCAAAGGCGTCGCCAATCTCCTGCAGGGAATGCTTGGTCAGCTGGCGGGCGAGATACATGGCAATCTGCCGGGGCATGGCGATGTTGGCCGGCCGGCGTTTGCTGGTCATGTCGCTGTGGCGGATCTGGTAGTGATCGGCGACGCGCTTTTGAATGGTCTCCAGCGTCAACTGGTTTTGCGCCTGCTCCATCAGGACGTCCTGTAACAGCACCTCGACCGTGGGCAAATCCAGCGGCTTGTTCGTGAGGGCGGAGTAGCTCGCCACTTTGATCAGCGCTCCTTCGAGGCGGCGGATGTTCTTGGAAACATGCTGGGCCAGGAAGTTGATGACTGCCGGAGGGACATCGAACTTGAGGCAGGCGGCTTTGGTCCGCAGAATCGCCACGCGGGTCTCGAAATCAGGGATCTGGATGTCAGCCACGTAGCCCCATTGGAACCGTGAGACGAGGCGCGCTTCGAGTTTCGCGATCTCGCTTGCCGGCCGGTCGCTGGAGAGGACAACTTGTTTGCCGGACTCGAACACATCATTGAACGTATGGAAGAACTCCTCCTGGATGCGCTCCTTGCCGCTCAGGAACTGGACGTCGTCCAACAGCAAAACGTCCACGTTGCGGTACCGTTGCCGGAAGCGGGTAAGGCTGTTCTCCTGTAACGCCTGGATGAATTCGTTGGTGAACTTCTCGGTGGAGAGGTAGGCGACTTTGGCGTCGGGATTATTCCGGAGAATGCTGTGTCCCACCGCATGCATGAGGTGGGTCTTGCCCAAACCGGTGTCGCCATAAATAAACAGCGGATTAAAGGCTTGCGCAGGGGCCTGGGCCACTGCGAGTGCCGCGGCATGGGCGAGCTGGTTGTTGGCGCCGACGACGAAGTTTTCGAACGTGTTGCGCGGGTTCAGGGAGCCTGCGTAGGGCCCCTTCTCGTCAAATCGACCAGCCCGGCGGGGAGCGGCCCGCAGACGATTGTGGTGTGCCTGGGCCGGCGCGCCATCGCCATTGCCGTCAACGGGGATAGGAGGGGTGCTGCCAATGCGACCGGTGGCCCCGCCATGGCACACTTTCAGCGAGACATTGATCAGCCGGCCGGCGGTCAGTCGGAGACGTTGGGTGATCAGATCGAGGTAGTTGTCATGGATCCAAATGGCCGCGAAGTCATTGGGTACACCAAGGATGATCGAATCTTCGGTGGTTTCGAGGCAAACCACAGGTTCAAACCACATTTGGAAAACGTCTTCGGGGAAGAGCCCCTTGAAATCACATTTGACGGTTTCCCACAGGCTGGACGGGAGAGTCAGCGTAGGCATGGAGCAGGCAGAAGCATGAGATTATTCACACGATGCAATGAAAGCTCTTGCCGCGCGTTTTGCAGGACCAATTCGCTTGCTCGCTCAAAGGAGAAAGGCATGTCCGATGTCAACGGGATGGAATTCTGATGAAACTGAATTATAAGACGTTGATAACCAGAAGGAAGTAATGGCTCCTAGAGGGCTTGCAGGTGAATGGGGACTGCGGACGTGGGAAAGAACAATCGAGGTATCGTCCACTAAAAACGAAGGGCGGAGTAACGTGAATCCCCAAATGCATTTCAAGAGCAACTTTCCCACAACTTATTCACACTGGATTCTTGGCTGCGGTGGATCGCATGGGCTGGGTTGAAGGCTGAGGCCCGAAGGAAGACCGATCGTAGCAAAACAGCCACTACAATCGGCAGGTTGGCTGACAGGGGCTGCCGCGGTAGGGGCGCGCCTTGTGCGCGGACCACGCTGGGGCTTATCATAGGCCCGGTCGCCAGGTCCGGCCCTACGGCTGGCCACCTGCGGTGGCGCCACCCGGTCCCGGCGCCTCCTGCCAGCGACCATGTCCCTTGATCAGCTCGATCAGGCGGTCGTCCGCTCCGGCTTGGGGAAGATTGTACTGCACACAGTCCTTTCCGGCGTACAGGTTGACCTTGCCAGGCGCACCGCCGACGTATCCAAAATCTGCGTCCGCCATCTCGCCCGGGCCGTTCACAATGCATCCCATGATGGCGATCTTGACCCCCTTCAGATGCCCGGTTTTTTCCCGGATGCGTTGGGTGGTGGTTTGCAGGTCGAACAACGTGCGTCCGCAGCTGGGACAGGCAACATACTCCGTTTTGGAGATCCGCGCGCCTGCGCCTTGCAGAAGGTTGTACGCCAGCTTCGTGGCGCGGATCGGGTCGGGCTCCGTCTCCACGCTCAGCAGGTCGCCAATGCCGTCGCAGAGCAACCCGCCGGTCAGAAAGCTGGCCTCGATCAAACGCCCGATGAAACTGGTATCCGGGCGCACGGCATTGGCGGCGGTATTCCGGATCCAGATCGGGGCGCGCAAGCCGGCGGCGCTAAGTTGCTCCGCCAACGCGCGATAGGCGCCAAGAGCGTGGGCGATCTCTGGTGGCGGATGAGGGACACCGGATGCCGGAGAATGGAAGTCCGAGCACGTGAAAATCAGCCGGTCGGCGCCGAGTTCGCGCAATGTGCCGGCCACCGCGGCCAGATCCCCGGGAGCAATATCGACCGCAAGAATGTGACCGCTGCCACGGGAGAGCGTGGTCCAGCGGATCAGTTCCGCCGCGGCCGGACCAAACCGCCGGCAGAGCACCAAGCGGCGGCGCAGGGTGTTCAAGAATTCAGTCAGATCGTCGATCATGACTGCTGGCGCCAGATCGACGGCGATAAAACCGACCGAGAGCTTCATGAACTCCAGAGTCCGCCGCAGTTCCGCCAGAATCCCTGCGTCCGGGACCGGCACCAACAGGCCTTCCGCGGGGGTGTCGTTCATCGAGGCTGCGGCCAGCGCGCCGACCGTTTTTTGCAGCTGGTCTGCCGAGGGCACACGCACGATGACGCGCGGCGGCAGCTCCGGTCCCACCGCGCATCCGTCGGACAGCGACAGCGTAGTCGTTTCACGTCGCGAGAAATGAAACGGATCTGCCGATGCCGGAGTGTGGACGTCGGAGACTGGAGGGCGGATGCCGGAAACCGGGAAGCTGTTCGGTTCAGTCTCTGAACGATCCGGTATCCGGTTGCCGATCTCCGGAATTCTCCAGAGGCTCATCGCTCTGTCCGCGATCGCCCGGGCCACCGGGATTTCATAGACCGAGTCCTCAGTCAGGGAAACCCGGAGTGTGTCCCCCAGTCCGTCGAGCAGCAACGTGCCGATCCCGATTGCGCCCTTGATGCGGCCGTCCTCGCCGTCGCCGGCCTCGGTCACGCCCAGATGCAGGGGATAGGGGCCGTAGGCTGCGTCCATGCGTTCAACAAGCAGCCGGTACGCCTGGATCATGATCTTGGGGTTACTCGCCTTCATCGACAGGACGAGGTCGTGAAAGCAGTGTGCCTCGGCGATCTGCACGAACTCCAGCGCGCTCTCCACCATCCCGAGAGGCGTGTCGCCAAAGCGGTTCATGATCCGGTCGGACAAGGATCCGTGGTTTGTGCCAATGCGCAGGGCGCGACCGAGCTGGCCGCAACGCCGGACGAGCGGCGAGAAGGCGTCATGGAGCCGCTGCAGCTCCCGGTCGTACTCGGCGTCGGTGTAGTCGTGTGCGGCGAATTTTTTTTTATCGGCGTAGTTGCCAGGATTAATACGGACCTTCTCCACATGCTCGACCGCTTCCATTGCCGCGGACGGCAGGAAATGGATGTCCGCCACCAGCGGAACCGCGCCAAAGCCGGCGGCGGTGAATTGTTCCCGGATCACCCGGAGACACTGGGCGGCGGGCACGTTCGGTGCGGTAACGCGCACGATTTCGCAGCCCACCTCGGCCAGGGCGATGCATTGCCGGACGGTGGCCGCCACGTCTTGCGTGTCGCTCGTGGTCATCGACTGCAACCGTAGCGGATTCGAACCGCCGACACCGACGGCGCCGACCTTCACCTCAACGGTGGGCCGGCGGACGGTGTGGAGACGGGAGGCGCAGTAGGCCATGCGGACTGCGGGCGGCGGGGGCGTCAGGGCGCCGCGGAGGTGCTGGCAGGCTTTGGCGTCATCGCCGCGGGCGCCTGGGCGTCCGCCCGATCGGCCTGTACGTCGTGGACCCAGCGTTTCACATCAAAAACGCTGACATAAATAATGAGGGAGAAGAGCAGCACCATGAACACGCCTTGGGTTGTCATGATGAAGTCCGCCGGCAGCGCCCGGCTGCGCAGGCGTTCAATCGTGGCAAAAAGCATGTGCCCGCCATCGAGCACCGGAATCGGCAGCAAGTTGAAGATGGCCAGATTGACATTGATCAGGATCGTGAACCAGAGCACCAGGCGGATGTCGCTGTCGGCGGTGGCGCGGAAAATGCGGATGATGCCGACGGGTCCGCTGAGTTTCGACACTCCGAGGTCAGACTGCGGGTTGAGGAGTCCGGCGAGGAGGCGAAAAGTCATCACGGCGTCTTCTTGGAGCTGGGCGATGGGGTCCGGATGCATCAGCATGAAACTTGACTGGCGCTTGATCCCGAGATCGGCGAGGTCTGCCTGGTCGGCCCGGGCGGGCAATTCGAGGGGCACGCGTTCGGTGCGGCGCTGAACCTCCAGCCGTATCATGCGCGTGTGGTTTTGGCTGAGATATTCAAGGAAGTCGTCCGGCGACAGGAGCTGAACTGAATCGCAGGCCACAATGCGGTCGCCCGGTTGCAGCCCGATCCGATGTCCCAGCAGGGCCGGATCGACGGCTCCGATGACGAGTTCTTCCGCGGGCGAAATCCCGATGTGGCGCAAACGTTCGTCGCCAGACAGGCGTGGATACACGGCGATTTCCAGGGTCTGCCCGTTCCGATCGATCGTGAACACCGCCTTGGGCCGACCATCGGAACTGCGGCCTGATCCGGAGAAAAGGGTTTGTTGCAGGTCCGGCCAGTTGGCGAGCGTGTGTCCGTCGATGGCCCGAATGATATCTCCGGCGCGGAAACCGGCTTCAAACGCCGGGCTTGGCACCCTGGTTTGATCGGGCAGGGTTATCGTGGGCTGCACGGCGCCGATTTTCGTTGTGTTGAGATCGGCGCTGGTCGGCTGCCCAACCCACCAGATCACGCAGGCCAACAAGAATGCAAAGAGCACGTTGAAGGCTGCGCCGGCGGCGAAAACAATTATTTTGGTGCCGTAACTGATCGCCGGCAACCGCGCAATCTCCACTTTAGATTCGCCTTCGATCGCGCCCATGTCCGCCAGTTGCGGTAGCGCCACATAACCGCCGAGCGGCAACCAGGAAACGCGGTATTCCACGCCATCCCGGCCATACCAGGAAAAAACCTTCGGCCCGAAGCCGATCGAAAAACGCTCCACGCGCACGCCGCGGCGGCGCGCAGCCAGGAAATGCCCCAATTCGTGGACGAAGATGGAGCCGCCGAAGAAGAGAATGATCAGGAACACCGACCAAAGATTCGAGCCGATTGACTGGAGAAGATCGGGAAGCACGCGAGGGGAATCAGGGCTGGAGTTTGGCGATGCGCGATTGGGTGGTCCGGCGGGCTGCGAGATCAGCTTCCAAGACCGCATCGAGGTCAGCCGGTTCGAAGTTCGACGTCACCTGAAGAGTGTTATCGATGAGCTCTGGAATAGCAAGGAACGGGACCCGGCCGGCCAGGAAGGCCGTCACCGCCACTTCGTTGGCGGCATTGAAGACTGCTGGCGCAACTCCTCCGGTCATCATGGCCGCACGTGCCAGTGCCATGCAGGGATAACGCTTCTCGTCCACCGGCCGGAAGTCTAGGCTGAACAGCCGGTCGAGGTCGAGTGGTGCGGCGACGCCGGGCAGGCGCTCGGGATGGAGAAGCACATGCTGGATGGGAAAGGTCATCGACGGCGGCGCCAGTTGCGCAAGCATGGTGCCGTCGGCAAACTGGACCAGGCAGTGAACGATGCTTTGCGGGTGCAGCACCGCCTGGCATTGGTCGGGCCGCAGGCCGAACAGCCATTGCGCCTCAATGAGTTCGAGGCCCTTGTTGGCAAGCGTGGCCGAGTCGACTGTTATCTTGGGTCCCATCGACCAGTTGGGATGTTTGAGCGCGTCCTCCGGGGTCACCCGCCCCAGCGCCGCCAGCGGGAGTTCGCGAAACGCGCCCCCTGAAGCCGTCAGCACGATGCGTCGGACCGTCGCGGTAGGATGGCCCTCGAGGCATTGGAAGACCGCATTGTGCTCGCTGTCGACGGGGAGCAGCTGGACGCCGTTGGCGCGCGCCGCCGCCATGACAAACTTGCCGGCCACAACGAGGATTTCCTTCGACGCGAGGGCAAGGTTCTTGTGCGCGGCAATCACTGCCAGCGCGGGGCGCAATCCGACTGTGCCTACGACGGCCACGAGCACCACATCGGCCTCCGGGAGTTGCGCGAGTTCGATCAATCCGTTGAGCCCTCCGTGGAGCTGCGCGCCGGGCGGAAACGCTGTCAGGTCGGCGCGGGCTTCCGCCAGGGCGCCATTCTCAAAGATGCCGATGTGACGGACGCCGAACTGGCGGGCAATCTCGGCGAGCCGGCGGTGATTGGCGCGCGCGGCGATGCCCACGAGTTCCAGTCGGTCGCGGTGGGCAGCCACGACGCGCAGGGTGTTTTCGCCGATCGAGCCGGTGGCGCCAAGGAGCACGATGCGCTTCCTGGCGGAGGGGGGCTGCATGGGATGGCGGGAATGCGGCATAAGGATTAGAGCAGGTGAAACACCACCCACCCAACCGGCGCGGTGAGAATCAGGCTGTCGGACATGTCGAACACACCTCCGATACCGGGGATGGTGTGTCCGGTGTCCTTGATGTCCGCCCGGCGTTTGATGATCGATTCCACCAGATCGGACACCGCACCGAGCACGGCGATGGGCAGCGCCACAACGGCGCCGATGAGGGGCGTGAAATTTACGGGAAGGTAAGCCCGGCAGCCCCAGGCCAGCGCAGCGCCCGCGATCACGGAGATCACCACACCGCCCGCCAGACCCTCCCAGGTTTTCTTCGGACTGATGTTGGGTGCCATTTTGTGCCTGCCAAATGCCAGGCCCGAGAGCAACGCACCCGTGTCGCAGAGCTTGGTCACGGCGATCAGCCAGAACAAGAGCGCGAGGCCGGTGTGTGGGCCGGGAGTGGCGACAAGCGCAATCCGCACCAAAAAATGCAGCATGAATGGAACGTAAACGAGTCCGAACAAGGTCCAGCAGAGCGTCTCGACCCGGTTTTTGGGTTCCCGTTCGCCGAGGATCCGCACCGAAAAGGCAACCACCGCCAGGGCCAGTAGTTCGGCCGCAGAGACGCGCGGTTCAAAATAGCGGGGGGCCAGCGTGATGGCTGCGCCGAAAACGAGGCTCAGCCGGCTAAAGGGCGCAAGCGTCATGGCGCCGAGCATCGCGTAGAACTCGTACAGCGTGAGCACGCTCATCGCGGTGATGAGCCAGACGGCGCCATCGACGCCGAAATAACGCAGGCAGAGCAGTAGCAGGCTCCAGAGGATGATGGTGCTGATCGTCCGTTTGAGCACGGGCGGGACGGGGTCGGGCGGTTACTGGTTGAAGGCGGGGCTGGGCTTGACTTGTTCGCCGGTGAGGCCGAAGCGCCGTTCCCGGCGCTGGTATTCTTCGACGGCAGCAGCGAGTTCGGCTTTGGTAAAATCGGGCCACAGAACCGGGGAGAAGATCATCTCCGCATAGGCGCACTGCATGAGGAGGAAGTTGCTGAGGCGCGTCTCGCCGGAAGTACGGATCAACAGGTCGGGATCCGGCAGCCCGGCAGTATAGAGATATCGGCTCAGCGCGCTCCACGATGCCTCGTCCGCCTTTTCCCGGCCGGCGACGACGGCAGCGGCGTAGGCGCGCGCGGCATCCGCCAGCTCGGTGCGCGAACCGTAATTAAGCGCCAGTACAAGATGCCACTCTGTGAAGTCACGCGTCGCGGCCATCGCATGTTTGAGTTCCTTCAGCGGCCCGGCCGGCAGCTCCTCGATTCGGCCGATCGTATGGAGGTGGACGCGATTTTTGACCAGGGTCTTGGTTTCGCGGCGGAGGAAGAATTCGAGCAACCCCATCAACGCAGAGACCTCGTCCATGGGCCGTTGCCAGTTCTCGGCTGAAAAGGCGTAGAGCGTCAAGTAGTGGATGCCCAAGTCGCGCGCCGCGTCAATCGTGGCGCGCACGGTCTCCACACCGCGGCGATGGCCCTCGATCCGGGGCAGGCCGCGCTGCTTTGCCCATCGTCCGTTGCCGTCCATGATGATGGCGACGTGGTCGGGGATGTTGAGGCTGGCGGGAAGCATGCGTGAATTCCCGGCTCTTTATGAAGGGGCCGTGCCGTTTGACAAGGGGAATGACCGTCAGCAGCGGGCAGACTCGTCAGCCCGCTGCCGTAGGGTCACATCCGGGTCAGCGTGCGGAGGCCCAGGAGCTGCAGCCCGGTTTCCAGCACCAGCAACGTGCGGTTGCAGAGCAGCACGCGGCGGGCGCGGACTGGCGCCTCCGCGACGGCCACCTTGTCGGCGTTGTAGAATGTGCTGAATTCACCGGCAAGTTCGTAGAGATACGTGCACAGGAAATGCGGCCGGAGGTGGAGGGTTGCCGCGCCGAGCGCATCGGGAAAGCGCACGAGCTTGCGGGCAAGGGCCAGTTCGGCCGGCGTTTCGAACGGCGTGGCGCCGGCCTCGACCGCCGGATCGGCGGGAGGAAGTTCGAGCTTGCGGAAGATGCTATGGATGCGTGCCACGGCGTACAGCAGGTACGCGGCGGTGTTGCCATCGAGGGAGATCATCTTGTCCCAGGCGAACACGTAGTCGCTTGAACGGTTCTGCGAGAGATCTGCGTATTGCACGGAGCCGACGCCGACGATCTGCGCGATCGCGCGCCGCTCGGCTTCGGGGAGTTCCGGATTCTTGGCGGTAACGAGCTGGAAGGATCGTTCGAAGGCTTCGGCGAGAAGCTCCTTGAGCCGGATATTGTCGCCGCTCTTCGTTTTCAGGGGTTTGCCATTCTCGCCCAGGACCGTGCCGAAATCGAGGTGCCGGAGCAGGGGGAGCGGCCGGCTGGTTTTCTCGAACCATTTGCGAGCCGTGAGGAAGAGTTGTTCAAAATGATCCGACTGGCGCTTGTCCACGACGTAGAGGACGTCGGTGGCGTGCAGGTGCTCCTCGCGGTAGAGCAGGGTGGCCAGGTCGGTCGTGGCATAGTTGGCTGCGCCGTCCGATTTCCGGATGATAAAAGGCTGGGTCTTGAAGCGCGGGTGTTCCGGATGAAAGACGACCTGCGCCCCTTCGCTTTCCGCGGCCAGACCGCAACCGGCCAGCTCGCGGTAGACCGGTTCAAGTCTGTCGTTGTAAAAACTCTCGCCGAGGGTGAGGTCGAACCGGATGCCGAGCTGTTGATAAATGTCGTCGAATGCGGCCAGACTGACTTCGCCGATATGCCGCCATAGCGCCAGGTTCTCCGGATCGTGGGCTTGCAGCTTGACGAGTTCCTGCTGCGCCTCCTTGAGCACGGCGGGGTCGGCTTCGGCCGCGGAATTCCCGAGTTTGTAAAGACGCTCGAATTCCTCCAGGGCGTCGCGGGTCAGGGCCGAGGAATCGAGGTGGCGTTTATAGGCCCAGATGAGTTTGCCGAACTGGGTCCCCCAGTCACCGATATGATTGTCCCGAATGACCTTCGCTCCGCTGAACTCCATCAATCGGCAGACGGCCTCACCGATCACGGCTGACCGGAGGTGTCCAACGTGCATCTGCTTTGCGGTGTTCGGAGAGCTGTAATCGACAACCACCGTGTGGCCCTGTTCGGCCACCGCCGCTCCGGCGGCGAGCGCGGCGCGGCTTGCATGTGCCGAGAGCCAGGTCAGAAGCGTCGTCGGTTTGAGCCGGAAATTGATGAATCCCGGTCCTGCCACGGAGATCTCGAAATAGGGGGCGAGATCGTCCAGCTGTGCGACCAGAGTCAGGGCTAGTGTGCGCGGGTTCTGGCGTTGCTGCCTGGCATAGGCAAGAACGCCGTTTGCCTGGAAGTCCCCGTGAACGGGGTCCGCGGTCCGGACTTCAGGGGCAAAGCCGGTTGCCGAGAGCCCGGCACGGTCGGCGGCGGCCACGAGGGCACGGTCAAGGACAGCGAAAAGATCGAAGCAGAGATCCATCCGGCCACTCAACGAAGCGGGAGAAACCGTCGCAAGCGCGTAATTGACCGGCGTTTGTCGCAAACGAACTGGCCGCAGAGAGGGCAGTCCGTGACCTTGATGTCGGACGGAAGATGGGTAAAATTATCTCGACAAACAGGATAGATTGTTTTTTGTGGTAAACTTTTACCGTCAACGGCCACTCCGAAAAAAGTTCCATGACCAGTCACATGAGAAAACGTCCCCTGCCAGCGCGCAGGTTCATCAAGCCCTCCTTCAGTTATCTGATTGAGAAGAAGCGTGACGGGGGCGAGTTCACCCAAGAAGAGATTCGGTATATCATTGACTCCACGCTGGATGGTGAGATGCCGCAGCATCAGCTCGCGGCGCTTCTCATGGCAGTCTACTTCGCCAACATGTCCGCGCAGGAGACGGCGATTCTGACCGAGGAGATGATGCTTTCGGGCGAGGTCATTGACCTGTCGCATATCGCGAAGCCGAAGATCGACAAGTACTCGACGGGCGGGGTGGGCGACAAGACTTCCCTTGTATTGGTGCCCCTGGCGATGGCCAGCGGAGTTGTCGTGCCCATGATGTGCGGCTCTGATCAGGAGTATGTCATCAACACGCTGGATCAACTCGCCTCGATTCCTGGTTTCAAGGGCATCCAGACCATCCAGCATTTTGTCGACCAACTCGGACAAATCGGCGGCGCAATCGCGGCGCAGGTTCCTGAACTTGCTCCCGCTGACGCCAAATTCTACGAGTTGCGCAAGGACACCGGCACGATCCCCAGCCTCCCGCTCATCACGGGCAGCGTGCTCTCGCGCAAATTGGCCGAAGGTTCCGAGGGCTTGGTGATCGACGTGAAGTGGGGCAACGGTTCGTTTATACGGGACCTCGAACAGGCCAAGCAGCTTGCCCGTTCGATGACGCGGGTGGGCCGCTCGATGAAACGTCGGTGCGTGGCGCTGGTGACCGACATGAACCAGCCGCTTGGAGACACCGTTGGCACCTCGCTCGAAGTCAAGGAGGCCATCGCCCTGCTCAAGGGTGGCGGCCCCGAGGATATGAAAGAGCTCGTCCTAAAACTCGGCATGGAGATTGTCAGGCTCGCCGGCGTCGCCGGATCAACGCTGTCAGCCAAACAGACGGTTCAGCGCCACCTGTCCGACGGTTCCGCCCTCGAGAAGTTCAAGGAGTTGGTCCAGGCGCAGGGCGGCGACATCTCATATATTGATCATCCGGAGAAGTTCCCGCAGGCGAAACACATTCGGAAGCTGCCTGCGCCGAAACGGGGTTACGTACACACGATCAACGCGGCGATGATCGCCCGCGGCGTCCACTTGCTTGGCGCCGGCCGGGAATCTTTGCATGACAAGATCGACTATGCCATCGGGGTGTCGGAAATCAAGAAGGTGGGCACCCAGGTGAAACAGGGTGAGCCGCTCATGATGATCCACTATGACGACGAGGCGAAGCTCGAACAGTCGCTCGAGTACTTCAAGAATGCCTATCGCCTGGCGCCAAAGCGTCCGACGCCGCCACCGCTGATCGTCGAACGCGTGGCGTAGGAACCTGTCGGGCTTCGCCCTCCACGTTCCTAAGCAAATGGCTGGCGCCATTTGGGCCAATTTCGGCCGGATCGTTCATTCTAAATTCCGCAGTTGAGGCGGAATCGGTTTGCCCGTTCGACAGGCTCAGGGCACCGAGCGGAGCCGAGGGGCTGGCGCTCGCCGCTACGAGGAGCCGAAGCCTCGACTGCGGAATTTAGATTCATTGTTGTTCCACACCATGCCGCCTTCACATCCCACCACCGCTCCCGATCGCTCCACCTGGGCGAAACCCTGGGTGCAGCTCAAATTTGTCACGTTCCAGCCGCACATTTTCCCCCGGATGCTGGACCGGGTGTCTGCCGACGCCAAGGCCGGTGATTTGGTCGCCGTCTACGACCGCAAAGGACAGCATGCCGGCGCCGGCCTCTTCCATCCGCGCGCGAAAATACCGGTGCGCGTCGTGTGCCATTCGAGCGAACCCGTCGGTGAGGAGTACTTCGAACAGGCGCTGAGGCGGGCCGTGGCGCTGCGGCGCGACTGGTTCAAGCTCGATGAGCAGTCCGACGCCTGGCGCGTCGTCAATTCCGATGGCGACGGGCTCAGCGGCCTGACGATCGACCGGTATGGTGACGTGTTGTTCTGCGACGTCGCGAGTCTCGGCATCTTTCAGCGCCTGCCGCGCTGGCTGCCCTTGCTCCATGAGCTGTGTGGCACGAAGCACACGCACCTCTACGTTGACCACGACTTTGGCAGCCTCGAAGGCATCAAGCCCTCCCTGATGAAGGAAACGACGGCCACGGCGCCTGACAAAGTGCGCATCCGCGAGCACGCCGTGCGCTATGAGGTTGACTTTGTGGAAGGACACAAGACCGGCTTCTTCTGCGACCAACGTGACAACCGCCTGCGATTCTCCAGGTTGGTAAAAGATGCGCGGGTGCTCGATTTGTGCTGCTATACCGGCGGGTTCGGCCTCGCCGCTACCGTGCTGGGTGGAGCGGCGGACGTGACCGGTGTCGATCTTGACGAAACCGCCGTCGCGCAGGCCCGCCGCAATCAGAACCTCAACCAGGTGCCACCGACGCGCCTGCATTGGGTGCATGCGGACGCCTTCGCCTACGCGAGGCAAATGCAGCAGAACGGAGAACACTGGGATGCCGTCGTGGTTGATCCGCCGAAGTTTGTCCTCACGCGCGAAGGCGACGGGCATTGGGAAGGCCGCCGGAAATATGAAGATCTCAACCAGCTGGCGATCAGCCTCGTCAAACCCGGCGGCCTGTTGGTGACCTGTTCATGCTCCGGTCTGGTGAGCCTGGAGGAGTTTGAGATCCATGTCATCAAGGCCGCGCACCGGCTTGACCGGCGGCTGCAATTCCTCGATCGCACCGGCCCC
>Ga0182027_10002541_pt1 | contig 29454 bp, 24 predicted proteins | sample 712E1DmetaG_FD_121300 | JGI IMG/M metagenome (GOLD analysis project Ga0182027, IMG submission 121300) | Permafrost microbial communities from Stordalen Mire, Sweden - 712E1D metaG (Illumina Assembly) | ecosystem: Environmental > Terrestrial > Soil > Wetlands > Permafrost | place: Sweden...
GCATAATGTCGAGAGAGTACCGGCCCTTCCCGCCGTTCGTCTCTCCAACCTCCATTGCCACGATCAGGATTTTCATTTCAGATCTCACAGAAATTGCCAGGAAACGCCCGCAGCCTCGGTTTTTGGAAAGGGGGCTTAACCACGGCCCGTCTTAAGACCATGGGTGTCGTGGTCTTTCCATTTTCCCGTCACTCCTCGATACCCATCCCACACGGCGCGCAACATAATGCGTGCGATCTGGCGTTCCCCGGCCAGCAGGCGTTTAGCGATCCGCCGGAGGGAAAGGGGCAGGTAAATGAGATGAAACAGCAGTCGCTTGCCCGGGGGAAGCAGGGTGTTTGCCAGAATCACGCTGTTGCGGGGGAAGTAATAGAAGAAATTCGCCGTCGTGGTGTCGCGTGACTGGTGCCTCACCTCGATGCGGTGGCAGACGATGGCGTTCCTGGCCACGACGATCCGGTACCCTTCGCGGCGAGCCCACGTGCAGAAGTCAAGCTCATCGCTGTAAATGAACAGACCGTCGTGCAGATACATCCCCCGCCGCTGATGGACGGAACGAAGCACCCGGCTGGCAATGAACATCGCCCCGCCATGCACGATGGGCGAATCCCAGAAATCTGCCTGGGTTTGAGGCATGGGCTGGCCCACCAGCACGCGGAAGAAATGCCGGAAGGCAGGACCGCTGCCGGCAAACTGGACTTTGCCCATGTGATCCGTCATGACCGCGCCGACCACGCCGGCGTCTGCCTCTTGACTGACCGAAACGAGCACGCGCAAGCACTCCCGATCCAATTCCGTATCGGGATTGAGAAGAAACACGAAGTCAACCGGCTCCGGCCGCGCCAGGCCGTAGCGAATCCCCACATTGTGCCCACCCGTGAAGCCCAGGTTCTCCGGGTTCCGGATCAGCACCAGCCGCGCCGCCGAAGGAGCGTGATCGAGCGCCTGTTCGGTCTGCGCCACTCCGCCCTGAATTGCGGTCTCGCGGGGATACTCGGCAAAGGCATGCCCCGGACCGAGATTCGCCTCAGCCCACGCCTTGATCCTCTCTGCTGAATCATCCTTGGAACCATTATCGACGACCGAGACCAGGTAGTTGGGATAATTAAGCTTCCGGATGGATTCCAGGCACTCCAAGATATCCTTCCAACCGTTCCAGTTCAGAATGCTGATCAGGACCTTGGGCTGTCGAGGTTGAGTAAGATCGGGGTTCCCAGTCATTTAGGCTCCAGGTGCTTCATCTTCGAGGGGAGGGCATCCCCTGCATTCGAAACGCGGCCGGCTACCCTGCCCGGCGACTCGCTGCGGCCCAACTTGGCGGCAAGTTCCTTCGAACCTCAATATTCTCAAATACGCAACTTTCCCGCGCCCCATGGGCCTTCACCCAATCCGCCATGGCGCGAACGCCCTCTTCCAGCGGCGTCTTGGGATGTTTGCCAAAAAACCCCTCGGCCTTGGAGTGGTCCGAGAAGGCCAGCTTGACTTCATTGCGGGCTTCGAGGTGCCTGACCCGGCATTCCCGGCCCAAGGCCTCGGCCACGACTCGGGCCAGTTCGTTTATAGTGTAAGGAGTATCGGCGCCGATGTTGAATACCTGGTTGCGCGCCGCCGGGAAGCCGACGCAGGCCGCAAGCGTGGGAGCCACATCGTTAATGTGAGTGAAGGCACGCTGCTGGGAGCCGTCCCCGAAGATGGTCATCGGATCGCCCTTGAGCAACTGGTTCATGAAGATGCCGACCACGTTGCGGTAGCGGTCGGCAATGTTCTGCCTTTCCCCGTACACATTGTGGGGGCGGAAAATCACGTATTCGAGGCCAAACATCTCGTGGCTCACCCGCAGTTCCTGTTCCACCGCCAGCTTGGAAATGCCATAGGAATCTTCAGGAATCGGGGTCATATCCTCCCGCATGGGCGTCTGACCCGTGCCATAAACCGCGATGGACGAGGTAAACACGAAGCACTTTACGCCGTGATTGACCGCCGCATTGATGAGGTTGACCGACCCGATCAAGTTATTCTGGTAGTTAAACCGCTTGATGAAGTGGCTGAGCCCCTCGGCGGCGTAGGCCGCAAGATGGTAAACATAGTCAAATGCGTGCTGCGAAAAGAGTTTATTGACCCCTTCGTGATCGACGACAGACCCTGGCACGAAATGGGCCCCGGCGGGCACGTTGTCGATAAATCCCCCGCTGAGATCGTCCAGAACCACAACCTGATGGCCCTCTCGGATTAAACACTCGGCTAGGTGCGAGCCCATAAAGCCGGCCCCGCCCGTCACCAGTGATACAGGCATACCCACACCTCCTTGGACATTAGATGCTATTTCAAAACCCTTCGGACGATCCGCTCCTACCAAAAATAACTACTGCAAATTCACCCTGTTGTAAAGGGTTTTGAAATGGCTTCTCCCCTCCTGCAAGAGGAGTATTCGGGCAGCAGTTCTTTGTAACTACACCCTATTCTTTGTCGCCACGTGGGAAAACAGCCTGGCCTACGAGGAACCATCATCGATGACATTGCCAGGTAATCCGGATAATCGAGGTGCCGGACGGATTCGGGACATGAGATCGTATCCCGCCACTCGTTCTGATTCAAAATGCTGATCGCGACCAGTGGCGCGCTTTCACTTCCCTCAGACACCATGTGAACCACCTCCGTCTGCTTTGTTGGAAAGCCCCTGGGCGGGCGCGGTGCCACTGTCATTCGCCTCAAGTGGTCCGTATCTGTTGCGCAGTGCGTCAAACAGCCCCCTCAGCGCCAAAGCAATTTCAGCGAGAGGTTTCTCATCGTAGAGAACCACCTTGGCATAGTCCTTTATAAACTCTTTTATAAAGTCTTTTGCGCCAGTATAGGGAAAATAGAAACTCAGGCGATGTTTTCTCCGGAAGTAAATCCGGTTCCGGGTCAGGTAGTATCGCGCGGGCTTCCTGGTCCGCTCATAGAACATCTCGCGCCCTAGGAACCGCCGCTTCTGCTTTTCACCTTCCCGGTGCATCAACACGGCCCCGGGGCATAGAAACAGGCGAAATCCCGCACGACGGAGCCGTAGACAATAGTCGGAATCGACAAAGTAAACAAAAAGCGCCTCATCGAACAACCCCACGGCACCGAGCACGCTGCAAGGGATCATGCTTCCCGACGAAAGTAAGAAATCCGCTTCGACAGGTTGATCACCATTATCCCCCGGGCGAATACGATTCAGAAAGACCCCGGCATTTTCGTCAAACGGATTTGCCGCGATGATTCCGACGTCCCGATGACCTTGCTTCGAGAGGGTTTCATAGGCGTGGAGAAGCTTATCAACCATGTCAGGTGTAGCCTTGCTATCGTGGTCCAGGGTCAAGACCCAGCGGAACCCCATGCCCCGCGCCACTTCCACTCCCTGGTTCATCGCGCGGGCAATGCCTTCGTTCCTTTCGTTCAGGATGACGGTCACGGAATCCTGGGAAGCGAGCTTGTCCAGCTCGTGGCGGGTGCGTTCGTCCGAGCCATTATCCACAAGGATGACGTGCCCGACCTGATTGTGAATGGCATTAAAGCACTGATGAATCGTTTCCCCGACATTATAGGTGACAATGACCGCGCAGACAGAAGCTCCGCGAAGATAATCGACGACTCCGGCAGCGGGCGCTCCTTCACTCATCACGCTATTAAAAGAACTTCCACGCCCTGGCTGTTGACGATGCTCGGCACACACAAAAGACCTCCTCCTCCTCCTACAGCCCCCGGAGGCTTATGGGCAGCTCAAATTAGCAGCAGTGTAAAATGCCGGCCCAGCTTCTCCGCCCATCAACAATGCTCAGGTCCCCTTTGCATCCTCATGTCGTGGTCTTCTGTGTTCGAATCTCGCTTGAGCCTTCGGGGCGATATGATGAGAGTAGAGTAAGCAATATACCCTCCGCGGCAATCGGAGGTGAGTATCCAAAAGCGGAGTCAGCAGCACTAAGAAAGGTGTGATTACCCTTGCCATAGCCCTTTTCACTCTATGCTTCAGCGTGATGGGTTTGGCGCGTGGCGCCCGATCCTTCATGTACCGGCCGGCTTCCGTAGTTTCGAACAGGACATTTGCTTTGCAGACCAACTCTTGGCGGCGGCAAGCGTCAGCATAGGAAAACCGCCTGTAATGGTGTGCCATTGCCTCAGGATTGTAGAGGACGCATAAACCCTTGTTGATCAGTCGGTAGCCAAGTTCTGTGTCTTCATACGCGGCGGCCCGAAAGTTCTCGTCGAACATCCCGTTCTTCATCAGGAATTCCCGTTTGACGCTCAGGTTGCATGAATAGAAGTACTCAAAGCTTACCTCTTTCCCTGGCATGAGAAATCTATAGCCAAAGATTACACCATCGAGCCCCAACCATTCCATGAAAGGCGTCGGATGCACATCCGGAGACCAACTCACGAGGCCCAGGATCGCGAAATTATCTCCAGGGTGCCTCCCGTGCCAGGCTGTATGCTCTGCGACCAGGGCCGACTGGGGGATAATGTCGTCGTCCGCGAAAAGGAGCAAGGTACCTTTCGCTTCCCGTATCCCGTAGTTGCGAGCGGCTGCGGGCCCTTTATTTTGCTGGGAAAGGTATCGAATCATGATAGGCGACGTCCGGCTGAAAGCGCCAACCGCCGGTCCGGTTCCGTCCGTTGAGCCATCGTCGACGACAATGACTTCCAGAATTTCCTCTCGAGACGTCTGGTGTTTGTAACCCTCGAGCGCCTTTAGCAAGACTTCCTTTCGGTTGTATGTAGGGATAATGATGCTAAGTTGGGGTGTCAACAAGTGGCCTTACCTCCCCCCAGGGCTTTCTGCCCACCACAACGAGCATTCGGATCCCGGTCGGCAAGCTGTAGCAACGCCTCCACAATAATCCTTTGCTCGGGTGGCACATGCTCAAGGACATCCGATGCCACTGCCGCCGCAAATGACGCATCGCCGAAAGGGAGGTTGGCTGCCGAGCAGCGAACGGGGAGCATGGGCTTCATGGGAGGCACGGGAAAATCCAGATGACACCCCTTTCTTTGATGGATCGCCGGTAACAATCCATTTTCCCTCCACTCCTGCAAGCAGAGCATTCGGGAAGTAATTCTTCGTCAATAGGCTACCCTTTGAGGCGAGATGGGCCAACCGATTCCCGTATGAAATACTTTCTCGGGTTGAGCCCAATTCGCTCTAATTGAGGAGCAATTCTCCTCACCGCCACCTTGAGTGATCGGCGAGGCAAGGGGATAAATGCCAGAACCACACAAGCAATTTCCCTCCAGCCGACTTTCCCACCAAGGCTTCTCAATCGTCTCACTTGGCTTCTCGCCACCGTCACATCTCCGACCCACGCGGCCCTAAGGATGATTTGCCGGATGCAGTTGGCTTTTGCGCTGGAAGTCCTACTTGTGTCACCCGGGAGTGGGTAGCGTTCGAGCGCCCGAAATCGGACTTCTAAATTACTGATCTCAAAGCGCCAAACGTGCAGTGGGTCGCTTTGCCTCATCGCTGAATTGGGGATGTGCCGGTAGCTGGCAAGTGTCTCCCTGAGATACATCATCTGTCCGAGTTGGCTTAACTCTAACCAAAGAGGCAGGTCCCCCATCAGTTGCGAATGATCACTACAAAGATTGTCACCTAGCAGCACCCGGCGGACCGGGTCAGTCCTTGCGACTGCCGTGCAGGGATGAGGAAACTGACGAAATGTCTCGAAGATGAGATCCTGATACTCGAGGCGAAGCGGCTGCTGAGCACCGTTGCTCTGCTTTTCCAACGCTATGATTTGACCCTGAGCAGAAATAATCCGGACTTCTCCGGCAACCCATACCCGTGAATCATCCGCCCGAAAAACAGGAATCTGAAGCTTTAGTTTATCTCTTCGGTGCCACCAATCGTCGCCCTCGCAAAAGGCCATGTACTTGCCCCTTGCCGCCAGCGCCGTCCGTCGGAAGTTCTTATGCATCCCGACGTTTTTTCCCGAGAACAACACCCGAATTATCTCCGGATAGCGCCGCTGATACTCCAGCGCGATCTCGCGCGTCCGGTCGGTCGAGCAATCCTCCCCGATAATCAACTCGATGGGAAAGTCCGTTTCCTGCGACACCACCCCCTCAATCGCTTGGGCGATGTACGGCTCGTGGTTGTAGGTGATCATCACCACGCTCACCAGTGGGTCACGCACAAGACGGTCGGGGTCCGCGACCTCGGTGTACGGCCCCACACCATCTTCGACGTTACCGGCTTGCGTCATCTGACTCCTTTTGGGCCTTTTCGTCTTCCAGCAATTGCTTCTCGATCTCCAAAATACATCTATTGCGTTCCCCCAGTCTTTTGAAAGGAAATCCGGCCACCACCGCGAAGTCCGCCACGGGTTTGTGAACCAGAGTGAGCGCGCCCACTGAGGCGGCAAGACCGAGGGTCACGCCTGGCAAAAGAATGCTACCCGCCCCGACAATTGCATGTCGCCCGAGCACCACATCGCCGCGGTGGACCTTCCTAAACTTCATCGGCACCGTTGGATTCGTCAAATACCCTTCCGTGTAGTCATCACTGGCTGTGTACACCGCCACCCGCGAAGACAGTCCGGAGAACGATTCCAGAACAATTCGGCCACCAGCCCCGAAGAGGTAGACACCGGCGGCTATATGGATATGGTCACCAATGTAAATACCCTCCTGACCGGCGCTCAATAAAGAGAAGCAGTCGATGCGGACGTTGGACCCAACATGGATCAAGTGGGGCGAGAACATCAGAACGGAACGATGGATGTTGACGTTGTCACCTACCGATGCCAACATGGTCCGCAATTCGTCTGGAGAATAACTGTGCTGGTCGGATAAAGGGAGCATAATCACTCTCGATTCGTGTTTTCTTCCTCAGATGTCCGAACATGTACCGGTTGGCTTGATGTCAAACGCAGCATACCCAAAAATACACTCGCTCGCTTCTGCAACTAAACATTAGTTGCAGCAGACCCAGGAGTAGCTATCAGGTGATGCACGAGGTTCCGGAGGACCTTCAAGTCCATTTTCTGGACATCTTCGTCGGGAATTTCGATCCCGAACTCATTCTGCATTTCGATAATCAGCGACATAAACTCGAGCGAATCTATGTTCATCGGCTGCGAAGATTCCAAGTCCTTCTCCTGGATAGGGTGGGTGAGTTTGAGTTCCGTCGATATTGCCTGTAGGCGATGCAACACCTCAGCCTCTGATTCTGTCATATCCTATACCCCCTCGACGTCGAGCCCTATAGGCCGCCAAAAGTTTTCAGATGCCATCCCAATCTTCCTTTGCTGACCAGCGTAGCACGGTAGTCGCCCAAGAGAGTCCCACTCCGAATCCGCAGATCACCACAATATCCCCCGAGCCGACTCTTCCTCCCTCGATTGCACGCTTTAGGGCGATGGGGATAGATGCAGACACGGTATTGCCGGTCTCTTCCATGCAAATAATGGTCTTGTGCGGAGGGAGGCGCAGTTTGTGAAAGAGGAATTCCAGCATAAACTTGTTGGCTTGGTGAAAAACAAACAGTTTTACGTCATCCAGGCACAAAGATGCCGCAGCAAGCGCGGCCTCGACCGAGCGCGGCACTTCGCGATCCATGAATTGGAAGATGTCGCGCCCATACATGCGAATATGCTCAGGAGATCTTTCATCGCCATTCTCATCCTTAACCATCTGGTGTGTTTGCTCGCCGCTGGGGAGACGGGAGCCACCCGCGGGAACTATCAGTCGATCGTATCCGGAGCCGTCCGTGCCGAAGTGGAATGCCAGAATTCCCCCGCCCTGCTTGGGCGCTTTACGCAACAGGGTGGCAGCCGCGCCGTCGCCAAAAAGGCCGCACACGGTCTTATCCTTGTAGGAGACCACCTTGGAGTAAGTCTCGGACATCACTAGCAGTAGGTTTTGGCAAATACTACTGTCGATCAAACTAGCGCCAACGGCGAGGCCATATGGGTAGCCAGAACACCCTTGATTAATATCAAAGGCAAGACAGCTCTTGGGTAAGCCAAGACGATTCTGGACGATGCATGCGGTGGCCGGCAGTTTGTAATCTGGATTCTGGGTACAAATTATGATTCCATCGACGTTTTCACAAGGGAAGGCGCTCACAGTAAAAAGCTTTTCGGACGCCAAGACTGCAAGGTCAGAAACTGCTTGGTCTGGTGCGGCGATGTGCAGAGACCGGATGCCTAGCTTGTTCTCCATCATCTGCTGATCGAGACCGGACATTGCCGCTATATCCCGGCTTGTTAGGACCTTTTCCGGGAGGTAGTATTCAATTGCGTAAATACTTACCGGAATTTCTCGACGATTAGCAAATGCCATGGTTTTGCCCACTCCTATCGATCTTGGCCGCGCGATGTTGTGGCAAGTTTATTTTCCGGGGCGACCCGCAGACATGACCGGTCTAGGAAACCTCCTTGCGCGCCATCCTCCTTCAGCGAGCCATCGATGGCGGCCAAGGCACGAGTTACCTTCAAGGCACTTTGGCACCACTTGTTGCAAAGTAAAATTGAAAATCTGAGTGCCATTCATATATTTTAGGAGTGTAGGGACCGTCGAGTCAGTGCGCCGATCAGTTCGTATGATGTTTGTGTGACGGCTTCTACCCGAAACAAGAAGGACATCGCGATGTAAACGGCCACCCCCGCAGTTACGCCCGCCAATAGGAGGACCGGGGCTTTTAATGGGGCGGCCAAAGCGATGGCTCCGACGATCAAGGCCATGGCGGTTGTACTCAGCAGAGGCTTCAGCAAGTCCTTGATTTGTGCGCTAATGTTGTAGTCAATCGCTCCCTGTGCATAGGCCACATTCACGCCATAGCATAGCACAGATACCACCAGCATGGCCCACACCATTGCCATCACGCTGATCGGCACGCTGACCGCCAAACCAAGGGCAATCAGCATCTTCTTCACTACCTCCGCTCGCAGAAAAAGGTCTGATCGCCCTGCCGCCATAAGCACGTCCAGGTTCGCCACCTGGAGCGGCCATAGCGCCCCGGCCAGGGCCAGAATTCTCAGATAAGGCACGCAGGGCAGCCACTTTGCCCCGAAGAGTACGATGACCGCCGGTTTCGCCAGCAATGCCAGCCCCGCCATCATCGGCAACACCACCGCCCCGATGGTCAACATGCACTTCCTCATCACCGCCCTCAGGCGTTCCCGGTCATGCGCGATCGTCGAGAACATCGGGAATGTCACCTTCGAGACGATGGTCTGGAACAGGCTGGCGGGCATTTGCTGCGTCGAGTACGCCCGGGTGTAATAGCCCAGATCGGACGGGCCAAACACTTTCCCGATCAGCAGCAATTGCACGCGGTCAGACACCGTGTTCAGCAATCCCGAGGCGAGGACGCGCGACCCGAATCCGAACATCGACTGCAGTGAATGGAGGCTTGCCTTCCCGCTGGGCCGCCACGGTACCAGCCACCAAACCAGCAGCGTCGAAATCAGCGCCGAGATGTTCGCCTGGATCACCAGGCTCCACACGCCGTAACCTCGCCACGCGAGAAACACTGCCGCGGCGCCGGAAACCCCCGTCGCCACCATTCCGACCTTCCACTGGGTCTTGAAGTCCAGTCGCCGGCTCAGAAGCGCGAATTGCACCGACCCAAAAGCGCTGAGCAAGAGATTCAGCGCCAGCAGCCTGGTCAGGCCGGTTAGAATCGGCTCTTTGTAGAACCGCGCTACCCATGGAGCCGCCCCATACATCGCCGCGGCCATCCCCAGCCCCGCGATGACATTGAAAATAAAAACCGATGTCTTGTCATCCTCCGTAACCTCTTTCCGCTGGATCAGCGCCGACGAGAAGCCGCTGTCGACAAACGACGTCGCTACCGCCAGGAACACCACGATCATCCCCACCAACCCAAACTCGGCAGGGGTCAATAACCGTGCCAGCAGGATCGAGGTAACGAATTGGATCCCCTGGCGCCCAAAGGTGTCCGCCGAACTCCAGATGACGGCCTTGAGCGACCGTTCCCGTAAGCCTACTGGCTTGTTTTCCGTCTCGGTATTCACGCCGGACCCGCGGCAGTGTTCGGTACGCCCGTTATGCTCCCGGCGGGAAGCGGCCTCCGCTGCTCGTGGATGTGCCGAATGATGTGGCAGATGCGCACCACGTCATCGAGCCCCAGGTCGCTGAAAATGGGTAGGGCGATGATCCGGCTCGCTACGCTTCGGGCCACAGGCAACTCCCCTTCCCGCACTATCCCCCGATAGCAAGCGAAATCCGTCACCAGAGGGTAAAAGTAGCGCCGCGCGAAGACGTTCCATTCCTTCAGCCCATTGTACAAGTCATCGCGGCTCGCCCCGAACTCCCGCTCATCCACCTCAATAGGAAAGTAGGCGTGGTTATATTCGACGCCCGGGGCCGGCAGCGCCGCCGCTTGAATGCCAGGAATGGTGATCAGCTCACACCGATACGTCTGGGCAATCTGGCGTCTTTTCTCCACAATTTCACCCATGCGCTGGAGCACCAGTCGCCCCATCAGCGCCTGAAGCTCGTTCATCTTCGCGTTCGTCCCCGGCATCACCACTTCAACTTCGTTCTCATATCCGAAGTTTTTCAGGTAGTCGAACCGGCGCCGTAGCGTCCCGTCGCCGAACGTCAGCATCCCCCCTTCCACGGAATGGAAAAGCTTCGTGGCGTGGAAGCTGAACATGCTCAAGTCGCCAAAGTGCCCGATGGGCTGCCCGTTCACCCGCACTCCGAACGCATGGGCTGCGTCGTACAGCAACTTCAAATTGTGCTTCCGCGCGATCCGCTCCAGTTCTTCCAAACGGCAGGGGTGCCCATACACGTGCACACCCAGAATCGCGCTTGTCCAGGGAGTGATCGCCGCCTCCACTTGTTCCGGGTCCAGGGTATAGTGTTCCGGCTCGATATCCACAAACACGGGTCGCACCTTATTCCAGAAGAGCGAGTGCACCGTCGCCACAAAAGTATATGGCGTCGTAATCACGTCCCCCGTGATGCCCATTCCCTGAATCGCAATCTGCAGCGCCAAGGTTCCGTTGGTAAACAGGCAGAGGTTCTCCGTCTCGCAGTACTCAGCCAAGTCTGCCCGAAATCTCTCCAGCACCGGGCCGTTGTTGGTCAGCACGCCCCGGTCCCAGATCTCCGCCAGTCCCCTCTGGAACTCTTCCAGCGGGGGGAGCCAAGGCTTGGTGACGTAGATCGGTTTATCGAACGGCTTGATCATCCCAAGGTGCCTCCGCCTGATTTGATTTGATGAGACCGAAAACTTTTACGCAATGGGCGCGTCAAGCCCCAGGATGGGTCAGAGTGGAAGGACCCACCCGCAAGACCACTTAGCTCACACAACGGGCTCGCCAGAGGTTTTGCCACTCGAAGCCGCAGTTACGGTTTCACCCAAATCTCCATTTTGCTCTCACAGTGCAGGGTAATCTTACCCCTAACCGCCAGCGCGGGCAATTCCCCTCGAACCTCCGGCCCTGGGTCAGCCTGTGTGCATTGCACATCGGGCCTTTAACCCAGGCTTGTCATCGCAGGCTTGGAAAGGCGGGAGGCTAACCTCCTACAAACCCTTGATATCTTTCGGCCTCTTCTTGTACCGTATCAAATCGAGGAATGAGAGCGCCATGAATTGGGGGCCGTAGACCATGGCTCTTCGCCAGACGGTGCGCGGCTCGTGCAACAAACGCCAGAACCATTCCAGGCCGGCTTGGCTGGCCCAGCGTGGGGCCGGAACCACTCTCCCGCTGTGGAATTTGATCGCCGCCCCAATCGCCACGATCACGGGCGCTTTGAGGCGGTCGCGATGGGCAACAATCCACCTCTCTTGTTTGGGAAGACCCAGCGCCACCCAAAGCACATCAGGGTTGGCATGATTAATCATATCAACCACTTGCGCGTCTTCTTCGGGAGTAAGCTGGCGAAAAGGCGGCGAGTATGCGCCGATAATCTTAACTCCAGGGTGTTCCTGCCTCAACCGCTCGCTGGCGAGCGCCAGGATTTCATCGGTATCGCCATAGAAGTAATTGGTGAATCCCTTCTGACGGGAAAGTTCACAAAATGCGGACATTAAGTCCGCACCACGAACCTGATGGGTGGCGCAGGACATCTTCCTGGCGGCAAACCGGGCAGCCCACCGGCCGTCCGGCACGGAAAGGTCGGCAGTATGCAGAACCGCGCGGAACTCGGGATGCTTGTGCGCCTCAAGCGCGCCGTGCGAGCCCGTCACCGCAATCCAATGCGGCCGGCCACGCTCCCGGATCCATTGCTCCATCAAGCGCAGGACATTTTGAACGTCAATAATATGTACGGGGGCTCCGAGAACCTCGGTACAGGGCGGGAGTCCCGCCTGCTCGGTCAAGGGTTGCACTTCCATCTTGAGATTGGGCCGCAACGACTTATCGGCTGAAAGACCTTTGGACTTCAGGCTAACTCCGCACGACTGGCAGTTCGCACGGGGATTTGGCCGCCGGCGCGGCCCGCCTTTTTGAGGCACGCCGCCCCCCAGCAGGCGCGGAAGCTTGGCTGAGCGCTCTTCCCATTTTCCGGTAAAAGTCACGAGGAAGGAGATGAAAACCAGGCGAAGGTCCAGCCAAAAGCTGCTCCTCTTAATGTAAACCAGGTCGTAACGGAGCTTCTGGCGGCGGGGCAGTTCGCTATGGCCGTAGATTTGGGCGATTCCCGTTAGCCCGGGCGTGACGGCGTGCCGGCGGTCGAAGCCGGGTATTTCCACTCGAAATTTCTTCACCAGTTCCGTCCACTCGGGCCGAGGCCCAACAAAACTCATATCACCGCGGAAGATATTCCAAAGTTGCGGCAGCTCATCCATGGCCGTGGAACGCATAATGCGGCCCACGCGGGTAATCCGCGGGTCGCGTTCGGTGGCCGGAACGACCCCCCATTTTGCATCCGAGTCCGGCACCATGGAACGGAACTTCACACTTTGGAATTCCTTGCAATCCTTCCCCACGCGCGGCTGGCCATAGAAGATCGGACCTCCATCCTCGATCTTAATGGCGATGGCAATCGTAGCCCAAATCGGCGAAGAAACAATCAAGCCGATCCCGGAGAGCGAAATGTCAAAAAGGCGCTTCAGCATGGTTAGGTTACAGGTTATAGGGCACAGGTTACAGCCCAGGTGACAGGTTACAGAGCATAGGTTACAGGGCAGAGGTAACAGATCAGGTTTCAGTTCGCAGGTTGCCTCACCTGTTCCCTGTCACCTGTAACCTGTGACCTTCAGTTGGCGCCCATCCCGCCCGGCAATGTCAGCAAGGATCGTAACGTCGCCAGCAGCGCACGGTGGTGCCAATCGAATTTCAGCTTGCCATTCAGTCGACCCAGCAGGTTCGAGGCATTCGCCGCATCGAAGAATCTATCAATTTGCCCGTCCGTAAAATGACTGGCAAGCTTCCGGGCGAAATAGCCGACCATCAACTCGTTGCCAAAAGTCGATCGCCAATAACGTTCAAACTCACCCAAGGTCCGGGCGCTGAAGTTCTTGCTGCCGAAGGCGCGAATCAGCACATCCGCCACCAGTTCGGCGGAGAGGAGCCCGTAGTAAATGCCTCCACCCGTTGTGGTTTTGATGTGTCCGGCGGCTTCACCGGCGGCGATCACGCGTTCCGTCACGCAGCGGCCCACGGCAGCCTGCGCAATCCCTTTTCGATCGATCCGCAAGGTTGAAATATCTGTTTGGGGGGCGATTCTCTGGACGAGTTTGGCGAAGTAAGGATCGGGGTTATCCTCGGTCATCAGCCCCACCCTCCATCGATTATTGCCCAGAGGGATTTCCCAGCCAAAAGCGCCGGGGGCAACCCCCTGGCCGACAAACACGCGAGTGGCATTGCCGTGACCATTCGGTGGCAGGGACATTTCAGCTTGCACGGCCCGCAAGAATTGCCGGGGATGCGCCAACCCCAAGGCCTGGTTCAGGGAACCATTGACGCCGGTGGTGATGACGGCCACCTGCGCCCGAAGACTTGCCGGCCCCGCCTCCATGTGGCGGTACTGGATTTCCACCGAATGCTTTTCAACCTGCAGGGAATTCACCCAGCAGCCGAGTTGCAATTCCACTCCGGCCTTGACGGCGCGTTGCGCGAGCGAACGGTTAAACTCCGCTTTATCGATAACCTGGGCAAGCGGAGCATCGGTCCGATGCTCCAACTTCTTCCCCCCGGGCGATATGGCCTGGATGCATCGAATGTCTGACAAAATAGGCTGGGTGGGAAGATCAAAGCGAGGGAAAGCCTCGTCACCGACGACGCCCGAGCAGACAACCCTGTCGCCGACGCGGCTTTGGGCCTCGAAAAGGACCACGTCCAGCCCCGCTTGCGCCAATAGATAGGCCGCGTGGATGCCTGCCGGACCCGCTCCGATGACGACCACGTCCTTCAAAATGCCTCCCTCTCCAATCCTTTTGCCGTAGACTTCTCACCGCAGCTCAAAGTGAGCGCGCTACTTTGGCCGCGTCACCCAGTCATAGTTGATGCCCGGATCGTCAAATGGAATTCGCCCCTCGTCCTGGGGGTTATAGATCCGGTTGGTGGCATAGACAAGCATCCCGGAGTCCGGTCCCACAACTTTGTAGCCGTGCCCAACGCCGGCTGGAATCCGCAACTTCCAGGGGCGCTGGGCGCCGACAAAAACCGTGTTCAGTTTCCCGCAAGTCGGCGAGCCTTCACGAAGATCGCAAAGGAAAACCTGGAACATTCCTGCCAGCGGAGCCCAGAGATCCGTTTGCTCAAAGTGGTAATGGATCGCCTTGATGACTCCCGAGTAGGATATTGTGAACGAAACTTGAATCCGGCTGCCATTCGCCGGATCATAATCCCTGCCGATCCCCGGTTCCCCAAAACGAAAGAGCTCCGCAAACAAACCGCGCTCGTCCGGATACTGGGTCATCGGCTCGATTTCGATACCCTGAATCAATTGCGGCGATTGTGGATTGTTGATGACATCACCGCAGCCCGGCTGGGTGCGAGGCACGATGACCAGGCGGATGCCGCCCCGTTCCTCCACCAACCTGGGAGTTGGACCCGTCATAACGTCGTCACCCCCCGCTGGACCGACTTCTCACGCTGGTCGGATTCCGGTAAGACAAACTCGCCCAAGCGTTGCCCCTCCTTAAGGTAATCCGCCAAACCTTCCGTCCAAGGGGGGAGAATACCCAGATGGTTTTCAATCAGGCGGCGGTTTTCCAGCACGGAATTCGCCGGGCGCGGCGCCCTTCGTCCCAATTCCCCGGTCGAAATGGGAACGACGCGAACGCGCTCGAATCCCCCCAGTTTCAGGATCGTCTGCGTAAACTCAAACCAACTGCAGTTCCCTGCCCCGGTCACGTGGTAGATTCCATAAGCATCGAAGCGCACCATCTCGGCAAGCTTCGAGGCCAGGTGATGCGTGTACGTCGGCGAGCCCCGCTGGTCACTCACCACTCGAAGCTCATCCCGTTCTTGGGCCATCTTGAGAATCGTGGCCACAAAATTCTTGCCGCGCGGACCATACAGCCACGAGGTCCTGGCGATGAAGTACCGCTCCAGCAGCGATTGCACGTGCTGTTCGCCCCCCAACTTCGATTGCCCGTAAACGCCGAGGGGATGGGTGGCGTCGTCCTCCCGGTAGGGTCTTTCCGCGGACCCATCAAAAACATAATCGGTGCTAACATACAGCAAAACGGCGCCGACCTCGGCACAGGATTGCGCCACATTCCGCGTCCCCTGGGTGTTGACCTCGCTTGCCAACTGGGGGTTCGCTTCACAGCCGTCCACGTCTGTGCAGGCGGCAAGGTGATACACAAATTCCGGCCGCAGATCCCGGAATGCCTTTTGCACCGCGGCTTCCCTGGAAATGTCAAAATCGCTCAGGTCAACGCCCACCACTTCGTGCGCAGTTTCCAGGCATGGCAGCAGCGCACTCGCCAACATCCCTTTGGCGCCGGTGACGAGAACTCGCACTACCTCTTTCCTCCGCGGTTGAGCACTTTCTTCATCGTGGAATCCCGGCGATCATACTGCTGGCGATAGTAGGCGCGATAGGCACGTGCCGTCACTCGCCGGATCCATTCACCACTCGACAGGTACCAGTCAACAGTTTGCTTCAGTCCGTCTTCCAGGGTTATTTGCGGCGCCCACCCCAGTTCCTTTTCCGCCTTATCGCTGTTCAGGGCGTACCGGCGGTCATGCCCGGGGCGATCCTGAACGTAAGTCAGCAAGGAATCAGGCTTGCCGACAAGCTGCAAGATGCGGCGGGCAATATCCAGATTGGGCCATTCATTCCCAGCGCCCAGATTGTAAACCTCTCCGTCCCGGCCCTTGTGCAGGACCGCATCCAGGCCCGCGCAATGGTCCATGACGTGAATCCAATCCCTGATCTGCAACCCGTCCCCATAAACGGGAATATTCTCCCCCTGAAGGGCACGAGTAATGATCAGGGGGATGAACTTCTCCGGATACTGGTAGGGACCATAGTTGTTTGTGCACCTTGTGATGATAACCGGAAAACGATAAGTTCGGAAGTACGCACGGGCCAGGAGGTCAGCCCCGGCTTTGCTGGCGGCATAAGGGCTGTTGGGGGCGAGAAGGGATTCCTCGGTAAACTTTTCTCCGCCAGGAGCGCTTCCGTAAACCTCATCGGTGCTCACCAACACGAAGCGCTTAACCCCCGCATGACGGGCAGCGTCCAGCAAGCACTGGGTTCCCAGGACATTCGTCCTGACGAAGGCCGTGCTATCCAGAATGCTCCGGTCAACGTGCGATTCCGCCGCGAAGTGCACGACCGCATCGACTCCCTTCAAGACTTCCTGAACTTTACGGCGATCGCAGATGTCGCCGCGCACAAAGGTGTGACGCTTATTCTTTCCCACATCCCGAAGGGTATGAAGGTTCCCGGAGTAGGTGAGCTTATCCAAATTCCGCAGCGTGTACCGGGGATGCTCGGCCAGAATGTAGCGGATAAAGTTCGACCCGATGAAACCTGCTCCGCCTGTAACCACGAGCTTCATTTTGAGCCCTCTATTTCCGTTGGAGTTTGCCCCGTGTATCCCATTGACAATTCAGGTAGGGGCACGCCACGGCGTTCCCCGGCTGCTTACCTGGATTTGAATTCACTACCCCCGGTCGCCGCGGCGACGGAGGGAAGAAGAACTATTGAAAGTCATAGCGGCGGTCTCTGACCGCCGGTTTTGTGAACTAACGTTTTCGGCAGTCAGAGGTCGCCGCTACCAATCACGGCCTCGATTTTTTCACAGCTTCGAAAACCGTGGGGGCAAAAAGCTATTGGGCCGACAAGCCCTCTGCCACCAGATTCGTTGCCAATCGCAGCGACTCAAAGGTCCCGGCATCCGTCCACCAGCCTTCCAGGAAGCTGTGGGTTAAGGTGCCTTCCTGAAGGTAGGCGTTATTGACGTCGGTGATTTCCAATTCGCCGCGATGGGAGGGCTTGAGCCGATTGGCCTTTTCGAAAACCGATGCGTCATAAAAATAAACCCCGGTGACGGCATAGTTGCTCGCCGGGGATGCCGGTTTTTCCTCGATGCGGGCAATCCGGTCCCCGTCAAAAACCGGCACGCCAAACCGTTCGGGGTTGGAAACTTCCTTCAGCAGGATGTGCGCCCCCTGCGGTTGCCGCACAAAATTTTCGGCGGCCGGTTTGATACTTCCCGCCAGAATATTGTCGCCAAGAATCACGCAGATTCTTTCGCCTTCCGCAAAGTCCTCGGCCAGGCGGAGCGCATCGGCAATGCCACCTTCACCTTCCTGATAGGCGTAGTTCAACCGCTTCAGTCCAAATTCCTTCCCGTTGGCCAGCAGCCGCAGGAAGTCTCCCGCATTGCGTCCGCCCGTCACTATGAGGATCTGCTCGATTCCGGCACTCACCAGAGTACGAAGGGGAAAGTAAATCATGGGCGCGTTGTAAACCGGCAGCAAATGCTTATTGGTAACTTTCGTCAAAGGGAACAGTCGCGAACCGGTTCCACCGGCCAGTATGACACCTTTCATCTCATGCACCTCCGTGTACGTGGCCACTGCAACTCCGCCCAGGCTCGCATCACTTCGCCGTACCGGGAAACGGAGTCGAGCAGGGTGGCAGGAACAACCCCACCCCGCCAAGATTCACTAATTTATGAAATCCTCGTTTCGTTCCGGGACCGATACCCGGGCAACTCTGGTGGGGCGATCCGGCCATGAGCCGGGGTGCGTCGCGACGGCCACGCACACCACAAACCATGCGGCGTTGGCGGGAAGGCGCAGGTTGAAATCGACAAGACTATGGCAGAGCAACCCCACTGCGCCCACCGCCGCACCGATGGGAATCCAACTCCAATCCGCCCGTAGACGGGCCGGGAGGTGGAGAAAGGCCCGGCGAAAGAAAAGCACCAACCCCCAAAGCAAAAGCGCCCCTCCCACCAACCCCGTCTCGGCCAGGACCTCCGCGAAGTCGTCGTGGGCGTGGGTCCAATGCAGGTCAGACACATGAGACATATACGCGGGGAATACCGTCTCAAAGGTCCCCACTCCATTGCCCAGAACGGGATGGCTGCGCGCCATCCGCAGCGTGTCTCTAGCCACCCAAAACCGGTCCCCCATCTTCACTTGGACCGACTTGTCGGTTTGAAAGATTTCCAAGCCGCGGGTGGCCCTACGGCCGGCGTTGGCAAGCCATGCAAATAGGCCGGCAGATATCAAAATCAACGCCACAACAATGGGGAAGACGCGGCGCCATGCGCCATGCGGCCGGTAACGAAAGATGATGAATCCGAAGAGCAGAAGTTCCACCAGTATTACCGCCCCACCACCGCGGGACCCGCTCATGGCGATGGTGGCGAGGGCAACTCCCAGCAGCACCCAGAGCAACCACCGGGGCACCTTTGGAGAAGACCCCGACAGAATGTATCCCGCCGACACGGGAATCAGCATTTCCATTAAGCCACAATAGTCATTGGGGCTGACGTAAGGGCCGAAAGGCCCGTAATTCGTTGGCACGCTCCAATAGATCATGCCTTGCCCAGTGGTCATGATCTGCGCCAGTGCCAGCACACTCATGGCCAACGCGAGCAGGGTGACCACCAACCCCCACAACCTGAGGGCCCTGCCATTTTCGGGCTGGGTAAATAGAAGTTGGCCGGCAAGGAAAAATAACACAAAGTTTGTGACCAGCTTCAGGACAGCTTCACGCGTGGCCACGTGGTCAGCGGTCCATCCCACGAGAAGTTGTGCAATCGCGATCAAAAGGAACGCCAGGAACGGCCAATAGAGCGGGGACCAGCTTACGCTGAGAACGCCCCGATGGACGCAACCCACTGCCCAGAGAACCAGGACGAGCAAAGCCGCCACCATCAGGGTTCCCCACCCCCACGGCTGTACGGCGCCGAAGGCCCAAGGGGCGGCAAAAATTGTGGCCAGAAGCAGAACTCGGGCCATAACGTGGAAGGGAGACGCGGGGAGCCCGCCGTCATCCGGCGAGGGGAATCCGACGCGATGATTGAAAGACCTTGAAAGGCTTGGCATTGTCACCGGGCCCCCGCTTGCTTCACATTGGCTCCCGGAGCGTCCAAGGCACGAAGCGTAACCTCGTCCAGCCAGACCGTGCCGGTAATGTCCCTGGAGGAAACATGATCCTGGGGCCGCCAAAAAACAACTCTCACCGCCTGAGTTTGCGGTTGGGTCATAAACTCCACATCAATCGGATGCCACGGAGTGGTTCCCACCGTCGGATCACTCATCCGGGCAGCGCAATTCTGGCAACCCATCTCCGCCACCAGCAACCGCGGTCCGCTGTCGGAGGTTAGGTTTTCGGACCGTACGTAAGCCGTCAATTGATAACGCGTGTTGGGCTTAATGCGGACGACTTGATCCACGAGGTCATACTCCGCATTTCTACCAACGGGGAAATCAATGCGCAGGCACTTCATGCTCTTGCAGGCATGAGGATCAGATAAGTCATACGCCAGATCCGGGGAATCGCTAATGCGCCAGGCAAATCCGGCATTGAGGAGCGGTTCCTCAAAACCCCCGTTATAAAGAAGGTTGACGTCTTGGGGATTGGACGCCGGGGGGATGACTCCAGCGCGTTGGAGGTCATTCCAGATGGTGCTGGCATCCTGAATCTGATTATGATCGATCAGGAGGTCCATGAATGGCTTCACCAACGACAATTTGGGGGACCGATCCGGCCCGGAGATCATTTGCCCCCAAATCTTCATAGCGCTTTCATAATCGGCAGTGGAGCTCAAAAACATCAGGAATGCGAAGCGCGCGGAGGCATCAGTTCCGTCGGGGACAACCTCCGCATAGATCGCTTGCGGGTCGCGGGTGGCGCGAAGACACAACCGGAACGTGCTTTGGAGGTATTGCGGGGCCAACTCCAGAAGCCGGCGAAAGTGGGGGAAAGCCTTCTCCGGGCGGTTGGTCAAGAAATAGTGATTTCCGATCGCCCATTGTAGAGCCGGAGTCATGGGGTTGAGCGCCGAGGCCCGGGTAAAGGCATCATCCGAGCACGCGGTGTCTCCCGCGAAATCGCAGGCGGTCCCCAGGTCCGACCAATAATCCCAGTGGCGAGGGTTAAGTTCGACGGCCTGCCGGAGGTACTTCTCCGCCGCGGACAAATTCTCCCCTGTCGGGTCAAAGGAATAAACCAATCCCAGGCGATGGACCAAGTCGGAATTACCCGGATCCAGATCCAGTGCCTTCTGAATCGTGGTGCTGGAAATGGAGTCAATCACGTAGGTTACCCGCGCCACACGGATCGCCTCCCAGGCCAACCCCACACTGGCGGCAACGATAAGAATCAGAAAAAGAATGGCTCGCCACCCAGGGCGTAGGGACCATGCCCAATGGTAATTTGAATTTTGCCGGACCGGCGCCCTCTCACCAGAAAGGTCAGGGTTGGGATGTTGATTCATTTCGTGAATGATCCTGGAAGCGACACTTGGCGAATGATTCGGAGACCGTTCCGACCCCACGGGGAGGAAATCCACGGTCATTCGTCAGAATACTTTAAATGCTCAGACCCGGTGGGATGAACCCTTCCTGGCCCGGCCCCCACCTGGCGAATGCGAGGGGTTCGACACTGTGGCCTCATCATAATAGGCCTGCTGGTAAGGACCATAATAAGACCCGTAGTAAGTATCAAAACGCATATCAACCTTATTGAGTACCATTCCCAGGACACGCGAGCCGGCGTTTTCAAGGATTCGATGTGCCCGGGTGAGTGCCCCGCGCGCCGTCGTCCCACTGGCCACCACCAGTATAACTCCGTCCACCATGGCGGAAAGGATCACGGCGTCGGTAACCAGAAGCAGCGGGGGCGAGTCAATGACCACTTGGGTAAACCGCTTCAGCAAATCCTTCAGCGTCGCCTCCATCATATGCGAAGAGAGCAGTTCCGCGGGATCGGGAGGCCGTGGACCGGCCGGCAAGACCCAGAGATTGGGGACGCGGTCATATTGGATCAAAACCTCATCCAGAGAATGCGCGCCGGTCAGGAAACTGCTCAGGCCCTTCTCATTGGCAACTCCCATCGTCTTGGCGACGGAAGGGCGGCGCATGTCAGCATCAATGATCAAAACCGGACCTTGCCTCTGGGCGAACGACATGGCCAGGTTGGTGGCGGTGGAAGTCTTTCCTTCGCCCATCTGCGCGCTGGTGACCAGCAAGGTTTGGGGCGGACGCGGAGCGGTGGAGAGTAAAACCGAAGTCCGCAGGCTGCGGAAGGACTCCGCCATGGGCGAGGATGGCCGCTTGAGAACCGCCAAGCCCACACCGTTCGGTCCGGCAGCAGCGGAAGTGGTGCCCGCCGTCAGTTGCTTCCGCCTGTACCCGTCCGTTTCGGCAGGTATAACGGCCAAAGCCGGGGCGTTGATGAGCCGTTCCGCCTCTTCCGTAGTTCGAACCGAGCTGTCGAGAGCTTCCTGCACGAAGGCCAGCGTAATACCCAGAATCAGACCCACTATCAGGCCTGCGGCCAAATTGCGCGGCCGGTTGGGCCGGATCGGCGTGGACGGTTGAGACGCTGGATCAATAACATGAACGTTGGTGACTTGCAAGCTGGCGGAGAGAGTGGCATCTCGCAAGCGCCCCAGAAGGCTCGCATAGAGCTGCTGGTTGATGTCAAAATCCCGCTTCAAGATATTGTATTCAATCATGCGCTCACTGAGCGCTCCCACATTTCCCTTTTCTTTGGCCAGGGCATCCCCGAGCATCTTTTCCCGGCTGAGCGCGGCCAAATAATCATTGTGAACCTTCTCAATCGCTTGCTTACGCGCACCCTCCATGGCGGTTTGTAATTGGGTAAGCTGGTCGTGCAGGCGGGTGACTTTGGGGAAATTGGGTCCATACTGGCCCAGGGCATCTGCGTAGACGGCTTTGAGGTCGCCGTATTTCTCCTCCAGATGCTGAAGAACCCTGTCTTCCACGATGACCCCAACCTGCCCTTCATTGGCCTTGGCAAGCTCGTAAACAGATTGCTTCTGGACCCGGTCACCCTCGGCGATGGTGAAGTCCCTGTTGAGTTGCTCAAGCCTCTCGTCGTTGATATTCCCCTTATCCCCAACGTTCACAATCAGGTTTTGACGCTCATAGTCGATCAAAGCCTGCTGAGATTTCTCCACCTTCGACTTTAAATCCTGCAACTGATTCTGCATTTCGCCCGAAGCCCGTTTGGTAAAATCGTTCTGCTGCTGGAAACTGGATTCGATGTAGTTGTCGATTAATCGATTGACCGCATTCGCCGCCAACTCGGGATTCTCGCTTTCGTAGCTTACCTGGAGAATGTGGCTGTCCTTCACAGTTTCAACGGTAAGGGCACCCTTAAATCCCCCAATGAGATCCGTCCTGCGGGCTCGGGCGATTTGCGCTGGCGATTGCCCCGAATTACCAGGCGAATCAGGGGACGCCTCGCGGTCCAGTCCAAGTTGCTGCAAGGTTGTCCAAGCCAGACTGTCGCTTTGCAGGACCTGTATCTGGGTGGCCAGGAACGCTTCATTTTCCCCGGGAGCTTGGCGATAAACCTCGCTGAGGGTTTGAAGTTGGGGGGAGGTGGACTCCACATCGACGGATGCCATCGCCCTATAGACGGGCTGCAACCTGAAGGTGTAAATCCCAGTCAGCACTGCCACCACCGCGGTAACGGAAATGATGGTGGTAAGGCGCTTCATGATGATGTGCCAGAAGGAAGTAAAGGTGAACTGGGACTCACTCCCTTGCGCCTCTAAATCCAGCATCGTGGGCGTGAAGCTACTAATCCGTTGTGGCAATTGACGTTCAATGGGCGATAAAGAATCGTTGTCAGGCACCTTCTAACTCCCTCAAGAAAAAATCTAAACCCGCAATGGCCTCGGCAACTCTGGTCCTCAGCGGTAAATCATCAATGACGAGCTGCCGTAGGTCGCCACCTGAACAGCCGCACTAGCAGTAGTGCGCAAAGCCTTGGTCATGGCGCTTTCAGGTACAAAAAGAATATCGTCGGGCATCAGTCTAACGTCTGCTATCTGCCCCTTCAAAATAGCCTTGTAATTCACGGGGATTTCCACCCGCTTATCAGGCGGCCCCGACAGATCCCGGCGCATGATCATGATTTTGTTTCTTTTGGCAAGGCTGGTCACGTCCCCCGCCAAGGCCAAGGCTTTGATCGCCGTAATCTGCTGACGGGATTGGTTCAGCACGTATCCCCCCGGGCGGGCCACGGCTCCCAAAAGATATACGAGCTCGGCTCGCTGGACCGTGACTCGATCACCGGGATAAAGGTAGATATTGGTATCGTCGTCGCCCGTCTCCACCAGCTTTCGAATATTCAAAGTGAACGACCCTCCTTTAGCGGAAGGATTCACCGCACCGGATCGGGCGCTTTCTGCCACGTCGGCGCGCGCGCCCATATCTCCACGCGAGATGATCGCATCATCGCCGGCGCTATTGTTCAGTCCCCCCACCTTTACGAGAACCTCGATGAGCCGTGTAGGACCAAGAAGCGGGAACGACTGAGGATTTCTCACTTCCCCGGAAACCAGTACCGTATGCAGCCTTGTTTCCTTAAGTGAAACTGACACTTGCGCGTTATTGAGCATGCCCGCATCGTGAAATTTGGTGGCAATCAGGTGGGAGAGTTGATCCAGCGTCACGCCGGCGGCGGGGATCGGCTCCGGCAACAGGGGCAGGGTCAGAAACCCATTCGAGCTAACCCGATAAGTGCGACTGACCTCCGGCACGTCCATGATCAGGACGTCCAACAGGTCTTCCGGGCTCACGGTATAATCGGTGGCGGGAATCTTCTGTGCCTCGGAGGGCGCCACAGGCGTGCTTTCCGGCTTCGAGGGTTCCGCGGATGGGGCGGCAGGAGTTGTCTTCGCTGGTTGCTGGGCCTCCGCCATGGCCAAACCCGCCAGAAGAAAAGCTGCGAGTCCCAACAAACACGCTTTCGCAAATTTCCGCGGCACCCAAACCGTTACCCGTTCACTGACCATAGGCCCCACCTCACTCCTTAAACCCTAGGATGCCCATTATAAACCTGCCGTTCTCCCCCCGTACGGTAGTTCGGTACATGTCAATTATCGGCAGATTGTTGGCGATTCCCGAGGGTGCGCAACTGCAACTCCCCTGGAGTGCTCTGTAGCGAATTGAGAGGCATCTCCGGCTGGCGACTCATCCGCTGGGCATCTGCGGTCTCGCCGGGTTGAACTGATTCTTCACCGCCTCCGGGGCAGTTGCCCTTCAGCGGAGAAGTCGGGAAAGGGTTTTCAAAGCTTCGCGCACAAGCCTCGAATTGCGCAACCAGGCACGACGACTGAGATCGCCTCCCGTCTCGCCGTGCATTTCCTGAAACCCTCGGAAAGAACCGTCCCTAAAACCCGGCAAGGAAAAAAGATTGCCGCCTGTGCCATCTTTTTCAGAGATGTTCTTCGGGGCCTCTTGGAATTAAGATGACACCCTGTACGTTCGCGGGCACGGTACTCGCAAGCCTACAACACCTAATCGAACGCCATGGCACTGGATCGGCGTAGCTATCAGGTTCCGGTAAGTTGCGCAAACAAAATTCGTCGGGAGTTAGTATAAGACTACGTTGGCGTATTGTCAATAGAAGGAGAGGGTTGAGGAATTCAATTCACCCCATCGATTGGACGGTAGTGCCCTAATCTTCGGCATAGCGCCGGGCTTTAGCCCGGCATGTGCCGCCCTAAAGGGCGGCGCTGCATTCAAACCAGGACACCACCGATTGGACACGCCGCTTGACACCACCCTTCCAACCCCATTAGCATGGCAGCACCTATCATGAGCGACCCCGCAAATCAGCAAGCCACGAATTTCGATGATGCCACGATCACGGTCCTGGGCTTGGGCCATATTGGGCTGCCCACCGCGCTGGGCTTGGCGGAATTGGGACGGCGCGTTATCGGCGCGGACCACGATGCCAGCAAGGTTGGTCGCATCCGGTCGGGTGATCCGATTTTCTTCGAACCCGGCCTTGCCGACCTGTTGGCGAAACACCTCCAAAGCGGCCGGTTTCGGCCCGTCGATGATGTGGAAGCGGCGGTGCGTGACGGTTCCATCATCTTCATCTGTGTCGGAACCCCCCAGAAAGCCAGCGGCCAAGCCGACCTCGGGCAAGTGGAAGCCGTGGCGCGGGTGGTGGCCCGCAACCTGAACGGCTACAAGCTTATCGTCGAGAAAAGCACCGTCCCGGCCATAACCGCACAGTGGCTGAAGCGCACGATTGTACGCTACAGCTCCGTGAAGAACCCCGGGGCGGCAGTTGAGCCCACGGCGATGCTTTCTTCCCTCGCATCCGGGGATTTCGACATCGCCTCCAATCCCGAATTCCTGCGCGAAGGCAAGGCTCTGGAGGATTTCTTCCATCCCGACCGAATCGTGTGCGGGGTGGATTCCGGGCGGGCGCGCGATATCCTGACCAACCTTTATAACCCCTTAAGAAGGCCCCTAGTGGTTACCGACACAAGTACCGCCGAACTCATCAAGCACGCCGCTAACGCCTTTCTTTCCACAAAGATATCGTTCATCAACATGGTTTCGGACTTGTGCGACAAGGTAGGGGCGGACGTCACCGCGGTGACGCGCGGCATCGGTCTTGATTCGCGCATTGGCACCCAGTTTCTTGACGCCGGAATCGGCTACGGAGGCTACTGCTTCCCCAAGGACCTGCGCGCCTTCATCCATCTGGCGGAAGAGCATGGGGTTGATTTCTCCCTCCTTCAGGAAGTGGAGCGCGTCAACCAGCGCCGGGTGGAAGTCTTCCTCCACAAGGTCCACCAGGCTCTGTGGACCCTGCGCGGCAAAACCCTCGGCATTCTGGGATTGGCCTTCAAGGCGGGTACCGACGACATCCGGGAGGCGGTTAGCCTCAAGATCATCCAAGCCTTGCTTGACGAAGGAAGCGTCCTCCGCCTATACGATCCGCAAGCCATGCCCAACACCCAGGCGGTATTTCCCGCTTCGACGGAAGGCATCACCTACTGTTCATCCGCCCTGGAAGCGGCGCGCGGAGCGCAAGCCCTCCTGCTCCTTACCGAGTGGGAGGAATTCCGCCAGATCAACCTCCAGCAGGTGCGAGAGGTCATGGAAGTGCCCATTCTGGTGGACGGTAGAAACCTTTACGATCCTGACACCGTGCGCAAGGCGGGCTTCGAATATGTATCCATGGGGCGCGATGGGGCGCGAACCGCTGCCTCTCGCGCACATCCGGATAAACTTTCTGCCTAGGGCGGTCCATACAGGATGGGCAGGCATTGGGGCCCTTGATGTCGAATTCCTCCGCAGGCGAGAACCTCCGTCCCCTGACCCTGGTCACCGGCGGAGCGGGTTTCCTAGGTTCCCACCTTTGCGACCGCCTCTTGGCCGAAGGCCATGAGGTCATCTGCCTCGACAACCTCATTACCGGTCGCCGGGAGAATGTCCAACACCTTCTCGCCCATCCGCATTTCCGCTTTGTACTTCACGACGTGACCCTTCCCATCGACTTCCCTGCCCTGCTTGCCCAATCCCCTCACCAACCTCCTTCCCCTCCCCGCACGTTAAGCTACATATTGCACTTTGCGTCACCAGCCAGTCCAAGGGACTACGCTCGGCATCCGATTCACACCCTGAAGGTCGGAGCCCTGGGAACTTACCATGCCCTGGGGTTGGCAAAGGCCCACGGAAGCGTCTTCCTGCTGGCCTCGACCTCGGAAGTCTACGGCGACCCGGAGGTCAGCCCCCAGCCCGAGAAGTATTGGGGACACGTCAACCCCATCGGTCCGCGCAGCGTGTATGACGAGGCCAAGCGCTTTGCGGAGGCCATCAGTATGGCCTATCACCGTGAGCACGGCGTCAAGGTGCGCATCGTCCGGATCTTCAACACCTACGGCCCGCGCATGCGCCTGGAGGATGGGCGCGCCCTGCCCAATTTCATGGTCCAGGCGCTCGAGGGCAAGCCCCTGACCGTGTATGGAAAGGGAAGCCAGACCCGCAGCTTGTGTTACGTCAGCGACCTTGTGGAGGGACTTTACCGCCTGCTGATGTCGAACCAAACCGGACCGATCAACCTGGGAAACCCGGAAGAGGTTTCCATCCTGCAACTCGCGCATGCGATCATCCGCGCCACGCAAAGCAAGAGTTCCATCGTCTTTGAACCCCTTCCCGAGGATGACCCGCAGCGCCGCCAACCGGATATCACAGCCGCCCGGGAAAAACTGGGGTGGGAGCCCCACGTCAGTTTGGAGGATGGCTTGGCCAAGACCCTGCCCTATTTCCAGTCCTCGCTACAGAACCCCTCACAGCCCACAGAGCCCCGCCGCGCGGATTAGCCGGATTTCTCACCACGTGCCTGGAAGGGGGGAGCCACGATTTCCGCGGTTCCCCAATGCTTCCCCGGGTGGTCCGAAGTAGCGGTAATGCCCGGTGATTTTCCAGTTGAACAAAACATCTTCCATTCGGGGACCTTGGCCGATGTTGTGGACCATCATGTAGCGTCCGCTGGCCGCCGATTTCTGGTCCACCACAATCCCGATGTGCGGCACATTCCCTCCCAGGTCCCACGTGACTAAATCGCCCGGAGCGTAATCTTCCCCCCGGCCCGTAATCTTCAGCATTTCTCCATGGCGCGAGAAAAACACCATCAGGTTGGGCACGCGCCGGTGATCGATGTTCGCATCCGGACGTCCAAGTCGCCACGTTCGCAGATTTGGGTAAGCGGAAAAATTGCGCATCATATCTTCGTGGACTTCCTTTTGTAGATCCACTCCGACGGCGCGGTAGGCGCGAATCACCTCGTCCGTACAGACCCCCGTGCCGGCAGGAACGTCTCCACCCGGATACGGAATCCTGACGTAGGCCGGATCGTACCGCACGGAGTGATGCGTCCGTTCGATCGCTGCCGCCACCAGCCGTTTCAGGAATTCTTGGCGGACAATCGAAGGAACTGTCCTGACCTGGTCGGCGGCGAGAACTGCTGCGAGCATATTGGCCAGGGCAACCGCCGCGACAAACCTTGGCCGATCGATGGGCATGAGCGGCAAGTTAGCATGTTTCGTAGGGTCTGAGAAGATCTCTAACAGACTCTTGCGGGGTCAGGGGTTAGGGGTTAGGGATTCGGGGCGGTTTTTCCGACATGCCACCTGCGACCTGCCACTTACAAGTTGGGGGACTCGGAGTTCGGGCCGAGTCGTCGCGCCACTCTTCTCGCCCGAATCAGGGTTTGGGTGCGGGAACTGTCGGTGCGCCGGTAATCTTTGAATCCACGCGGAATTTGCGGTAGTCACTGAATGTGGAAACGACATTAAACAATCTGTGGATGAAGAGCACGCGGGCGTTCAGATGAATTTCAACATAGGACCCCTCACTCAGGGGTTTGCCATTTTTGCTCACCAAACGCTCAATGAGCCAGGGGCCAATAAAGTGTTCCTCGTATTCCTTAGTCTCCGTAGATTTCACCTTGCCTTGAGAGTCAAACTCCTGATCTTTGCGGCGCGCGATGTAGTCCTTTCGGGCGGCTTCAATTTGTTTCTGGTTTTCCCCTATGGTCTTCATGAGCGCGGCGGGATCGGGCGGAACGGGGGATTCAATCGCAGGCCCCGGGTTTGATGACTGGCTCTCCGCGCAAAACCCTGATGCTCCTGCGAGCACCAGGAGCAAGGTAAATGGAGGAACGAGGATGCGCTTGGGGCGGGACTGCAACACTCTGCAGTTCAATCGAAAATCGTAAATCGTAAATCGAAAATGTTATTTGGCTCCTCGGCCAGGACTCGAACCTGGAACCCTTCGGTTAACAGAATAACTCAGCAGGGGTATCTCATTGATTTTGCGGCACGGTTGGCAACCGAAAAGCACGCAAAAGCACGTTTGGAACGGTTAAGTTGTACCGGTCTTGTACTCGTTTTGTTATCTGCTAGTATAGTGTCTCATAAATAGCTTTACAGACTTTCCGGCGATTGCTATGATCTTGGTCATGCCAAACACCAGTCGGGCGATCAAGTTGGAGGCGGCTGAGCGCACGCAAATAGAACAATGGGAAGCC
>Ga0182027_10002542_pt1 | contig 29451 bp, 28 predicted proteins | sample 712E1DmetaG_FD_121300 | JGI IMG/M metagenome (GOLD analysis project Ga0182027, IMG submission 121300) | Permafrost microbial communities from Stordalen Mire, Sweden - 712E1D metaG (Illumina Assembly) | ecosystem: Environmental > Terrestrial > Soil > Wetlands > Permafrost | place: Sweden...
ACGTCCTTTTTGTGAAAGGAACAACATGATCTTCTCCATTGAAAAACGGCGGTTCCGGCAGGGTGGAAAACTTCTGGAAACACGGTTTTATTATTTGCGTTATCGCCTCGGCGACATGCCGGTGGACAAGTGGAAATCGCTGGGCGTGACGGATAAACAGGTTGCGGACCAAAAGGCGCATAAATTCATCCAGGAGCGCGAGCGTGAGGCGGCGGGCATCATCGAGCCAAAACTGGTGAGGGACGCCGCGCAACGCCCATTGCGCGAGCATTTGGACGATTACGAAGCTGATCTGCTGACGCGCGGGCGGGCCGGTCGTGGCGGGCGCGGGGCGCGGTTGCTCAAGGCGCGGATTCTCCGGCTCCTGGACGATTGCCGCTGGAAGCTGGCCGGCAGTGTCACGGCAGATTCATTTATCATCTGGCGCAACCAGCAAAAAGCAGCGGTGCGGACACTGAACCACTATTTGCAGGGTACGATTTCGTTCCTGAACTGGATGGAGCGGGCGGGGCGGATCAAGTCCAATGCGCTGAAATTTGTCGGCAAGGTGGATGAGCGCGGGAAAAAGAAACGGGTGCGCCGCGCATTCACGGATGAGGAATTGCGCAAGCTGATCGTGGGGGCGGGGCCGCGCGGGATAATCTATTTCATGGCGGCAGCGACGGGATTGCGGCAGGAAGAACTGAAACAACTTCAATGGGGCGATGTCCGGCTTGAGGCGCAAAATCCGCTGATTGTCGTCCGTGCGGAAACGGCAAAGAACAAAAGAGAGGAGCCTGTATTCCTGATGCCTGAGATTGTCGGGGCATTGAAAGACTATCGCCCGGCGCGCTGGTCGCCGCCTGATTTGGTGTTCCCTAACGGAATCCCTCGTGCCGCGCGGCTCAAAGTGGATTCAGAGCGGGTTGGCGTTGCCTACCAGGATGAGCAAGGCCGGTATGCCGACTTTCACGCGCTCCGCTACACCTGCGCGACTTTCATGCGCAAGCACGGCATGTCGGACAACTTTGCGAGAAAGCAGATGCGCCATCAAACCATCCAGCAAACAGACGGCTATACGGATGGGACGCAATTTGGGATTTACGAAGCTGTGAAGGGACTGCCGCCGATGTTGGGGTATACACAAATACGCGCACAGATTTTAGGCGCAAATGGTCAAAACGGGTCGCAACCTGGCGCGAAAAGCGGAAAGTCGAACCGCACAGAAACCCTTGTAAACAGGGGGATTTGTCACGGTCTGTCCAAACCCGTCACAATCTGTCAAATGGAGGGAGCGGAGGGCGCTGAACCCTGCACGCGAGGGCGCGTGCGCTCCCCAAAATCAGGACATTCCCCCGGCGCGGGGGTTCCTTGACAAGGCGCTTGCGCGCGGAGATAGTTTTCCATCGCAAATTCCAATCCATGAAACACCCGTGACAAACCCGTCCCGCATCCTGCCTGGCCGCGGGGCGGCCGCCAATCCCGCCAACCGGTTCGAGAGGCTTCACCTGGAACCCGATCCGGACGCCGAAGGCGAACCGCCCGGCGAATCGCCCGCCGCGCCGCGCACGCAGTTTTTCAGGGACCATTCCTGCTCCATCCTCACCCACAATGACAGCCCGGACGTGGGGTTTGACACCAGCCTGAACGCCTACAGGGGATGCGAACACGGCTGTTCCTATTGCTACGCCCGGAACACTCATGAGTATTTGGGTTTCTCCGCCGGCCTGGATTTCGAGACGAAAATCATGGTGAAGGAAGACGCGCCGGACCTGCTGCGGCGGGAGCTTGCGTCGCCGAAATGGAAACCGCAAATGCTGGCCATGAGCGGCGTCACCGACTGTTACCAGCCGGTCGAGTGCCGACTGCAATTGATCCGCCGATGTCTGGCGGTTTTGGCTCAATTCAGGAATCCAGTCGTCATCACCACCAAGAATTACCTGGTGACGCGGGACATTGATTTGCTGCGGGAACTGGCGGCGCATCGGGCGGTGAGGGTGCATCTTTCCATCAACTCGCTCGACAACGAACTGGCCCGCAAACTGGAGCCGCGGGCGGCGTCGCCCAAGATGCGGCTGGCGGCGGTGGAGGCTTTGGCGAAGGCGGGCGTGCCGGTGGGCGTGCTGGTCGCCCCGATCATCCCGGGCCTGAACGATCACGAAATCGCGTCGGTTCTGGCCGCCGCCAAGTCCGCCGGGGCCGGCTGGGCGGCGATGGAAATCCTGCGGTTGCCGTTGACGGTCGCGCCGATTTTTGAACAATGGCTCGAACGGCATGTTCCCGGAAAAAAGGACAAGGTGCTGAACCGGATTCGCGCCATGCGGGGCGGCAAGCTCAACGATTCCCGTTTCGGGCATAGAATGCGCGGCGAGGGAATTTTCGCGGAGCAGATTTCGCAAATGTTCCACATCGCGCTCCGCAAGGCGGGCCTGGCCGAGGGTGGACCTGAATTGTCCACCGCCGCCTTTCGCAGGCCGGAGGGTGCTCAGTTGGGGCTGGGCCTGTAGCGATTTTGAACACGTCAGATCGGGCGACCCCATTTGGTTTAGGACAAGGAATAGGCTGACTCCGCTGTTTCCACGGGCGACCCCAAAGCCGCATTGCCCTCGCGGCCGTCTTCGCCCACAACCCCATAGCACACGTTGGACCACCAGCGCCGCCCGCCGCCGCCGCTACCGACCAGAGCGCCAACACCAGAGCACTGCCAACCTTTACCCACAGCGGCACCGCTCCCGCGCCAAATGTCTCGCCACCCGCCACCGCCGTGAGCACTGCCCCGCCCATTTCTGCCGGACACTGTAAAGAAATCCGACAATCCCGCCCCCCCCTCTTGCTGGGTGGCTATCCTGCCGCCGCCGGCGCCTTTCGCAATGGGGCGGCAAAAACCGCATTGCCCTTGCGCCTGCTTTGGCCCAACATCCGCCCATGCTTGCCAGTGTATTGTCCGCTTCGGTCAATGAAATTGAGGCCTTAAAATCCCCTCTTGGCATTGACGTAGGCAGCCCGAATCTTGTCATCCAACCTAATCAAGTCCCGATGGAAGTGAGCACGTTTCCCCATGCACAATGCGGCAAATGGAATTTCCTCCCTCAGTTTCTTGTATTTGTTCAGCTTAAACGCAAAGTTAAATGACTTTGTCTTGCGGATGCGCGTAATATACGTTTCTGCTTCCCCAAAAATCTTCTGCTCGTAGGCAAGCAAAAGTGTGAATGGCCCCCCGGGTTTCATCGGCTTTGCCCGACGCCATCGCCACAAAAGGCCAGACTCGTAATCCCGTGTGAGTTCATCTTGAGGCGAATCGTCGCGGAAACGCTTTGTCGAGTGAATCAATATCCACCCCGAGGCATGCTCACCAATAGGTGATGAATGGCTTGGGAATTTGACCACCCCCCCGAAGCGTTTGCCTGTCTTAACCCATGGCGCTGGGTTCGGGAGGCTGTCGTATTCTTCCAATGTCGCTAATGAGATTGCTTTCGATTTCAACCACCACTTCTCAAATTGCCCGATTAAGTCTTCGACAGTTTGGTGATCATCTACCCTGATCCCCATCTCTAGATTTGAATTCAGCCCTGCGCTTGTCAGGTTTGATGAGGTCACGACCGCGCCCTCCTGATCTTTAATGAGAACCTTGGCATGAAGGTCTTCAAGAAACTGGACGGTGCATAGTTTATCTTTCAGCAACATTTTTATGGCGGCTGTTGATTGAACGCCTGACCTGACCCCGTCTTCCGTCAATGCAAGCAGAAAGCGTTTGGACACCCCTTTTCCTGCTCCTGTGAGGATGAACTTCACCGTATCGTTACTGTAAAACGGCACCATTATCAGCAATTCGTTTTGGGCTGACGAAATGAAGTTCTCGAACATCGGCCACCAAGGGGATGTGATCAATTTAGAACCCATATTATTGATTTGTAAGTGATAAGCTACCGGATTGACCTCCACGAAAAAAGGGAGCATGGAGCACATATGAGTCCTTACGGTATGGGTGCATGCTTTCATATTTTAGCTTTCCACCATCATACAATAAAGTCATCATATCCTTTACTTGTTTTAGACAACGAACGGCGTTCTCCTCAGTGCAAAACAATTCTTCGTCCGATTTACTATTTTCATAATTTAACACGTTTTCCAACTGTCCTAATTCACTTTCCGATTTCTCGCTGAACACAATAGGCTTTGGATGCACACTACGATCTCGAAAATCGTAGAGGTTATACACCGTAAGCAGAGGATCTATACGCTCATTTACTGAAACATCAAAGTGATCAGCTAATTTCTTAATCTTTTTCTTCCAATGTAAACTTCGTTCCAATTGTATCCAATCTGCGAAAAAGATTTTACCAATGTAATTTAAGTATCCCTCGAAAGCGAAAACACTATACAGCAAGGCTCCCATCCACAAATAATAACAACCTGACGGTAGCGCTGCAGCCATGCTTAATAAGACCTCAGCCCCGTGCAATGATTGTGCATGAGGTCTATAATCTCTCTCTTTTACGACTTTTACAACTTGAGCATTATTGCCCATATAATTCATCTCCACGCGTAACATTTAACACCAAGGACAATACGGGTCTGTGGCACACTTTGTGGGCGATTTTGTCCCAATTCCGGGTTTGTGTCAACTTTTTTTGACTGATTTACATCAGACCAACGGTCCACGCCGACCCCGCCGCTGGGCACGGGGGGCCCAGACTTTATCCCCTCCACCACCACGATTAAACGGCCCATCCGGCATCTGGTCCGCACGGACCCGCCGTAACGAACATGACACTCAGAAAAAGTGTAACATGTTGCAAATGCGATACTTACAGAAATCCCACCACAGTGGGGGAGATTGGAAGACAACATTGTCATCGTCGGGCTGCCGATTTGGCGGTGAATGCGCGTTGCTTTTTCCGAGGCGGCGGCTTACGGTGATCAAGCCGTGAAACAACCGTTTGTCAACGTCGAGGAGAGAATTGACCGAAGCGTCGGCCGGCGCGCCACCGCGCCGGACAGTTGGAGGGCGGGAATGCAGTTGCAGGAAACCGGCGCTCAACTTCACCAGTCCTTCCAGCATCGTTGGATGCCCAAGGGCGTTTATCGTTTCAAAACCCATGAGGAGGCGGAGGAATGGATGATCCAGATGCTGGCGCGCAGCAGCCTGCGGAAAACCTGATCAGCCGGCCTCCCACAGAAGCCGATTTGGCGGGTTTATGCCGCGAATTAAACCAACGCGGCGCGAAATATATCGTGATCGGCGGACTAGCCATGATTGCCGCCGGACTTCACCGGCACTAAGAACCAAGTTTTTTCGTATGCGTCGGCCTTGGCTGGTAGGGCGCGCACTCCGTGCGCGCCGCGGCGGGTCCCGATGTATCAGGACCCGTCCGGCCTTTCCTCCTCATTGACGCAGTGCGTTTTTTCTGAAATGGCCTGGGCAAGTTGGCATGGTCCGAAAATGGGCTGGAAGAATGTCCATTGAGCCAAACGATGTTGACAACAGTTTTTTCAATTAACGCCTTTCCCGCAAGCGGTGCTAATCTGCCGGCGAGAAAACAGACGAACCATGAAACATTCCGACATTCAACAGCTTCAGGAGGCCGGCCTCATCACCGAAGAACAGCGGCGGAAAATTATCGAGCACTTCCAACTCGCGGAGGACGGCGGCAACAAATTCCTCGCCATCGTTTCCATGATTGGCGCGGTCCTCATCGCGGCGGGGATCGCGCTGCTCATCGCGGCGCACTGGAACGAAATTCCGCGCGGCGTGAAGATCGGCGCGGGGATCTTCCTGATGCTGGGCGCGCACGCGGGCGGCTGGCGGCTGCGCGAGGGTCAGGGCAAATATCGCAAGACCGGCGAGGCGCTGCACTTGGTCGGCTCCTGCCTGTTTCTGGCCAACATCGCGCTGCTCGGCCAGGTCTATAATATCGTTTCGCGTCCGCCGAACGCGCTTCTGCTTTGGTGGGTTGGCATCGCCGCGCTGCCCTGGCTGCTACGCTCGAAGGCGCAGCACGTCTTACTGCTGCTCGCCTGCGGACTCTGGTTCGGTTTCGAAGCCAACGAACGCGGCGGCTGGATTTATTGCGAATCGGACCGGCAGGTGTTGCTCTACGCTCTGCTCGGCCTGGTTTATCTTGGCGCGGGTTATGGCTTGCGCCGGACAAATTTCTCTGAATTTGCCGGCGTGACGGAAAAATTCGGCCTGGCCGCCTTCTTGGTTTTCTTTTATCCGATGGCGTGGAAGGATTTCTTCGGCTGGGGGAATCCCGAAGCTCGCCCCTGGATTTTCGCCGCGCTTGGCGCGTTCGCGCTCCTGCTGTCGGCGATTGGAATCAGGAATTTGACCGCGCTCTCCCGGCAATGGCGCTGGACCTGGCTGGCGGCGCTCGCCGGCATGGCGATCTTCATGGCGACAGTATGGTGCGGCTGCTGGGAACTGGATTACGCCGGGCCGCGGCATTTTGCCTGGGCGTCGTCCTGGAGCTACCTCGCCGCCACGCTCGCACTGTTCGTGTTCTGCCTGTTGCAAATCCAGGTTGGCCTTCAGGAGCGCTCGCCGTTCTTGGTGAACCTCGGCGTCGTGTTCATCGCGCTCGACATCCTCGCGGCCTACTGCGACCTGTTCGGCTCGATGGGGCGGACGGGATTGATGTTTTTGATTTCGGGCATTTTTCTGATGGTGTTGGGCGTTTATCTCGAAAAGAAACGCCGCGCCCTGATGAAACAAATCAAACCGCAAACCGCTTGAAATCAGTAACGAAACGGATCGCCCCATGAAACTCAAACTCCTCCTCCTCGTCCTCGCGCTGCAAAGCGCGTGGCTGCTCGGAATCGCCGTCGTGCAGGAACACGCGCTGGCCACCGGCCAAATCATCCTGCTGGAAACCCGCCGCGTGGACCCGCGCGACCTGCTGCGCGGGGACTATTTGATTTTGAATTACAACGTCAGCGACGTGCCCACAAATCTCTTTTCACCGCCGGTGCCGAAAGATTTGCCCTTTGGCGCAAAAATCTGCGTCGCGCTCGCGCCGGGAACGAACCGGTTTTATCAGGTCACGCGCGCCAGCGCCGGCGAGTTCATGCCGGCGGCGGGCGAAGTGTTGCTGCGCGGCAATAAGGCCTACGCCTCGTGGAGCGCGACCAATGCAATCCATGTCGCCTACGGCATCGAAGATTATTTTGTCGCCGAAGGCACGGGCAATCCGGTTGGCAAGCTCACGGTGGAGGCGGTCGTGCCCGCGTCCGGGCGGGCCAGCATCAAACAAGTATTTGTGGACGGCAAACCCTACGCCGAGGCCATGAAAGAATCCGCGGGCGGCCGCTAGCCTGTCGTTTTCGTGGGGCGGATGGTTGTTGCGGCGGATGGTTTGACAGTTTCGGGCGGGAATGATACTTACTGCGGTGCGCGGGCAAACCATCGAACGAATGAAGAATTGGAAGAATAGGCATGTTTTGGAGCAGGCGCTTTCCACCGCGTTGCTGGCGCTGGCGCTGACACCGGCCGCGGCCCGGGCCTGCGCCTGCGGATGCGGCGTTTTCGACGTGGCCACCAGTTCCATGTTTCCCCAAGGCGCCGGCGGGATGCTGTTTTTTGAGAGCGACTTCTTCGACCAAAAACATAATTGGCACGCCGATTCCAGCGCGCCGGCTGCCAATAACGGGGACAAGGAAATTCGGACGTATTTCTTCACCTCCGGCCTGCAATATATGTTCAATCGCAGTTGGGGAATCCAGGCCGAGGCGCCCTATGACAATCGCGTTTTCAAGACGGTTTCAGCCGCCCCCGGCGGTCCCATCGCGTCGGAGCACTGGAGCCAACTGGGCGACATCCGGCTGGAGGGCATCTACACCGGGTTTTCGCCGGATTTATCCACCGGGTTGACTTTTGGTTTCAAGCTGCCGACCGGCAGTTTCTCGCACAACGATTCTTATGGCGACGTGGATCGGGACAGCGAAATTGGCACCGGGAGCACAGATGTTCTCTTGGGTGCGTTTCATCGCGGGAGCGTGACGAAGGACAACCGCGTGAGTTGGTTCGCGCAGGCGCTGCTGGACGTGCCGACGCTGACGCAAGCCCATTACCGGCCGGGGGTGGAACTGGACGCCGCGGCGGGCATTCACTACAACCAATTGTCGCTCGGCCGGGTGCGGATCACGCCGGTGGCGCAAGTCATCGCTTCCGAACGGACCAGTGATACCGGCGCCGCCGCGTCCAACCCCATTGCCTCCGGCTACCAGCGCGTGATGCTCTCGCCCGGCGTGGAGTTCCACCTTCATCCGGTGAGCCTTTATGCAGACGTGGAGCTGCCGGTTTTCCAGGACTTCCGGGGCAATCAATTGGCGGCCTCGGCGCTGTTCAAAGTAATCTTCAGCTACCACTTTTAGCCCGGACATTTCATGCTCCGCGCGAAATGCCAACATTCTGGAGCGCCGGCTTGTAGTCGGCTTGGTGGTCGCGAAGACGTTGAAAGCCGATTGAAAATCGGCGCTCCGAACCCAGAAGTATGAAGGTCCGGGTTGGGCAGGGCCCCTACCTCCCCGGGTGATTGGTGGCGGCGGATTGGAGCTTGTTCAGGCGGTCCACAGCGTTGGTGTATTTGCCGGCCAGGCCGTTGTACTGGCTGACGGTGTCGTTGTATTTGTTGACAAGATTGGTGTATTTTTGGATGAACTCGTCGCGCTGGGCGGCGAGCTGCTCCAGCGCCGCGTTTTGCTTCTTTATGCCGTCGTAGGCGGCGTCCAGGTTGCTTTGCAAAGACGCCACGGCGTTGGTGTATTGGGCCAGATCACTGAGCAGAGTGTCGTTGCTCGCGCCGAGGCGGGCGATCTCGCGTTTTTGCAGGATGATGAATTCGCCGTTGGTCTTGAGCGCTTGCTTCACATCGTCGTTCAATCCGGCAATGGTCTGGTCCATCCTCGTGATTTGCTCGTTCACCTTATCCAGGGAATTGGTGTAGCCTTGGATGGCGGCGTCCCTCTGGCTGATCTCCCGGTTCGTGCCGGCCAGCCAGCCCCGCTGCACGGTTTGAAAATGCCATTGCCAGGCGCACAGGCCGCAGAGCGCGAAGGCGATAGCCATCAACAAATTCTGTTGGAAACTTTTCATTCTTTTGGGGGGGCGCGCGGCGGCTCTGCTCCGGACACCGCCACCGCGACGCGCTGGATGCCGGCCTGCTTGACGAAGTCTAGCACGGCAATGGTGTCGCCGTACCGGGCGTCCCGGTCGCCGCTGATGCTGACGGGCAGGTTGGTGTTCAGGGCGTAACGATTCGTCAGGAGAGCGCGCAAATCGGCCCGCGAAATCCTCTCCTTCTCCTGGTAAATCAGCCCCAGCCGGTCCACGCGGAGATTGATGATGTCCGGTTTGGCACTGGAGGCCGCCAAGGTGGCGGTGGGGAGGCTGGCCTTGAGGGTGCGCACCTTCTGCATTTGCAGGCTGACCATCATGAAGGAGGCCAGGAGAAAAAACATGATGTCAATCAAAGGAATGATCTCCAGGCGCGCCTTTTTCCGGCGGATGGGGGAGCGGATTTTCATGGCGGGCCTGCCCCCCCGGCGCTCTCCCGGACCAGGAACGCGACTTTTTGCACGCCGGCGTTGCGGACGGCCAGCAACACGTCGGCAATGGGGCCTTGCAAAGCCTCGCCGTCGCCGCTGAGATAGACGGGCAGATTGGTGTCCAAGCGGAAGCGGTTGCTGAGGACCAGCCGCAATTCCGGCAGGGTGACGGGTTTTCTTTCCAGCCAGACGGCCCCGCTTTTGTCCACCGCGATGTTGAGCAGGCCCGGCTTAAAATCGGCGGCGGCCCTGGCCGCGGCGGGCAGGGCGACCTTAATGTTGTGCGCCTGCTCCATTTGGAGGCTGACCATCATGAAGGAGGCCAGCAGGAAAAACATGATGTCAATCAAAGGAATGATTTCAATGCGGCAGCGTTTGCCCCGGACTGGAGAGGGGATTTTCACTTCTCTCCGGCGGCGTTCCCGGCCTTGATCATGACTTCGACATTGGAGGCGGCGGTTTCGAGCTCAAATTGCAGCCGGGCCACCCTGGCGGTGAAAAAGTTAAAGGGGACAAGGGTGAAAATGGCGATGCCCAAACCGCAGGCCGTGGCGATCAAGGCCGTGCCGATCCCGCCCGTTACCGCGCCTACGGCCAGTTCCTCGTTGCCCACCTGAAGGAACGCCTGCATCAGTCCGGTGACCGTCCCCAGCAACCCTAGCAGCGGGGCCAGCGTCACCAGCGTGTCCATCACGGTGAGAAACCGCCCGGCCCGTTCCAGTTCGATGCCCGCGGCCAACTGCAACGCCCCTTCCAACGAGGCGTGGACATGGTTCAAGCCGCGATAAATCATGCGCACCACTGGGTCCGCCGACCCCCCGGCGATTTTAAGGGCGGCGGGAACATCGGAGTTTTCCAGCGCCGCCAGCAGTTGTTCCAGCTTCCTGGGATCGCGGCGGCGGCTTTCGCGCATCCACCAGAAGGCGCGCTCCCCCACCACCGCCACCGCCACCAGGGCGGCCATCAGGATCGGCCACATGACCGGTCCGCCTTTTCCAAAGAACTCCACAACGATATTAGCCATCATAATTTTATCAGTGATTTTCTAACCGGAGGTCAGTTTATAGACAAAGCTTGCCTGAAAGAGCCGCCCGCGCGCCCCCGGCGAAACGGTCCAGTGCCGCTTGACGAAATCCGAGGCGTCGTGATCCAGGATGGAGGAGCCGGAAGACTCTTTCACCTCGACGGAAATGATCACGCCCGCTTCGTCCGCGGTCAGCAAGAGCACGACAGTCCCCTGCTGGCCCAACTCTTCCGCCAGTTTGGGGTACCGGGTTTGCTTTGGACGGTCGCCACCCTCGCCGGTGTTGGCCAACGGGTTGGCCTGGGCCGGCTCGCGGCGCGGCGGCGGCGCGGCCTGCGGCTCCGACGCGGGAGGCGGCGGCGCCACCGACAAGGCTTCCGGCACCACGAGGTTGCCGCCCATCGTGGGCACGGAAAACCTGATGGCGGGCGACTCCCGCGTGACCACCACAATCCTGGGCGGGGCGGAATCCGGCATCTCCGGCGGAGCGTCGTCCTGGTTTGGTTCCACAGCGGGGGCCGGCGGCGGCGGCGCCTCGATGACCACCGGCTGGGCCTCTTCCAAAGGCTTGACCGCGATGGGCGGCGGCGGCGCAGGCCGGAAACCCACCAGCCCGATCATGAGAAACAACAGGCAAATGGAGTTGGTCCAGGCCAGGTTGCGCTGATCGTGCGCGTGAGGCGCGGGCAGGCAAACCCGGGCCAGATCGGACTTCAACCGATAAGTGCCCGCGCCCGCGTATGCTTGGATCGTTTTCATTTTTCGGCCGTCGGCTGGCATCTGGCTTCAAAATTGATAACTCAGCGAGCCGAAGATGCCCCGCCTCATGCCATACTGCGCCGCATTGACGCCGACGCCGCTGCCGTTGCGCAGTGCATAAACGTTATCCGTCACATTCACCACATCGAGGCGGACTTTCAAAAACCGCTTGTCGGTAATCTTGAAACTCTGTTCCGCGCCCAGATTGACCGAGTAATAGGATGGGACGGTGCCGCCATTGGGAATGTTGGAGCCGTCGGGCGCCGTGGAGTCCGTTCTTAATCCGGTGCCGTAAAGGGCGTCCACATAGACCCGGGTGCTTTTGCCGCGCGCCTCTTTGAAAAGATAAGACGCGCCGAAGGAGCCGCTGATGTCCTGGTCGTGGTCCAGGTAGATCCAATGATTCTTGACATAGGCGATGTCCGCCGGGGCGAAAAGGAACTGCGCCGAATTCCAACCCTCACCCTTGGCCACCGAATTGGCGATGTTGGCGTAAGTGGAGAAACCGCCGGTGGTGTAAGACCCGGTAATTTCCACGCCGTGAACTTCGCCCCGGGCATAATTGAAAGCGGAGAGGATAAGGGTCTGCCCGAACAACCCGTCATCCAACTGGTTCTGCGCGATCTTATAGTAGCCGTCCACCCCCACCTGCAATCCGGGGGCGAGCCGCTGGCTGAGGCCGATGTCGTAGTAATTGGCGCGCTCGGCCCGGACCGGATCGTCCTGTGGCGTGCCCGCCTCATTGGAGGTGCCGACGAATTTCGCCAGCGTGCCTCCGCTGACGTTCTCCACCGGCGGCGGGGTGAAGTAGCGCGAATAGCCCGCGTGCAGGGTGGTGCCGTCGAAGGGCTGATACACCAGGTTGACGCGCGGACTGAGTTGATTTTCCGCGTCAAACGAGGAGGAGAAAACATCAAAGCGCGCGCCGTAATTGAGGGTGAGCTTGGAGGCGAGTTTCCATTCGTCCTGCAAATAAACGCCGGTGAACAGCCCATAAAGCGGATGGTTGTCCTGGAGGGTCGTCAGGGTGGTTGGATCGCCGGCGCTGTCCAGGTTAAAGGCCGTGGTCGTGGAGTCGGCGGAAACCCCTTCCACCAGGAGCGAACCGCCGGCCCGGAGGGTATGCTTGTCCCCCAGGTGAAAACTGCCATCGGCCTGCAAACCGCCGGAGTAAAGCGCCCGGTCCACTTCGCTGGCCACGCCGTTGAAGTAAAGGTCGCCCACCTGGTCCGGCGTAAAGGCCACCTCGCTGCGGCGGAGAAAGGTGGAAACCTGATAATCCAAATCCCCGGCGGATTTTTGATACGTGACCACCCCGTAATAATTCTGCTCCTTTTGCCGCTCATTCAGGCCGGAGGAATTAAAAGCGCCCGAGGGCAGGAGTCCCGGCATGGCCGAGGCCCAGGTTACCCCGTTGGCGTCGGTCCCGGCCGGCTGGCCGGGGGTGTTGGGCACCTCATATTGAGTGTAGGATGCGCTGAACATGGAGGTGATCCGGCTCGTGTCGTCAATAATATAAGACCCGTACATAAATGTTTTCCATTGTTCCGTATAATCATGAATCGGCGTGGAACTGGCGGTCGGATTTTCGATGCCAATGCCGTTGTGGTCATAGCTTCCGTCCACGAAATAATTGAACCTGCCGTCCTTTCCGCCGTACTCAAAGCTGGGACGGAAGGTGTCGTAACTGCCGCCATAAACCGAGACTTCGCCCCCGGGATTGAGCGCGCCGCTCTTGGATTGAATATCCACCACCCCCGCCGTGCGGAAGCCATATTGCGCGGGCAGCGAGCCGGTAATCAGTTTGATGCTCTGGATGAAGCGCGGATCCAGTTCCAACCCAAAGCCGGTGATTCCCTCCGGCAACAGCACGTCGTCAATGCGATATTGCAGATTGCCGTGCTCGCCACGCACATGCAAATCCCCGTTCGCCGCCGAATCCTCCGCCACGCCGGGAAAACGGGTGATGACCTGGTTGACCGGGGCGTCGGCCCCTTGCGACATGGACAGGATTTGCGTCTCGTCCTTGATGGATTCCGTGGCCCCTAAACTGGGCATGATCTGAGTGCGCGTCTCATTAAAATGTCCCACGACCGTCGTCGTCCCAATGTCGGTGACATTGGTGCCGCCGGCCGGGTTGGTTCCACCGGGCGCGCCGGCCCGGGGATTATTGGTCTGGCCCCGCGCTCCCGGGCCGGCCACCGCAGCCAGCCCAACAATTGTCAATTGCAAATAACGATAAGCTGCATTCATAAATCTTGGACAAAATGGTTAAAGTTTTTGGATTTCCCGCCCGGGTCCTGGCAAACATGGCTAACGCTCATGGCACTGAACCGCTGCAAAGACCCGCTAATTTCTGAAACCGGCGAACGAACTAACTGGGGAGGGACAGGAGGGAGGGAGGGCCGCGGCCGGGCAGCAATTGGACATCGGTGGAAACAAGAGCGGCCTCGTGTCGGGACTGGACGAAAACCGCCGCCGGCTCAGGCCGGAGAACGGGAACCGCAACATCCGCGCCATGAACCTGCCCGTGGGTGAACCAGGTGACAGCGCATTGGTGGCTCGGGTCCGACGCGTCCGCATGGATCAGGGCATGCAATCCGGGGAGAACCACCATGGCCTGAAGCAGCAGGAAGACACCGAGCCACAAGCCCGCGTGGGCCGGTTTCGCCTTCCGTGACAAAACCCATGAAAACACATGCTGCACGAAAGTTACTGTACTCATAAAATTTCCCGATGCAAATGAATTGTTGTATGAATTGTGGTTGTAACCAGCGAGCCGAACAAGATTGGGTCGAACATCTAAAACCTGGCGGTCAAACCGACCCGCACCTGAAAGGGTTCGACGGGATGAAAAACATCTTGAAATGCCGGTTGGGCGCTTGGCGTCACGCGGGATAAATAGGCGTAGTCAATATCGTGATCGCGGCTATCGAGCAAGTTCAGGAATTCGGCGGAGATGCGCCACGTTTTGTTGATTTGATAACCGGCTTGCGCGTTCAACAACAGCGTCGAGCTGGATTGATATAACCCGTCCGAGGTTAAATCGCGCGGGCCGAAGTAGCGCAGCCGGAGGCTCGCCGAGAAACCGTGGAAATCATGCAGTGTGATGCCGGACGAAATCACCACCCCGACCGCTTCGGGCACTCGAGTGCCGCCGGGACCCCGGCCCAGAGCCGGGTTGGCGGGATTGATATACGCGGCATCCGCCGGATCCACCGAGGTGAAACGGGCGATGGAATCCGCAAGATCGAGGTCAAAAGCCAGATGTTCCACCGGCTTGTAGTAATTCGCCCATTCCACGCCATAGCGGTCGCTTGGCTGTTGCGAGGCGATGGTGCCCCCGGTGTCGCCGTCCTGCTCCAGCTCGGACTCGCTGTGCAGATACCACAACGAAACGGTGCTTTGCAAATGGGGCAGGGCCAAAGTGCGCACCCCGATTTCAGCCCCTTTGGTTTGGATCAGACCGGGAATTCTCGCGACCGGCGTATTGGGAATGGGATTGTCCGCCGAAACCGGCTCCACGGTCTGGGTCGCGCCACGCCCGTCGTTGCTGTGAAAACTGAATCCACCCTGCGCGTAGAATTCCGTCTTGTCCCACGGGCCGAAAATCAAACTCATTTTCGGGCTGGGCAGCAACGTGGTGGACGTGCCGGAGTTGGCCGGAGTGCTGAGGCTGGTGTCATCGAAGTAATCCAAGTCGCCGCGAATCGCCAGGACGGAGCGGAATTTGTCCGTCCACTGGGCTTTGTTTTCCACATACAAGCCGGCTTGCGTGTCCGTAAGATGATTGACATCCGTGCCGGGGGGGAGCAGAGCGGAAGGGACGCCGGCAGGCAGGCTGAGGGGATCGGTGTCCGTTTTCCACACGCGCGCGCGGTCTTCCGTTTGATAAAGGCCGTTGTTGATCCAGTCGTTGCGGACTTGCAGGCCGAATGAATTTTCCACATCCCTTCCCAACCACTCGCTGGTGATCGTGTGCCGCGCGTCCACTCCGCCCACCCGGCGTTTGTCCTGTTGTTCGAACTGGTCGCCGCGAATGGTGTCCGTGAGGTAATAAGTAAAGTCGGAGAACAAATCCAGGTCGTAATAAAATCCGTATGCCATGATTTTGGTCTCGGAATTTTCGGCCTGGCGATGCCACTCGGCCTGCAAGCTGTAACGCCCGGAATTGCCGCCGTCACTCGGGTTCAGCGTGCCGAAGTATCCCGCCAGCGGCACGGCGTCTTCGGCGAGTTGATCGCTTGAATTCCATTTGCCATGATAGGCGCGCCCTGTGATGCTCAAGCCGTTGGCCTCGTCGCCCTGGCTGTAGGTCAGAAGGCCGTTGAATTTGGAATAGTCGTCCGGATGCACCCAGGGGCCGTCGTCGTGAGACGCTTCCCCGCCGTAAAGCAAATGGCCCGACCCGAGTTTTTGCGACAGGCCGAACACCCCGCGCTCATAACCAAACGCGCCGCCTTCCACCGTCACGAAGTCCTGGGGCAGCGTTTTGTAAAATTCCAAATGCGCCGCGCCTGCCGAGCCGAAATCGCCCACGTCGGCGTAAAAAGCGCCTTTTTCGTAATCAATCCGTTCCACAAATTCCGGGATCACGATGTTCATGTCCGAGTAACCTTCGCCGTGCGCGTGCGACGGCAGGTTGAGCGGCATGCCGTCCAGGAACATCGCGAAGTCCGTGCCGTGATCCAGATTGAAGCCGCGCAGGAAATACTGGTTCGCTTTTCCGCCCCCCGCGTGCTGCGTGATGATGACGCCGGGAACGGTTTCCAGAATTTCACCGCTGCGCAGAATCGGGCGCTCGGCAAGCTGCGCCGCGCCGGTGGCGCCTTGCCCGGCGGAATCGGCCATGCCGAGCATGCTGTCCTGCCGTCCGGTGACCACCACGTCGGGCAAAAGAGTGGGAGCGTTTGAACCTGCTCCCACGGAGGCGTCCGGGGCAAGGTTCTGGGCGGGCGTCTGGCCGGAGGCCGATTCCTGGCCCAGGCAGACCATCGCCAAGCCCGCGCAGAGGGCGGTGCTGAGGAGGATTTGTTTGCGCTGATGTGGTGTTACGATCATAAGAACAAGTATTATCCGCGCCGCCCGTGTTACGCAAGTGAAAAATGGTGTGCAATGAAAAATGGTGTGCGGATTGACTTCGCCTGCCAATGGCCGGGTTTTGTGGCCGGCCGGCGGCTGGGGTTCGGAATTTCAGAACCTGGGCCGAGTACCGCCGGGCCATCGGGTTTGAACCGCTGGATGGCTTGCTCGGGCGTTCGCGCAAATTCGCGGACCACGTTGCGACCCTGGTCTAGCCTTTCGCATGGGCTGTTTGACTGTCATCCGCACCCCGGCTCTTCACCTGCTGGCCGGAGAGTATGCCCGCGACCATTCCAAGCTGGAAGCGGACCTGGCCTGGCTGACTGGGCGATTGGCAGAAGCGTATCACGATGCTGCCTGGTTTTCTCCCGGAAATCCAGGCGTCAGCCAGTGCTGCCGCGGCGCCAGCGCGAATAAGTTACGAGACCCAATCTCCAGAACGCTACGCACAGACCCTCCCTTATTGAGATAGACGATAAATATGCCATGCACCTGATGATTGGCCCTTCGGCACTCCAGTTCGTGTTCGGAAATCATTACAGGGTCGCCCGGAACTCCGACTCGGGTTTTCACCTCCACGAGACGCACGATCTTGCTTCCCCTAATGACGGATATATCGTGATTCGATCCGACGTTGGTTTTTGAAACATGTACTACGTCGAAGCCCTCCGCACGAGGGTAGCGCCTCAAGAGAAGTTTGATGACAAACAACTCCCCCATAACGCCGTGCTTACGACTGGAGATCGGATCAGGGCTGGGCGACAACGCGCGAGGAATGCCCTGAGCCTTTACAAGAGGCACTCCTTCAATTACTTCACCCCGTCCAAGACGCCGTAGCCACTCCTTCTGTTTCGCAGGGGGCAACTCCTGCATCCCGGCTCCGTATGAACGGCCGAAGAAGCCTTGCACCTCTTCTTTGCGGATAGGGCTGCTGACTATAACGGCAGATCGTTTCTCATCGGGTTCCCAGACAAAGCTCCGCTCGTCCACATTGACTTTTGACACTCTCCCGACGATGTAAACACCGTCTGCGTTTGGTCGGATATTCTTCATGTAGACGCAGAGCCAGTCGCCTTTGGCGATCTTTTTGAACATCTGATGGGCGTGCCATTCCTTGTCGCTTGTGCGAAACAGCGTCTTTGGGCTGTCGAGCTTCCACCCGTAAGTGTACCTCTGTGGGCTCTCCGGGTTGATATGGTAGAGCCATGTCTTCGTCGTTGTCACACTGGATATGATGGGTTCAATTATCACTTATGCAAGCTCGTTCCTTGACAGATTCTCAGCGGCATCATTCACTCCATTGGCTCGGGACGAATGCCTTCTCCACCGAGAATCGCCTGCACGTCTCGCGCTCCGTGAAGCACCCGCACGATTTCAACAGGCCGCTTCTCGCCGCGGTAGATGATGAGGTAGCTGCGCAGACACCAGAAACGGAGTGGCTCTCCCGCCAAGTCGCTGCGGAAATGGCCGATGCCAGGTGTTCGAGCCAGTTTGCGCAAGGCGTCGAAAAGTTCGTCGCGGATGCGATCCGCCACGTCCGGGTTCTGAAGGTCAATCGCGTAGTAGCTCCAAATCTCGTCCAGATCAAAGCGAGCTTCAGGGGCGATCAGGAGATCGTTCATCGCCTTGTTTTGCGGAACTCCGCGCTCTTTTGCTTCATTTCCGCATACACTTGATCGCCTGGAATGCCTTCGCCCCGGTCCAGTTGATCAAGGCCAGCCTGGATTTTTTTTCGCACTTCAGCGAGGTGAAGCTCGCGCAGACGGTCCTGATCATCCAAGAGCCGAAGCCCCTCGCGAATCACTTCGCTGGCAGATTGATAAAGCCCGCTTTCGACTTTGCGCGTCACGAGCCTTTCCAGCTCTGGAGTCAAAGATACATTCATAATGTGGAATACTACCAGAAATAACAGAAGATGTCCAACTTTGTTATCATGGCTCACATATTCTCGCTTTTTCATTCCCTCTTCCCCCGGCCCTGTGTCATAATGTCCCGCGATCAATATGGCGTCTAAATCGAGTTTTCTGGATAAGGTGCTGGGCCGCATCGGGCGGCTCGATACCGAAGGTCTGCAAACCGTCGTGCAACGGCTGGCGCGGGAACGCAATTTCCTGGAGACCTTGTTCAATGCCATTGAGGACGGCGTACTGGTGCTCGATGAACAGGGCCGCGTCATCTATTTTAATCAGGCCGTCACGCAACTGCTCAATTGGCGGCCCGACGAGGTGGAAGGCCGGCCGATCAGCCAGTTCCTGCCGGAGGTGGATTGGAAGAGCATCACGTCCCAGGCCGCCGAACGCGGGCCGCGCGTCACCCGCCACGAGTTTGAGGTGAGCTACCCGCGCCCCAAGTTTTTGCGCCTGTACGCCGCTCCGCTGGACGGCGAATCGCGCGGCGGTTCCGGCATGGCGCTGATTCTGCACGACGACACCGAAGCGCGGCAAAAGACGTTTGAGGCCATCGAAAGCGAGCGCGTTCATTCCCTGACTCTGCTCGCCGCCAGCGTGGCCCACGAAATCGGCAATCCGCTCAATGCCCTCCACATTCATCTCCAGTTGATGAGCCGCGAAGTCAAGAAACTGCGCTCGCCCGGCGAGGCCGCCGAAGCGGCGGAGAAGATCGAACATTATCTGGACGTGGCCAAGGGCGAAATTGCGCGGCTGGACTACATCGTCACCCAGTTTCTCCAGGCCATCCGCCCGTCGGTGCCGAAATTCACCGACGGCTCGCTCAACGACGTGGTCCGGGAGACGCTGGAGCTGTTGCGCCCCGAACTGGACAATCGCCGGCTCAATGTGAAGGAGAACCCGGCCCGCCGTCTGCCGCTGGCGCCGCTGGACGCCGGCCAGATCAAACAAGCGCTGCTCAACCTGATCAAGAATGCCATGCAGGCCATGACCCCCGGCGGCACACTCACCGTCGAGACCGGCCAGAACACCGAGGAAGTGTGGGTGAGCGTGGCCGACACCGGGGGAGGCATTCCGCCCGATCAAGTCAATCTGATCTTCGAGCCGTTTTACACCACCAAGAAGAAAGGAACGGGGCTGGGCTTGATGATCGTCCAGCGCATCGTCCGCCAGCATGGCGGACATATTGAACTGGAGAGCCGCGTCGGCATGGGCACGACTTTCCGCATCTGGCTGCCCCGGCGCGAACGGCAGCAAAAACTGTTGCGATGAGCACCGAACCTGCCACCAAGCCGCTGCTGCTGATTGTGGACGACGAGAAGCCCACGCGGGACGGCTTGCAGGCCGCGCTGGAGGGCCATTACGAGGTCTGGGCGGCCGAGGACGCCAAGTCGGCGGCGACCCTGTTGGAGCAGGAGAACTTCCAGGTGTTGCTGACGGATTTTCGTCTGCCGCAGGAAGACGGCATGAAGCTAATCCTTCGCGCCAAGTCGCTGGCCCACCCGCCGGTTTGCATTTTGATGACGGCTTATGGTTCGGAGGAATTGGCCGTCGAAGCCATGAAGCAGGGGGCGGACGATTACATCGCCAAAGGCCGGTTGCAGATTGACGAATTGGAGATGCGCATCAGCCGCGCCTTGCGGCAGCAAAATCTGGAAGTGGAAAATGCGGTCCTGCGCCAGCATCTCGACTCCAAGTTCGGCCTGGAAAACGCCGTGGCCGAGTCCCCCGCCATGAAAGAGGTTGCGGACATGGTCCGGCAGGTCGCTCCCACCCGCGCCAGCGTCCTGCTCCTGGGCGAAAGCGGCACGGGCAAGGAACTTATGGCCCGCGCCATCCATCGGCTCAGCCCGCGCGCCTCCAATCCCATGGTGGCGGTGCATTGCGCCGCCCTGTCCCCAACTCTGTTGGAAAGCGAACTGTTTGGGCACGAGAAAGGCGCCTTCACGGGCGCGCACGAGAAGCGGATCGGACGCTTCGAGCAGGCCCAGGGGGGGACATTGTTCCTGGATGAAATCGGGGAGATTGACGCGTCGGTGCAGGTCAAACTCCTTCGCTTCCTGGGCGAACGGACCTTCGAGCGCGTGGGGTCCAACAAGACCCTGACCGCCGATGTCCGCCTCATCGCCGCCACCAACAAGAATCTCCAGGACGAAGTCAAGGCCGGGAGATTCCGCGATGACCTCTATTTCCGCCTGCGGGTCGTCGAGATCACGCTGCCCCCTTTGCGCCAGCGGCTGGAAGACCTCCCGCTGCTCGCCCAGACCTTCCTGCGCGAATTCGCCTCGGAGAACCATAAAAATGTGAACGATTTCACCCCGGATGCCCTCGAAGCCCTTATGAACTATGCCTGGCCCGGCAACGTCCGGGAGTTGCGCACGGCGGTCGAACATGCCGTGGTCCTCTCGCGCGGCGACCGGATCAGCCTGCGGGATTTGCCCGCCGCGTTGCGCGCAGGCGGCCCGGCGGCCGGACCCGCCCGCTGGCTGGCCCAGCCGGACCTGACGGTGGCGGAAGCCGAGAAACAACTGATTGTCCACGCTCTCAAAGAGGGCGACGGCAACCGCACTCTCGCCGCCCAGAAACTGGGGATGAGCCGCCGCACCCTCCACCGCAAACTCCACTTCTACCATCTGGAGGGATTTTAGACGCCACTGTAGCGGCGGTCCATGGCCGCCGCTGATCTTGCCACCCCAAAGGACATCCAATGCCAAAAACAGCTTACGAGCGCGTCCAGGGATTGATTGGCTCAATGGAGGCGGGCCTGGGAGCCGCCATCCTGTTGCGAGCCAGTGTGGTTCTGGGGTTCGTCGCGCTGGCGATGTTCTTCAATTTGGCGCAATTTGAAGGTTTTTCCACCCAGGAAGCGATGGAGTCCGCGCATCTGGCCCGCCAGTTGGCCGGGGGCAAAGGCTATACGACCGATTCGATCCGTCCCTTCTGCCTCCACCTGCTACAGCAAGGCGATGACGCCCATGCGCAAGAGGTGATGCAGCATCCGGTGCCGGATTTGAGCAATCCGCCCGGCTACCCCTGCCTGCTGGCCGGCCTGATGGAGATTCTGCCTTTCCATTTTGCCGCGGATCAGAACCAGCCGTGGTTTTACCAGCCGGAATTATGGATACGCGCCGTCAATGAACTGCTCCTTTTTGGGGCCATGCTGATCCTGTTTCAAGTGGCCCGTCGGCTTTTTGATGCCGCAGTGGCCTGGGTGTCCGCCCTGGTTTTCGCCGGCACGGAACTGTTGTGGAGGTTCAGCGCTTCCGGGCTGTCCACCATCTGGCTGGTGTTCCTTTTCCTGGGTATGGTTTGGTGTTTGGTTCTGCTGGAAGAGCGCGAGCGCCGCCCGGATGCGCCCCGCTTGGGCGGTTCCCTGGCCCTGGCCGCCGCCGCCGGCGCCCTGGCAGGCCTCGGTGGATTAAGCCGCTATTCGTTTGCCTGGATGATCCTTCCGGTCCTGATCTTCCTCCGCCTGTTCTTCCCCCGCGCCCGGGGCAAGTTGGTCCTTTGGGCGGCCGTCGCATTCCTGGCCGTGATGGCGCCCTGGATCGTGCGCAACCTGGTCCTCAGCCAAACCTGCTTCGGCACGGCTGGCTACGCTGTGGTGGAAAACACCCCCCATCTTCCAGGCGACCTCCTGGAACGCTCCCTCCATCCCGCCGCCGTCCTGAGCCATGTCACGCCGCGGGAGGTTCTGGACAAATTCCTCCTCAACGAGGGGGAAATCCTCAGAAACGACCTGCCCCGGCTCGGCGGCAACTGGGTCTCGGCTTTTTTCCTGTGCGGTCTGCTCCTGCCGTTTCGCAATCCGGCCTTGCAACGTTTCCGGCTGTTTCTGCTCTGGTCGCTCGCCCTGATGGCCGTGGTGCAGGCCGCCTGCCAGACCCATCTCAGCGCGGATTCGCCGGAGATCAATTCCGAGAACCTGTTGGTGGTGCTCTCGCCCCTGGTCTTGGTTTTTGGCGCCGGGGTCTTTTTCACCCTCATGGATCACGTTGTCCCTCCCGACCCCCCGGCGCGCCGGGGAGCGGCGGGACTTTTCGTGATGGTCATGTGCGCGCCGCTGCTGTTGACCCTGTTGGGACCCCCCAAACAGACAGCGGTCAGCCCTTATGCGCCCTTGCATCTTCAGCGGGTTGCCGCCATGATGCAGCCGGACGAGTTGATGATGAGCGATATTCCGTGGGCGATGGCGTGGTATGGGGCGCGGCCGTGCGTCTGGTTGACGCTCGATGACGCCGAAACGTACAAAGAGATGGACAAGCTCAAGCCGGTGCGGGCGGTTTTTCTGACGCAGCGCACCAGCGACCGCCGGTTTCTTTCGCAAATGATTGCAAATCAACGAGATAACGAAGGTGATTGGAGTTATTTTTACCTGGACAGCCTGCCAGGCTGGGGGCACGGGGAGGTTCCCACCGGTTTTGCGCTCAAGAAAGCCATATTAGACTATGCACCCGACCAAATGTTCATTAGCGACCGGAATCGCTGGCAGGCGGCCCAAAAAAAATAAACTTTTTTCACTTTTTCTTTTGACAATCCGGGCTGGAAACACTAAAACTCAACGAAATGGACAAGGCACGGCGAGACGCGCTTTGTGCAAGTAAGGGTAGCACATTATATATTTTATGAAAAAAATCATTGCTTCTGTCGGTTTGGCGGCCCTCGGCGTGTCAACTTTGCATGCCCAGTATACGCCCGGTGTCACACCCGCGGAAATGGCCAAGCCGTGGTCGCTGGCGGTCACGCTGCGCGGGTTTTATGACGACAACTTCCTGACCCTGCACAACGGGCCGTCGGTGCGCTCCAGCTATGGCATGGAGGTGAGCCCTTCCGCCTCGCTCAATCACACCATCAATAATACCGCTTTCACCGTCAGTTACGTTTACGACTGGCGCTATTACGAGCACACCAGCACCTCGGATTCGCAGCACCAATTGAACGCCAGCGTCACCCAGAACTTCTCCGAGAATTACCGGATGCAGGTCACCGAGTCGTTCATTGTCGCCCAGGAACCCACGGTCGTGGCCAACAGCGGCATCATCAGCACGCCGTTGCGCACGGAGGGGTCCAATATTCACAATGACGGCAAGGTTGCCTTCACCGCCGTTTTGACCCCCAAGCTCGATTTGCAGCTTTCGTACGAAAACAACCTTTACGCCTACCAGCAAACTTACGGCGACGTTGTCCAGTTCCCGGGGGCGCCCTTGTCGCCCAGCTATTCGGCCCTGTTGGATCGCATGGAGCAACTGGCCACCGTGAATCTGAACTGGAAAGTCATGAATGACCTGGTTGGGGTTGCCGGCTATTCTTATGGGCACACCGGCTACACCAGCCCGGAACCGATTATTTTCGCCGGCGCGGTTGGCGCCCAATCTTTCGGCAATCCGGGCAATATTAAGAGCCAGATCCGCGACAGCGATTCCCACTTCTTCTTTGTCGGGGCGGACCAGACCATCACCTCCAAACTGACCGGTTCCATCCGGGCTGGCGGCGAATATCTGGATTATTACAACGCGCACGCGGACGACCTTTCTCCCTATGTGCAGGCCCTCATGACGTGGACATATATGAAGGCATCTTCCCTGCAAGGCATGATCATGCACCAACACAGCGCCACAGACGTGGTCGGCGCGCTCCCGGGAAACGGCAAACCCGTTTTGGATTCCGAGACCACCTCAGCCAGCCTGTCGCTGAACCAACAGATTACAGGGGGACTCAGCGGCTGGCTGCTGGGCCAGTACCAGCACTCGGACTTCAACGGAGGCACCGTGGATGGGCAATCGGAAGACTTCTTCATTGTGAACATGAAGCTCGGTTACCGTTTCAGCGAATATCTCACGGCTGAGACGGGGTACAACTGGTACAAATTGGTGTCCGACGTTTCCGGTCGCGATTATACGCGCAACCTGGTTTACGTCGGCGTCCGGGCCACATATTGAACATAAATTCGTGCTTTAGGTCAGAAAGCTAGGACGTATCGTTTGAGTGCGCCCTAGCTTTCTTAGTTATTATGGATACCGCAGCAACAACAGACACCCCGGTGGTGAACCTCCACTTTTTGGACTATTGGCGGGTCATTCGCCTGCGCAAGAGCCTGATCTTGACGGTTTTTCTTCTTTGTCTCATCACCAGTTCCGTTTTGACCTATTGTCTGCCCAAGCAGTACTCCAGCACCGTCAGAATCGAGGTTCAGAAGGACGCCCCGGAGGTGAATATCCTGGGCAACCAGCCCAGCGTTCAGGGGTGGGATCCTTACTACCTGACCACCCAATTCCGCATCATCACCTCGTGGGGAATCCTGACCGATGTCATCACCAACCTGAACCTCACCCATGTCCTGGCGGACACGGGCGAGCCGGACCTGACTCTGGACCAGGCTTACGCCCTTTTGTACAAGAAAGTCGGGGTGGACCAGACCCGCGGCACCAGCTTGATTGAAATCTCGGTTCGAAATCCCGACTTTAAAGTGGCGGCCGACATCGCCAACACCATTGTCGCGGTCTATAAGAAATACCGCATGGCCATGTGGATGGACGCCCACAACACGGGCATCGAAAGTTTGAAAGTGGCCCTCACCACCAACCAGGCGGCGCTGGCCATCATGACCTCCAACTTGGACAACCTGCGCGCCGACCTGCACATCTCGGAGCTGCAGGAGAATAATCCGATGGGCCATGCCTCCATCAGCATCGAAACCATGCGCGCCTTGGAAATGGACCGCATTCGCGCGCAGGAGGATTTCGAGGACCACTTCGACACCCAAAGCAATCTGTTGAGCTTGCAGGCCAAGGGGCTTCTCCATGAGGCGCTGGCGACCGCCATCGGCCGCAACCTGGATCCGGAGTTGGCGATTAAAGCGGAGGATGTCTCCCGCGCCCGGGGTGATTTTACCCAGGCCCAGAACGTGGGCTACGGCACCAACCACCCCTACTACTTGACCGCCCAAAGGGCTTTGGAGGTGGCCAGCAACGCTTATGAGGCTCGCATTTCGGGAATCATGACCGGCTTGGATTCCCTGGTGAACCATGACCGGCGGGTGCTGGACTTGATCGAGGCCGCGGAGAACCGCACGGTGACCCAGGCCAACTTGGAAGCCATCACCAACCGTGCCTACATCTCGCTCATGCGCGATGTCGAGGTGGCCCAGCGCACCGTGGACGATCTGTCGCGCCGCTTGATTGAAGAAGGCGTCGAGGCCAAACAATTCCCCGAATTCTCCGTCATCGTCCATGACCCCGCCCGCCCGAACAAGCGCCCCGTCAGCCCCAAACCGCTCCTCATCATCCCGGTCGGCATCATCCTGGGCCTGATTGTCGGCGTGGGCATGGCCTTCTTCGTCGAGTACCTGGATACCAGTGTCAAGACCATTGACGATGTGGAGCGTTCGCTGCAGGCCCCGGTCCTGGGAGTCATTCCCCAAAACGTTGGCAATGTGATGGACGACGGGCCGGAAAGCCCTCACGCGGAGGCCTACCGGGTCTTGCGCACCAATCTTTTGTTTGCCCGCAAGAATGAAGACTGGACGACCATCACCGTCCTGAGCGGCGGCGCCGGCGAGGGCAAGACCACCACCCTGTTCAACCTGGCCGCCGTCTTTGCCCAGAACGGCCAGCGAATTCTGGTGGTGGATTCGGACCTGCGCCGCCCGAGCATCCATCGGATGCTCCACACCAGCAACGTCACCGGGCTGACCGATTTGCTCCTCAACAAACAGATTTCCCTGGACCAAGTCATCCAGAAAACCAAGATGCCCACGCTGGACTTCCTGCCCAGCGGCAAGCTCCCCAGCAGTTCCATGAGCATCCTGGGTTCCGCCCAAATGAAAGAAGTCATCAACGAACTCAAGCGGCGTTACGCCTTCGTTTTCTTCGATTCCCCGCCGCTCCTGGGCGTCAGCGACGCCTCCATTTTGGCCAGCGAAATAGACATGGTTCTGCAAGTCATCCAGTACCGCCGTTACCCGATGCCCATGACCCTGCGCGCCAAGCAAATGGTCCAGAAAGTCGGCGGCAACCTCATGGGGCTGGTGCTCAACAACATCAACATGAGCCAGGACGAGAATTATTACTATTACAGCGGTTACTACGAGTACGAATACCGGTCTTCCAAGGGCGAACCGACCGTGGTCCAACTCAGCGATGCCGCGGCCAAAACGGCCAAAATTGACATCAAACAGAAGTATTGAGGGCCGGGTCCATCCGGCGCAACTGTATCTGTATGAGATTGTTACAACGCAGTGTTTGGCATTTTGCCGGGGTTGCCGGTTTGGCGGCCGCAACTTTGATCCTGGCCGGCTGCATGGGTACCAGCCACCCAACTTCGACGACGCCGCCGCCGCCGGTGGATCCCGCTCTTATTGCGACGATTCCGCTCCAAAGCGGGGACCAAATTGAGGTGGATTTGACCGGAACACCCCAGCCAATCCTGCCCTCCATGTTTGCTCTTTCCGGAACAGGCAACATCAGCCTTCCCTTGCTCGATACCAACGTCACGGCCATCGGAAAATCTCCCCACGAGCTGGAGCAAATCATTCACGACCTCTACGTGCCGAAAGTGTTCACCCATATCAGTGTAACGGTCACTCCGGGCACCCGCTACTATTACGTCAGCGGCGCCATCAACCAGACCGGCATCGGAAAACAACCCTATACGGGCAAGGTCACCGTTCTGGGCGCCATCGGCGCGGCCGGCGGTTTCAACGACTTTGCCGCCAGAACAAGAGTCCAGTTGACCCGGCAGGACGGAACCATTTTCCTTGAAGACTGCGACAAAGCGCTGAAGAATCCGAAACTGCTGGACTTGGAGGTTCTTCCGGGCGATAAAATCTTCGTGGACAAGGAGACTCTTGGGGAGGCTATGAAGCATTTGTGGAAGTGATAGATGGAAGCGCGCTCGTAACCCCCTCCCGGCGGTTGCCATGGTCCAACTCCAAATCCTGTCGGGAAAAAAAGCCGGAACCCAATTCACCGCCTCCCGCCTGCCTTTGCAAGTCGGTCGCGCGGCCCAGGCGGACCTCTCCCTGGAAGAGCCGGGAGTCTGGCCCCGCCATTTCCAGATCATCCGCCAGGGGCGGGAGTTGATTTGCCAGGCCGAAGCCAGCGCCTTGTTGTCCGTCAACGGCGTCCCGGTTGACCAGGCCGCCTTGCGCAACGGCGACGTTATTTCCATTGGCGCCCTGAAAATCCAATTCGCCCTGTCCCCGGTCCGTCAATCCAGCCTGCGCTGGCGCGAGAGCCTTACCTGGGCCGCCCTGGCCCTCCTCTGCCTCGGCCAGATTTTCCTCATCTACCGCCTCGTTCAGTGAAGTCCGGCAGGCCTGCGCTGCCGCGCAGCCATCCCTCCATCAATGCCGGAAATGGCGCACGCCGGTGAAGGCCATCGCCATGTTCCGCTCATCGGCCGCGGCGATCACCTCCGCATCGCGCTTGGAGCCGCCGGGCTGAATGGCCGCCGTCGCGCCGGCCTCGGCCGCGGCCGCCAATCCGTCCGCAAAAGGGAAAAAGGCGTCGCTGCAAACCACGCTGCCCGCCAGCGAAAGACCGGCCTCCCGCGCCTTCCACACCGCCAGACGGCTGGCATCCACCCGGCTCATCTGCCCGGCGCCGATGCCCAGGGTCCGGTCCGGCCCGGCATAGACGATGGCGTTCGACTTGACATGCTTGGCCACCCGCCACCCGAATAACATCCCCTGCCGCTCCGCCGCCGACGGCTGCCGCCGCGTCACGATCTTGAGTTCCCCGCCCTCCGCCCCTTTTCGGTCGCAGTCCTGCACCAGCACCGAATCGCCGCCCACCCCGCGCAATTCCCAGCTCCGGCCCGCTCCCGGCCATTGCAGCGCCTTGAGCAGCCTCAGGTTCTTCTTCTTCCGCAACAACTCCAGCGCGTCCGCCGCATAATCCGGGGCGACAATCACTTCGCTGAAGATTTCCGCGATGGCTTCGGCGCAGGGCAAATCCAGGGTCTGATTGACCGCGATGATGCCGCCGTAGGGCGCCTGTTGGTCCGTGGCAAACGCCTTCTCCCACGCCTCCCGCAACGCGGCCCCCTGCCCCGCCCCGCAGGGATTGGTGTGCTTGAGGATCACCAGCGCCGGCGATTCTCCGGCGAATTCCTCCGCCAGCTCCGCCGCCGCCGTCAAGTCAAGTATATTATTATACGACAGCTCCCGCCCGTGCAGTTGCTGGAAGAACTCCCCGAACCGCCCGTAGAGCGCGGCCCGCTGGTGCGGGTTTTCCCCGTACCGCAATCCCTGCGCCCGCGGCAGGTCCAGGCGCAGCCGTTCCGGCCACGGCTCCCCCGCCGCCAGGTTCTCCCATCCCGTCCCATTCGTCCTATTTGTCCCATTCGTCCTATCAAGCCCCTCCACCGCCCCCAGCCCAAAGACCTTCGCCAGATACCCCGCGATCTGCCCGTCATACGCCGCCGTCCGCGCAAAGGCGCGCATGGCCAGCCGCTGGCGCAACTCCGGGGTGGTGTTGCCGCCGGCGGTGATTTGCGCGGCCACCTCGGCGTAATCGGACGGGTCCATCACCACCGTCACACTTTGGTGGTTCTTGGACGCGCTGCGCAACATGGAAGGCCCGCCATGTCAATGTTCTCAATCGCCTCCGCCAGCGTCACTTCGGGCCGCGCGATGGTTTGCTCGAAGGGATACAGGTTCACCACCACCAGATCAATCGGCTTGATATCGTGCTTGCGCGCCGCGGCTTCATGCCCCGGATTGCCGCGCAGATAGAGCAGCCCGCCGTGGATTCTCGGATGCAGGGTCTTCACGCGGCCATCCAGCATCTCGGGGAACCCCGTGTAGGCGCTCAGATCGCTGACCATGATCCCCTCCTCCCGCAGGGCCTTGGCCGTGCCGCCGGTGGAAATCAGCTCGACGCCCGCGGCGGCCAGCGCCCGGGCGAAGGGGATCAGCCCGGTTTTGTCGAAGACCGAAAGGAGCGCGCGTTGAATCTTTGTCATAGACTGCGGGTAGGTTTTGCGCAACCCGCCGCGGAGTCAACAGATTTTGCAGATTTTGCAGATAGGGAACAGGGTTTTTTCATCTGAGATGTTTGCATCCGTCCCGCAGCGTTTGGACGCTTTACGTTCGAGCCTTCGGAGAGAGTCGGCGCGCCGGAAGGCCCTATTCTCGGCGCCGGATGTTCTCTG
>Ga0182027_10002543_pt1 | contig 29450 bp, 34 predicted proteins | sample 712E1DmetaG_FD_121300 | JGI IMG/M metagenome (GOLD analysis project Ga0182027, IMG submission 121300) | Permafrost microbial communities from Stordalen Mire, Sweden - 712E1D metaG (Illumina Assembly) | ecosystem: Environmental > Terrestrial > Soil > Wetlands > Permafrost | place: Sweden...
CGTTTTTTTCTCCATATTGCATACTCCTTTCAACACTCCGAGTGATTGTAGATGAAGCTATGGATGATCACAAAGGGGAAAATCGCCGTTTCTACCAACCTCTTGGATGAACACTGCCCGAAGTTTTCACGCTGAAAGCAACCGTTTATGGCAATTAAGCTCATACCCTTATCATTTAAAACAACCTATCAAATTTGACTTTACAAGGATAATACAGCTACAACTATATATATGGATGCATCGGCAAAAGAAGTTAATTGTGAACAACGAATTGAAGCCATGAGAGAAGACCTCCGTAAATTATTTCCCTCGAACGTACAGATACTTGCAATTACCCTTTTCGGGTGCTACATTCGGGGTATATGAATAAAAAACTTGGTGTGATTATCGTAATAATTATTCTCCTTCTTCTTGGCGGCGGCGCATTCGTCATGAGCCACAAATCTACGAAACCTACTGTTTCGACGACATTACCAACTGCAATTCCAACAGAAACAACTGCAGCAGCAAATACCGGTACGTTGGGATCTCTCAAGAGCCTAATGACTTCTGCTATACCTCAAACCTGTACGTTTACCAGCCAAAAACAAGCAACAACCAATGGAACGATTTATATATCCGGTGGAAAATTGCGGGGCGATTTTACATCAACAAATCAAGGACAAACCATCAACGGACATATGCTCGTTGATTCAGGATACAGCTATATCTGGACAGATTTGAATAAACGCGGCATGAAAGTTGCAGTGACAGAAGGGCAAACGAGCGGGAGCACAACTTCTCAAGGTATGGATTTAAACCAAGCCGTTTCCTATACATGCAAGCCATGGGTACCGGACGCATCTAAATTTACTCTACCAACTGATATCACATTCATGACATTTACCATGCCAAAAGTCGCCGCACCAAGTGGAGCAACTGCATCCGGATCATCAAGTTCCGGGGGAGCTGTAACGACGCCATGCAGCGCATGTGATAGTCTGCCTGTTGCCGCCCAAAGTGTTTGCAAAACGCAACTTCACTGCCAATAAACAGAACGGATGAAGATATTTTTAGGGGTTATCCTGGTTGTATCCGCGTTGTTTTTGGGCGGAAATGTATTAATACACCGTTCCGTTGTTAAAAAAGAAACATCCCTAATCCCTTCTCCAACTTTAACTGAATCTCCCACGAACACTGCAACTCCTATTCCAACAACCACTCCAACTGCAACGATAAAGATAACGGTCAGCCCATCCCCAAGTCCAACCCAACCGGTTGGAAACGACCTTAATAGCACTATGAATAGCTATCGTTATGCTCACGGACTTAGTACGTTGTTATTAACAAATGGAAACCTTTGCAGAATCGCTACCACCCGTGTACATCAACAGGTTCAAGCCGGTTCCTTAGATAACCATGCAGGTTTTCAGGGAGAAGCGGCAAGTCAAAAGGAGTTTTTACACGTCGGGGAAATTCTTCAGTACCAGTCCCCGCCGCAAGATAATAGATATCTAGTTTATACCGGCTGGGCAGATTCAGCAGAGCACAATGCGATCATGCTGGATCCCAGCTGGACTCATGGCTGCGGCGCTACTTCCGGTCCTTTTGCAGTATTTATCTTTGCAAGGTAATTTCGTTGCTTATTTATTCGTTTGCGGGTAATAATATCCACCTGTTGCGTGGACCGCGCCACTTGTATATCCTGTTGGCGGTGGATATGTTCTGGTAGTATTCGGCGGCATCTGTCCAGTTACATGACCCTCATATGTTCCCTGGTATCCCGAGACACCCGAGGCACCAGAGGCACCCGTCGGTCTTGGTGGAAACAACATTACCGATGTTATATGATTGGCCATCATCCAATTTCGAAATGCCGTCTGCAAACTCATGAGTTCCTGCTGTTTTACCTGAATTGCCGCCATTTGATTGAGTATTTCTGTTTCCTGAGCTTGAGTAATTTTCCCAGCAGCCACAGCCTTATCCAGTTGCTCTTTGGAGATTGACATACCCATTGTGCTAGTCGTACTCACTGGTGCATACCCAGTAGTACCAAAACGTGCTCCACTGACTCCTGTGGGAGCAACTGAAACGCTCGGAGTTGCAGTTGACGTCGTTACTCCTGTTAGTTGATGGTAGAATTTCTGGAGAATTTCGTAAAAACCACCACCTTGAGGTTGAGTTTGTGCACCCTGAACCTGTCCTCCACCAGAACTAAACGGCCAAAAAGCATTTGCATGCGTTGGCAAAGTCACAGCAAAAATAACCGTAATTACCAAAAAACCAAATATTTTTTTATTCATACTTCCTCCTCCTTTAACACTATCACATCCAGTAAATATTGTTTTTATTATGTTTCGCCAATTACAATTGCTTGTATTTCCTTGTGTTTGGTGCATACTATAAATTATATGGATCTATTAACCTGGGAAGATAAATATTCAGTTAAAGTGGCAGAAATTGATACACAACACAAACAAATGTTTGAGATGATAAATAATCTATTTCGTTCATTGCAAGAATTCAAAGCTCCAGATCAGATCCAACCCATCATTAAGGGATTTATCGATTACGCAAACTTTCATTTTGCCACAGAAGAAAAATACTTTACCCAGTTTAACTATCCGCAAAAAGACGTACACATACAAGCACATAGAATGTATTCGACACGGATTCAAGAACTTCTAGATAATAGCACTAAAGACAAAGTACTCGTTTCTACCCAGCTTATGGATTTTGTTGAAGATTGGTGGATACAGCACGTTACCGGAATGGATCAGAAATACGCACAATTTTTTAATGATCATGGTCTTCATTAAAATCCCTCAAGGCCATTCATTTGGCTATTTACCTGTGAACCAATTTTATTGAAATAATTCACAAGCCAAACCGATGAAACAATGAGTGATACTGTTGTAAGAACCATACAAAGTATGCCTATCCGCTTACTCGCCCCGTCTGATTGCTGAAGATACTTCACACCCCACCAGAACCCCAACGGCGGCAGAAAAATGCTACCTGCGTAATACATGATTTCGGTCGCAATATTTGTAGGAAGAGGCTTTGGATGTAAATTGGCCCCACAATTAAAACAAAAATAATCAGTTGGGCGTACAATTTGATGACATTTTGGACAGGTTGGCTCCATAGTTATCGCGTCACCATATTGTTTGTTTTATCGTTATAACACTCCGAAATCATAGTTTTCGGAAAATCCGGGTACGGAGCAAGACTACTGCACAAAATTTCTCCATTGCCATCCCAAACAAGTTTCCAAACGCCGTTTACCTTTGCCGCAAACCACATACCACCGCCGTGCTCCGCGTTCGCCGCGCCTTCTGCGTAGTTTCCATTAATTGTTTTAACCGTGTACGTTAGACCGTTTGCATCCGCACCATGTTCTTTCTCAATAGCTGCTTTCACCGCTGCAATAACTGCTGTTGTTTCATCAACGCTCGATGTCGGAGTTATATTCGCGCTATTGGTAGGCGTTACCGATTCCGTCACGGCCACAGTGACAACCGGAATCGCCTGGTGACGCGGTTGATAAACCAAGAAATAAAATCCCCCGGCTATGATAATTGCAACCAAAAGAATGGTAACAACATTCACGGATCCTTGTTTCATTTTTGTTCAGCTAAATATCGATCTTTTGCTTCATTAATAATTTTGTAGGCCATATCCTTTCCATGCCAGTTGTGTACTTTTACTATTTTCTCTTCCAAAAGCTTATACGTTTCAAAAAAATTATGAATTTCTTTTTTGAAAAAATCATCTATATCAGCAATATCCTTAATTCTCTCTGACAATGGATCGCCCTCGGCAACAGCGATAATTTTTTCATCCTCTTCTTTTTGATCAATCATGTACAACACTCCGACGGGCCGTACGGTCACTACACACCCAGGGAATACTGATTCAGAGATAATAACCAAAACGTCTAGGTGATCTCCATCTTTAGATCGTGTCTGAGGAATAAAACCATAATCCGCAGGATAATAAACAGATGAATGGAGCACGCGATCAAGTTTGATTACGTCTAATTGTTCATCATATTCATATTTGTTATGAGAACGTTTAGGAATTTCAACTACTGCGTGAATTACTTCAGGTGCTTTTGGACCGATAGATAAATCTTTATATGACATAGGAAAAACCTCCTCTAAAATGGAAACGCTATATAGAATCATCATAGCTGAAACATCAGCAAAAAGGAAATTTACCCTTCACAATAGGAATTGTTTCGGGTATTTAACTTATTTTATATTAAGTTTAATTGGGTATACCGTATGATACAATCATTTTTATCATGCTGAAAAATCGGAAATTACAAAAAAGAAACTCCGGTAAATCGTGCCTCATGATTGTCATCATCGTCGTCGGAATAATTGCCATCGTGCTGTTTGTGCGCAATATTATAAAAAATAATATCATTTCCCCACTTAGTGAACCGAATACAACTAAATCAATCTTCAGTGGAATCATGCCTCAAAAAGATCCTGATGAACTTCGGAACAAAATAAAAAAACAAATTGGTTCTACGTGGGATAATTACTCTGTTTATGTGTCAGATTTCAATTCTCCTTTTACCATGGGAATCAATGAATCAACTATTTACACGGGCGCCTCAGTCAACAAAGTACCTATTCTAGCTACCCTTTACGCGGAGGCTAAAAAAGGTAACGTAGACTTCGATAAGGTTATTACTCTCCAACAAGACGACATTCAAGATTATGGCACCGGATCAATGCGTTACGATCCACCCGGTACAACATATTCCATCAAAACGCTGGCTCGGTTAACTGGCCAACTTAGTGATAATACTGCAGCACATATCTTAGGAGTAGATATTCTCAGTATGGACCTTATACAAAAATACGTGGATGGTTGGGGTCTGACGCAAACAGATATGATAAACAATAAAACTTCCAATAAAGATATGGAAATCTTGTTTCGTAAAATTCTACAGGGACAAATCACAAGTCCAGCATTAACCCAAGAACTGCTCGGATTTTTGAAAGATACAGATACCGAAGACAGGCTACCGGCACTGCTTCCAAAAGGAACTACTGTCTACCATAAGATCGGCACAGGTGTTGGCGAAATTCACGATGTCGGCGTCATTGTTAACGGAAAATTAACATATTACATGGGAATTTTTACGGAAGATGTAACAGACGTCGATGGCGCTGCAACACTGAGCGCTCAGTTGTCGAAAACTGTTTTTGATTATATGAAGAGCCATTAAGCGATCAGCTTAGACAATGCGAGCTTTAGTACTTCATCAATGTGTTCAACGAAGTGGAATGTAAGTTCTTTTTGTATTGATTCAGGAATATCCTCCATATCCTTCTTGTTATTTTTAGGAAGAATAATAGTTTTAATTCCAGCCCGATGAGCAGCAATCACTTTTTCCTTTACTCCGCCAATCTCAAGAACCCGCCCTCTAAGCGTCATCTCTCCGGTCATGGAAAGCGTTCGTTTAACAGGGATGCGGGTCAATGCTGAAACCAATGCCGTGGCTATTGCAGCACCAGCTGATGGTCCATCTTTTGGCACTGCCCCTTCGGGGACATGCACGTGAACATCAATTTTCTGATAAAACTTTTCCGGCAACTTAAACTCTTTCCATTGGCTACGAACGTACGACATTGCAGCCTGCGCTGACTCTTTCATAACATCACCCAATTGTCCGGTAAGTGTAAGCCCCCCTCGTCCGGGCATAACGACTGCTTCAATAAAGAGTATTTCACCTCCGGCTTCAGTCCATGCCATACCCGTACTCATACCCACTTCGTCTTTTTTCTCTGCCAAATAGGAAGAAAATGTATACGGTCCTAAATAGTCATGAAGCGATTTTGGAGCGATGGTCAGTTTTGGTGATTTATCGTTTTCATCCGCAATCTTTTTTGCAACCTTACGGAATACTGTCGCAATTTCTCGCTCCAAACTCCGGACTCCAGCCTCCCGTGTGTACCGACGGATAATATCATAAATAGCCTCATCAGTAAGATTCACAACGTCTTTTGGAATTCCATGAACTTCCCGTTGTTTTTCATAAAGATAATCTTTCGCAATATGAAATTTCTCATCTTCCGTATATCCGGCAAACCGAATAACTTCTAGTCTGTCTCGAAGCGCCGGAGGTATTGTATCCAAAACATTACACGTTGTTATAAAAAATACGTCAGAAAGGTCAAACGGGACTTCCAGATAATGATCGGAAAATGCATAATTTTGTTCCGGATCTAGTGCCTCAAGCAGAGCTGATGACGGATCACCGCGAAAATCAGTACCAACTTTATCAATTTCATCCAACATAAATACCGGATTTTTTGTCCCTGCCTGCTTGATTCCTTGAATAATACGACCAGGAAGTGCGCCTACATAGGTACGCCTGTGCCCACGGATTTCCGCCTCATCACGAATTCCCCCCAAAGACATTTTAACGAATTTCCGACCAAGAGATCGTGCGATAGATTTACCAATTGATGTTTTTCCAACACCAGGAGGACCGACAAAACAAAGAATCGTTGGAGACGCTTTTCCTTTATGTTTTTCAACATCTTTCTCTTTCCCGACTTCCTCTGGTTTCTCATCAATTCGGGATCGAAGCTTCATCACGGCTAAATATTCCAAAATGCGCTCTTTAATTTTCTTCAACCCATAATGGTCTTTATTTAATACATCCTCCGCATCTTTAATATTTACATTATTGACACTCGCAATGCCCCAGGGAAGTTCAACGAGCATGTCTAAATATGTTCGTACATATGAAGCTTCAGGATTATACGGAGACATCTGAGCCAAACGTGACAATTCTTTTTCTGCTTTGGTCCGAACGTCCGCTGGCATACCTGATTTTTTAATTTTATCGGCTAACTCTTTAATATCCTTATTTTCATCATTTTCACCAAGTTCTTTTTCAATCGTTTTCATCCGCTCCCGTAACACTTGTTCGCGGACATTTTTATCAAATTTTTCCTGTGTTTTATTTTCGATCTTCCGCTCTAATTCTAAAATCTTGGTTTCTTTAGAAAGAAAGGTTATTTCTTTTTCCAGACGATCTTTTATTGATGAAGTTTCCAGTAAATCCTGACGCTCTTCGGGTTTAATATCCAAAACTCCGGCAACATGATAAGACAACACAAGTGGTGTGACACCCGACATAATATTCATGAATGTCAAAAAATCCATGGTCTTACCCAGTTTTACGGCCGTGCGAAGTGAATTTGTTAGATGATTAAACAAAGCTTTCGTTTCATTACTTTCGTCACTTGCATCCGGCGTATCAAACACACGAGCAATAAAGAACGGTTCAACGGATTCAAATGATTGAATCTGAACTTTGGAAACACCACGAACTAACGCGTTTATTTCCCCTTCGTTCTTCATCATTTGAACTATCTCCCCGACTGTCGCAATACTATATAGATCTGAGGGAGTTGGATCATTTACATTGGGATTCCGTTGCATCACAAGGACGACTTTTTTCCCGGAGCTTTGGGCCGCCTCAATAGCCGACACCGATCGCTGACGACCGAACGTTAATATCATTTCTGTGCCCGGAAATACGATACCATCCCGAATAGGGACTACCGGAAGAAGCTGACCATTGGTAATTTCTAATTCATTCATAATCTAGCACTCAAGTATAGCAACTGCTAAAATAGAAGTCAACTAGATGAATTCGTTAAGCACATCATCGAGGTTTATAGTTCCCACAGGTTGTTTCGAGAGGGGCCCACTAACAAGTGCTGGTTCATGATCTTCACTGGTTGGCCGCTGCTCTTTATAAAATATACCGTAAGGAATTTTATCACCCCACTCCATTGCTTTTTCTATAGCTTTCATTTTATTATCCGGAACATACCCTTCTGTCTCTAATTTATAAAGGCGCTGACGATACCAATCGTATGTGTGCTCTTTATCAAAGGTCACACAGGGCTGCATTATATCGAGTAACGCAAATCCTTTATGATTGATTGCCTCAACCATAAGCGCAATCAAACCCGGCGTATCTCCTGCAAACGCCCGAGCAACAAACGTCGCGCCCGATGCAATTGAGAGAACAAGCGGATTAATCGGTGCATCGAACACCCCATCTGGTGTGGATTTCGTCTTAAATCCAGGTTTTGCAGTTGGAGATGCCTGACCAGTTGTTAAACTATACAATTGATTATCATGAAGCATAACTGTTAAATCCGGGTTACGTTTAGCAGCATGGAGAAAATGGTTTCCACCTTCACCAAGTCCATCACCATCACCTGAGACAACAACAATGGGAAGTGTATGGTTCGCGAGCTTTGCACCTTGGGCAACCGGTAATGTCCGACCATGAAGACCCACAAATCCGTACATCTTCATCCAGTCATACATATTGCCATGACATCCGACCCCGTATACAACTAGTCCATCCGATGGTCCAACTCCGATCCTAGCGAATGCTTCTTTCAAAGCAAGCCATATTCCGAAATTGCCACAACCAGGACACCATGTCGGGGAATGTAATGTAGTAAATTCTGAACTTGTTACGGTCATACGCCACTCACTTTCTCGGCTATATCTTCCGGAAAAAACGGTCTACCATCAAATTTGAGAATTTTTTCTTTAATCTCAATTCCAGTGTTTTCACGAATTAATGCCGCCAACTGTCCCATTGAATTTTGTTCAACTCCGATAATGCGTTTTGCATTGCCAAGAAGCTGAGTCGTCTCAGCCGTCGGGAATGGATACATCCACGTGTAATGAACGAGCCTTGAAGATATTCCTTTTCCTTTAAGAATGGTCATAGCATCGATAACCGGACCACGTGACGATCCCCAACTCACAAATGTTAAATCTGCATCTTTGTCGCCGTACACTGTCGGCGGACGGACATCTTTCTTCATAGAATCAAATTTTTTCATGCGTTTTGTTGCCATTGCGATACGGCCAGCGCTTGAATCCATCACATGACCAACTTCATCATGCTCGTAAGCGTTTGCATAGTACACACCATTTTTCATACCCGGAAAACTTCTTGGCGATACGCCGTCGGCTACATCCAATCGAAATCGTTTAAATGATCCATCTGCCGGAAGTTCATTCTCTTTCACTACCTTACCGCGATCAATCACTGCTTCTTTTTTAAAGAGTGACAACGGTGCACACCATTGACTCTCATTCATATATTTATCCGTCAGGATAAACACCGGAATTTGATACTGATCTGCAATGTTGAATGCTTCGATAGTCATTTCATATGCCTCAGCTGCATCGCTAGGTGCCAGTATTGCGCGTGCAAATTCGCCATGACCTGAATGAATAACAAATTGCAATTCACCTTGCTCTGTCCACGTTGGCATACCAGTTGCAGGACCGACCCTCATACCTATATCAATAACGACTGGTGTTTCCGTCATACCTGCAAGCGCGACGGCTTCGACCATTAGGGCAAATCCGCCACCGGATGTTGCAACCATACTTCGGACACCCATTGTAGAGGCACCCAGTGCCATATTTATTCCTGAAATCTCATCTTCTGGTTGCTTGTACACAATTCCTAATTTTTCCGCATGATCGGCAAGAAATGTGATAAGTGCATTAATAGGAGTCATGGGATAAATGGCTGCAAATTTAAGTCCTGCCTTAACTGCTCCTAAACCAACTGCTTCGCTTGCGTTCAAAATAAGATGCGGTTCGATTTTTGTTGCAGGAGTTAGATTCATAGCGGTCTCTTTGCCAAACTTCTCTTTAATGTAATCGTAACCTGCTTTTGCTATTGCGATATTTCCATCTATAATTGCCTGCTTTTTTCCTTTGAATTGATCTTTGATAACCTCTGAAAATGAATCCAACGGTGCTCCCAGAAGTGCAACTGACGCACCTATGGCTATGGTATTTCGCATAACCGGCGGACCTTTAAATTGTGTAACAATATCTGTAAGTGGAACGGGAATTAAAACGACGGGTTTCGGAAAGTCCGACGCCTTCCATTCGTAATCTTTTGGATCAAATACAATATACGCTCCTTCAGAAAATTCATCTTTATGGAGTTCAATTAATGGTTTGCCTAATGCAACAACGATATTCACCTCTTTATTCAATGATTCAAAATATTGAGAAGATAGGCGCGTTGTGATGATGTTGAGCCCACCACGGATAAGAGAGGGATACTCGTTGGTTGTGAGAACATGATAACCAATACGCGAAAATGCTTTCGAAAGCATAGTTCCAGCCGACATTATGCCGAAACCTGCTTCACCGCCGATTTTCCAAGTCACGCTCTCTTTCATAATCTTAGCGTATCACAATAAAACTTTAATTTCAGTACCAATTTCTAATCCGAACAACATGGGTCTTTATATCCAAAAACCCCACAAAATGCATCACGACCACCAGGCATTCCGAATATATCCCCTCCACACATCGGACAATTTCGCACATTATATATATGAGGCGATACGTTTCGAAATCGCTCAACGGAATTTTGCTCCCTATTAATCGATTTATTACGGGAAAACTTGTTTTCCGGTTTCATCAGTAATTATAATTGCCATGACGGGACAACCCTTTGCTGCCTCAAGTAGCGCTTCGTCATTTTCCTGATCAGCTGTATCCAAAATAATTGCTTTCGCCTGATCATTCAATATCCAAGCTTTGGGCGCAATTGCAACACATGTTGCTGCACCAATACATAAATCCTGATCAATATGCATCGTCAATTTTCTAATTTTTCTCGTTATTTTTGGATCATCTGCCATATATATTGTTTATACACGAACGCGAGAACATATATCAAGGATGAATTTTTGCTACCGCTTTTTGCAACACTTCCAAAGATAATAATGCGCATTTTGTTCTCGACGGTGTCAGCGTCGTTCCTAACATAGAAAAAATATATTTTGCGTCAAGCTTTTTAACAGCGGAAAGGCTCATTCCTTTTACCTTTTCCGTTAGCATCGAAGCAGTGGACTGACTTATGGCACATCCCTCACCGGAAAATCGTATATCTGCCAACGTATTCTTCTTAACATTAATTTCCATAATAATTCTATCTCCACAGGTTACGTTTCCCTCTTCAACTTTCGCAGTGGGCCTTTTTAGGTGCCCAAAATTGCGTGGATTCTTATAATGATCAAGAATAATCTCTCTATAAATATCCATATGTATTATTCGAAGATTTTCTCAACTTTATGAAGTCCGTTCACAAGCGCATCAATATCTTCTTTCGTCGTATACACATAAAATGATGCTCTCGCTGTCGCTGCAATACCCATATCCAAATGAAGTGGCATAGCACAATGATTTCCGGCGCGAATACAAATATTGTCTTCATCTAAAATTTGAGCAATATCATGCGCGTGGGCCTGTTTCATAGTAAACGCAATAACCCCTCCCTTTTCCTTAGCGTTGTTCGGGCCATACATCGTAAGTCCAGAAATTTCTTTCATCCGTTTCAATGCATACGCAACAATTTCCTCTTCATGTTTTCGTACATTATCCATGCCAAGTTTCGTAAGATAATCAACAGCTGCTCCTAATCCAATGACCCCAGCAATATCCGGAGTGCCTGCCTCAAATTTATGGGGTGCATGTTTAAAAAGGGATGTATCTTCTCGGACCTCTTCAATCATTTCTCCACCAAAAAGGAATGGCTTCATACTCTCCAACAATTCATATTTACCCCATAAAACTCCAACGCCCGTTGGTCCAAGCATTTTATGAGAAGAAAATGCAACAAAGTCAGCTCCCCAATCAACCACATCAATCGGCATATGAGGAGCAGATTGTGCGGCATCGACAAGAACCAAACACTTCGGATTAAGTGATTTCACTTTTTTTACAATTTTCTTAATTGGGTTAATAGTACCTAAAACATTAGACGCTGATGTTATTGTGAGTAATTTTGTTCTTCGAGTAATTAACTTATCCAAATCATTAAGATTTAAAAGTCCCTGCTTATTATTTCTCCAAATATCGATTACCCAGCCTGTTTCTTTACCCAATTGTTGCCATGGGACAAAATTCGAATGGTGCTCCATGATTGTGACAACTAAATGATCGCCAGAATGTATATTATCTTTTGCCCAACTATAGGCAACGAGATTTAGCGATTCACTGGTATTTCTGGTAAATATTATTTCGTTAGGACTTTTTGCACCAATAAATTTTGCAACTTTCACGCGGGATTCTTCATATTTTGCTGTTGCTTCCTCGGAAATAACATAAATACCCCGAAAAATATTGGCTGTGTATTTTGTGTAATACTCATTCATTGCATCAAGAACAATCTGAGGTTTTAGAGAGGTTGCAGTTGAATCTAAATAAATAATTGGCTTCCCATGTATCTTTCTGGTAAAAATAGGAAAATCTTTTTTAACTAGTTTCGCATCGAACATGTCCGTATTATATCTCAGATCGAATTTTTTGCCACAACTGATCACGAATTTGTGAATCGCTAACCAAATTAACGGCGGATAAAAAATGCCCTTCTACCATTAATTGTTTTGCTGACGTTAGTGATATTCCCCTACTTTCAAGATACCAAAGTTCTTCCGGATCAATAGGACCAGTTATTGATCCATGCGTACATCTCACATCGTTCGCTAATATTTCCAATGATGGATCGCTTGTAGCGTGCGACCCGACGCCAATGAGAAGATTTTCGTTTCGTTGATATGCATCTGTTTTCTGCGCTAATTTTTCTACCCTAATTCTTCCATCATAGTTAAACGTCGCTCCATCGGATAAAACTGTTTTCACAAGTAAATTACTTGTTGTATTCGGAGCCTGATGGACTTGCAAGGTGTGCAAATGCACATCAGATGATTTTCCTCCCAAAAAAATTCCCACAATCGAAACAACTGCTCCCGGTGCTGCAAGATAAACGGATAAAGAAATATCTAATTTTTGAACCGAAAACGCAGCAAGAACAATTGTATAATTTTTCTTATCCTTGATCTGATAAGAATATTCATGAACTCCGTTAGTAATATTCTGAATAATATTTTTTGTTTTCATCCCACTGATCCTTCCATTTGGAGTTGAATTAATCGGTTCATTTCAACGGCGTATTCCAAAGGCAATTCTTTAACGATTGGTTCGATAAATCCATTCACAATCATGGATTCTGCTTGACCTTTATTAATCCCGCGACTCTCAAGATAAAACAATTGTTCATCACCTATTTTTGATACCGTTGCCTCATGTTCCATTTTCGCATCCGATGCATCAATTTTCATCGTTGGATACGTATCCGATCGGGAGGATTCATCTAAAATGAGAGCATCGCAAACAACTCTACTTTTAGCGTTTTTTGCACGTTCACTAATTTGAACTAACCCTCGATATGACGTCCGCCCGCCTTTCGCGCTTACGGATTTAGAAATAATTTGTGACGTGGTTTCCGGAGCAATATGAATCATTTTGCCCCCGGCGTCCTGATGTTGACCGCGGCCTGCATATGCAATAGATAATACTTCTCCATGAGATTTTCTCCCAACTAAATAAACACTCGGGTATTTCATCGTTAATTTACTCCCTAAATTTCCATCCACCCACTCCATGACACCTTCTTCATCAACGCGTGCACGTTTGGTCACCAAATTATAGACATTCGTACTCCAATTTTGGATTGTAGTGTAACGAACGCGAGCACCTTTTCCAACAAATATCTCAACTACCGCGGAATGAAGCGAATCCGTTGTGTAAATGGGGGCTGTACAGCCTTCGACATAATGAACAAAACTTCCTTCATCTGCAACTATTAGAGTCCGTTCAAACTGCCCCATATTTGCTGCATTTATACGAAAATACGCCTGAAGAGGAAGCTCCACATGCACGCCCGGTGGCACATATACAAACGATCCGCCTGACCAGACGGAACTATTGAGAGCTGCAAACTTATTATCATGCGGAGGAATTAATGTTCCGAAGTATTTTTTAACAATATCAGGTCTCTGGCGAAGCGCCGAGTCCATATCCAGAAAAATAACGCCTTTTTTAGAAAGCATTGATTGAATACTTTTATAAACAACCTCTGATTCATACTGAGCGCTTACTCCGGATAGAAATTTCTTTTCCGCTTCAGGAATTCCGATTCTATCGTATGTGTCCTTAATATCCGGAGGAAGATCTTTCCAGGATTTCGCTCTATTTTGAAGCGGTTTCAGGTAATAATATATATCATCAAACTTAATATTCGATAGATCTCCTCCCCAAGTTGGTAGTTGAATTTTCCGATATATTTCGTAACTTTTCTTGCGGAATTCAAGCATCCAACTAGGCTCACTCTTATGCCAACTAATGTTCTGTATTACGCCTTCATCCAGCCCACGTTTAGATTTAAAAACGTAGCTCTCTGGTTTATGGAAACCGTATGCATATTGATCATCAATCAATGTTTTTTTCATATTCTCTATAACCGTTTTCTTCTATAACTTTCGCAAGAGCGGCTGTCCCCGTTTTAACAATTTTTCCTTTTACTAAGACGTGAACGATGTCCGGGTTCACGTATTTCAATATCCGCTGATAATGCGTAATAATGATGATACCTGTTCCTCTCGTTTTTAATGTGCTAATTCCCTTTGCAACAACTTTTAAAGCATCAACATCGAGGCCTGTATCTATTTCATCAAAAATAGCGAACTTTGGGGCCAGCATCAATGCTTGTAGCATTTCTATCTTCTTCTTTTCACCGCCGGAAAAACCATCATGAATTCCACGAGTTAAAAAATCTTCATGAATCCCTAACGTTTTTGCATCTTTTTTCATACGATCCATAAATTCCATCAACGTCATTGAAGATGAATTCCAACGACGGGAAAGTAATGGATTTTGAACTTTTTCCGTATCCGATTTCTTAACAGGATATATTTCCTGATACGCGGTTCTAATAAGATTAGTAACACTGACGCCGGGGATCGCAATCGGAGATTGTAACGCCAAAAATAATCCTGCTTTTGCCCGTTCATCAACCAGTATAGCTAATATATTTTTCCCACCCAACATAGCCCGACTAATTTTAAGAACGGTATAAGCGGGATGACCCATGAGAGCGTAAGCAAGAGTCGATTTACCGCTGCCGTTGGGGCCCATGATTGCGTGGACCTCGCCGGGCCGAACTCGAAATGAAATCCCACGAAGTATAGCTTTTTCCCCAACCTGAACTTGAAGATTATTAATCGTAAGCATAAAAGTGTTCTATTATACCGCGTCTTGAAGAGAATTACAGTTTGCTGGCAATGCTATCAGTTTTCCCCATAAAAACCTCTGTAACTCCATGCATCCGAAGAATGAAATGTTCCTGAAAAAAAGATGGGTTTTTTGCATATGATAAATCCCGACTTGTGTCGGCTCGCTGACTCAGGTGAGAGAGTAATGCCTTCTTTTTCACAGCAGAAAATTTTTTAATATCGATAACTGTTGTGATAAATTTATCCGGAGTCCCTCGCCAGGGAAAACCAAAGGATTCAGCGGGAATCACCTTTTTCTCTATGAGATGTTTCGTGACGGTCGCAGGCATGCACGTATAATACAATTTCGGGTCCTGATCTTCGGTGTATTCCGGATGGGTTGATAATTGATCACTAATCCACGCGGCGTACTTCTGAAATGCGTACGTTGTTGCGTAGCAAATCTTTATATGATCAGGATGATTACTTATCCCCGTCGTATCAAACGTTATAATGCAATCAGGGATTTCTTTCTGCATATATTGAAAAATTTTATCTTCCAATTCCCCGTCGTGTTCGTTCACAAGTGTTCCATCCGTGTATCCTAAAAATGTAATAGAAGATATTCCTAATATCTCCCCGGCTTTTTCAACCTCTTTTTGACGGATATCCCCCAACCTCTCGCCTGTTGCTTTATAGGGACCACTTTCTCCCGCCTCACCGCGAGTAGCAACGATGAGATCCGCGCGCCATCCTGCTTTAACATATTTAGCGACTGTCCCAGCGCATGAAAACGACTCATCATCAGGGTGTGCAAAAACGAGAAGTAATTTTTTCATTTATTTATGTGCAACGACGATAAGATTCGTACTTGTAGCGTATTCATAAGCATTAAATTCATAATCTCCGAAATATTCAACCGTTTTAAATAGAGTTTTAGCAAAACAACGTTCCAATACTGATTTCCTCATCGCATTATACGTGATTGGTGCGTATAAATGTTCAAATCCTCCGTCAGTTTTATGAACATATATAATATGGAAAGTAAATTGCGTCTCATTTGGATACTCAACAACAAAATAGAATGCTTCATTGTTCAGTTCACGAGCTGGGATAAATCTCGGTTTGTTATCCAATAACGAATCGGTAATACCATTCGTGATTACAAGAACGCCTCCGTCATGCACCCGTTCATACATTGATGATAAAGCTTTCACAACGTCCTCGTCCGTCAACATATGGGGTAAACTCGTTGTCAGACAAACCACCATATCATACGTATCTCCCCAACTTCTACCAAGCTCACGGAAGTCTTCCTGTTTCAATGGAATATATTTTCCTTCAAGATTTTTTTTCGCAACCGTAAGCATCTCTGCTGAAAGATCGGATCCGAAACACGTCAACCCCATATCATGAAACATTGAGAGATGTAACCCTGTACCGCATGCACAATCAAGAGCCTTAAGTACAGAATTTTTCTTGATAAGGCTCTCAAAAAAAGACTTTTGAGCAAGAATGTCTTCTTTAGGATTTAAAATATCGTAAACATCAGCAAGAATTTTATATTCATCCATATCGAAAGAAGCTACACGTCGCCATTCTCTGTTATTTTTTCATCTTCGTATGGCCCTACAACCCTTCGATATAACTCCAATGTTACCGCGGAAAGAACCCCTAATGCCCGGTTAAGATGACGATATCGTATAGGATAAATCTTTTTAATCATCCGGGTAAACGTATAATTAAGCGCTCCATCCTGCTCTTCAAACGGTAATTGGGAAAGATGCTCAATGAGCGCATCCATCTTTTTATCTAATTCCGGTCTTTGTTTCTTCGGTATGTATGGCATATTTATTACGTGTACTGTATCACGATTTCCGTTTTTTTCCTATGACTTTAATCACTTCAGAGAAATCTACGTCTGATAATCCCTGATGAATCGCTTCTTCATATAACGGAAGAGTGCTTTGAAAAATTGTCAGATCCAAATTATTTTTCTTTAATTCTCTTTCCGCCAGAAACAAATCTTTTCGCATGTTTTTCATAGAAAATAATAACGGGTATTCTCCCGATGCGTAATTCGGAATTTTCATGTTCATCATCGGCGACATGGCTGGAACGGTTTTTAAAATTTCTTCTGCCTTTTTTCTGGATAATCCGATTGCATCTGCAAATAACATCCCTTCAGCAACAGCTGCAATTGTCACTGCAATAAGATAATTATTTATCAATTTTATCGACTGACCACTTCCTACTGGCCCTACATAATGTAAATTTTTCCCCATCGCAAGTAATACCGGTTTCACTTTTTCGTAAACTTTCTTTTCCCCACCGATAAAAATAGTTAATTCGCCCGTTATTGCTTTTGGAGTACTTCCCGTCACCGGAGCATCGAGAAATTTGATTCCGATCGTACCCAACTTCTTCCCAATCTCTTTTGCCGCTGAGGGACCGATTGTACTCATGTCTACGACTATCAATCCTTTATGGATTCCCTTCGTTACCCCGTTTGTCCCAAAAAGAACTTCCTGTACATCATCCGGGCCGGTTACCATTGTAATCACGATATCTGAGTCTATTGCGACCTCTTTGGAACTTCTCGCAATTTTTGCACCAAGAGTCTTAAATTCCGAAACCCGCGAAGCGGTCCTGTTATAAACCGTGAGCGGAATTCCTGCTTTCAGAATATTTTTAGCCATGGGATTTCCCATAAGCCCGAGACCGATAAATCCAACGTTCATATTAGTTTAATAAAATTATGGAAAGATTAAGAATTGATGCAAAACTTACCCAGACAAGGTATGGAATCAAAAGTTGACCCGCAGTTTTTGAAACCTTGAAAAATTTTTGCATACTGAGATATATAAAAATCCATAGAAATAGTATGACGATAAAAGCAGCAAGTGGTGCGTGTAAACCGAAAAATATTATCGACCAAAGACTATTGCAGGTAAGCTGTATAAAAAAATATAACAGACCAGTCGTTCGAGATTCATGTTCAACCCTATTTTTCGTTTTATAATTCCAAACCAAATACATCGCTATTGCCATAAGGATATATAAAATGGTCCAAACCGGACCAAAAATCCAATTCGGAGGACTAAACGTAGGTTTATGAAGACCTGCATACCACGTGGCAATTTGAGTCATCGTAAAGAGAGATCCTAATGCTGCCGCCGCGAAACATAATGCAATGGACGACACTAATCGAACAATATTGCTATTCTTCATACCCTATTTATATAATACTACAAAAGCTTTCGCGAATATTTTTCCTTGAGGTGGGCTATTTTCGGAGAGATGACGACTTGACAATACGGCATGTTAGATTTTTTTTCGTAATATTGCTTTTGATCTTCCTCTGCTTCATAAAAAATATCTAATGGTTTGATCTCCGTGACGATGGGATTAGAATATTCATTTGATGAATTTAATTTACTTTTTAAATTTTCCGCTATCTCTTTTTGAACTATTGATGTGGTCAGAATAATTGAACGATATTGAGTTCCTGTATCTGCACCCTGACGATTGAACGTTGTGGGATCGTGAATATGCCAAAAAAATCCAAAACATCATGGTACGGGATTACGTCGGGATTAAATTCAACCTTGATAACCTCTGCATGACCCGTTAAACCGGTACAAACATCTTCATACGTTGGATTTTTTAATGTGCCACCTGCGTACCCTGATGTGACGGAATTAACACCGCGAAGCATTCGAAAAAGTGCTTCCGTACACCAGAAACATCCTCCGCCTAAAACCACTATTTCAGTATTATTTTTCATTTTTCGGAATAAATTTTAAAGAAAGGGAATTGACGCAGTGACGTGTATCCGTAGGGGTATATTTTTCGCCAGTAAATACATGACCCAAGTGGCTACCACAGTTGGTGCAACTAATTTCCGTCCTCATCCCATCAGGATCGGGCTTTTTTGTAACAGCACCAGGAATTTCCTGATCAAAACTCGGCCAACCGCACCCTGAAGGAAATTTGCTCGTTGACTGATACAACAGCGAGTTACATCTCCTGCAAACATATGTCCCCTCTGCGAAAAAATCATCGTACTGTCCGGTAAACGGCGGCTCCGTCGCTTTATATACGATAACGTTTTCTTCTTCGGGGGTAAGTAAGTTATATTTCATATTATCCAAAGGTAAATGCGTACACCTCAATATTCGCGTCTAAAAAAATAATCTGGAGAAGATGCGCACTCCCCTTGGGTAATTTAACCAAACGATACAGACGATCGCTACCGACTGTCACTGTGCCATTTATGACATCCTCGCCAGCAACATCCGACGTAATCCCTTTTCCATCTAAATAAATCGCAATTTTTCCAAGTGAAGTACCTTTGGGCTTCATAACAAGATATACATCTTTTGCGTTAAATGCAAAATTGAGTTTCGCCCCCACCTCAGGCTTTGCATTTTCCTGAGACACTGTCCATAAACCGTCAAGAGCAAATTGGTCTTGGACCAACGTTTTGGGCGTAGTGTATCGCACTTTCGTATCAACCGAAATATTTTCCGGTGAGGAGAATCTTTCCATACGGGCTAAACCAACATATGTTTCCGGAGTTAATGCATCAATGGAATACGTTGAATTTTGGATCTTTATTCCAGATACTGTCGCACCAGCCTCGGTCAAAAGTTGTTGTATTCGTTGCTCCGATTCATCAAAATTGCCTTCGCCAAAATGTGTAAAACGGATTTTCCCATCAGCATCAATGAAATATTCTGCCGGCCAATATTGATTGTTATACGCATTCCACGTTGCATAGTTGTTATCCTGCATTACTGGATATGTAATCCCAAAATTCGAAATCGCTTGCTTAACATTTGATGAGTCTTTTTCAAATTCAAATTCCGGCGTATGAACGCCGACGACTACAAAACCCTTGTCGGCATATTTTTTATACCATGACTCTGTATATGGCAACGTCCGAATACAATTAATACAGGTATATGTCCAAAAATCGATCAACACGACTTTACCCCGAAGTGATGCTAGCGTCAGAGGCTTTGAGTTAAACCATTGGCCACCTGCAATAAAATCCGGCGCTGATGGTTTCATTGCTGATAACAATGATGGAATTGTTGTTCGCTTCTGTTTAGCTACATTATTTCGCAAAGTTAAAAGTGCATTAGAGATTGGTTTGTATTCTTCAATCTTGGTTAATCCTGTTCCATACGAAGGAAATGTAGTTAATATATATGTTTGGAACATCTGATCGACATTAAAAAACATGGCAAATGCAACGCAAATCATAATGATACCAAATACTTTTTGTATCGATTGAGTATTATTTGTAAACCAAGGGGTTCGGGTTAATAGTTTTCGGCCACCAATAATAATGAGCAACATGGGAATGGATGTTCCCAGGGAATATGCTAATGTAATTAAAAATGTATTAATTGTCACAACGCTTGTGGCAGCAAGAGCAATGACAGAGGCAAGAATCGGCCCAACACAAGGAGTCCATAATAACCCGATAGAAAGCCCCAATATTAAACCTCCAAAAAATCCTGCCTCGGTATTTTTCTTTGGAGCAAGTGCTGTAAGTTTGCCAAAAATCCGTTCCGTCCATGCTTGAAATTGAGGGATCAGCAGGGATAGTCCAAATCCAAAAACTATTATAATCGATAAAACTCTGAGTGTAGGTGATGGAATTCCCAGTAGTTTCACAATTGTTGCTAGAAATAGCGTAAAAAAGGTAAAACTCAGAATAAACCCTAACATTATACCAATGGGCCGCCGAGACCCACTACCCACTCCTGCGGATAGAACTATCGGCAAGACGGGTAAAATACAAGGGGAAAGAATTGTAACGATTCCAGCAAGGAACGCAAAAATAATTAGCAAGATCATAAGCGCCTTCACTCATTATAGTCTCTCAGAAGAAATAAACTGCGTAAGGCGCATTACACTCCTATTTTCCAATAATTTTAACCGAAATAAACGATGCGAATACCAAAATGATAAATGAACTTATAAACCAACTTATCAGTAAGCCAATAGGAATATTAAATAATAAATACGTTGGCAACGTAAAGAAAATAAACGAAAAACCAATCATAAGGTCTGCAAAAAACAGCATTCTTCTTACAAATTTCTTCGGAAGCATGTCTTTAACGTAATAATAAATAATGGCGATTGATATACCTGTCGCGAGCGTTAAAACGATTGACATAATCCCAACTTTAGGACCGGCTAAAACGCTTTGAATGATGACCGAAAATATTGTATATAAAAAACCGACAACTAGGGTTTTTCCCCAATTAATTCCTTTTATCCAGGCAATCATAGACAACCTCCTTATTCATCGAACTAACCCAATCGGCATATACCAAGTGAACGGTTTTTTGCAGACCGGACATTCTTTAGGTGGAGTTTTACCTCGATAAATATAGCCGCAATTAACGCATTTCCATTCAAGTTCTGCATCTGCACTATAAAGTGTTTTCGCATCCATTTTACGTGCGATGATAACATATCTCTCTTCATGCTTTTCTTCAACTTTTTTCAGTTGTCCAAAAAGCCTAATTGCCTCAATAACTTTTTCCTGTATCGCAATCTTTTCAAAATCAGGATACATTGTTGTCCATTCATATTTTTCACCTTCCGCAGCCATTTTCAAATTATCTAGTGTAGTTGAAAAAGGTTTTATTCCTAAATCTCCTTTTATCGAAATCGGTCCATTAATTAACTCAAATAATTCTGAAGCATGCGCTCGTTCATTATCAGCCGTTTCTTCAAAAATACGGGCGACCCATTCCAAGTCTTCTTTTCGTGCAATTTTGGCAAATGTTGTGTATTTATTTCGAGCCATGCTTTCGCCGGCGAACGCTTTCAATAAATTCTCCTGAGTTTGGGATACAGTATTCATATACATTCATTATACACCAATAGTACTCAACAAAAGATCTATTCTAGAGTATGATAAATAGATACTATGAGCGATAAACTTCGGCGAGTCCTTAAAATTATTGGGATTATCTTAGGAATTGCGATTTTGGTATATTTTCTAATCCAGGGCAGACACTATTTTACCCGTAGAACTATTCGTCAAATACAACGTCTCATTACTTCATACGGATCATGGTCCCCACTGGTGATCGTGGGCCTTATCCTTCTAAGCACGGTTATTCCACCACTTCCCATTCCCATCCCGCTCGTTGAAATTGTATCCGGACTTATCTTTGGATTTTGGAAAGGTTTTTTAGTTGCGTGGATTTCTCAGTTCATTTCATCATTATCCGCGTACTATATGGCGAAATTTCTCAAAAGAAGTTTTCTAAATAAATTTCTTGAGAATCATGTTGTTTCACTCTATAAGCAATATCTCAATACTGAAGGACCGCTTGCCATCTTAATAACACGTGCGACAATGTCAGCTCCATTTAACGTTGTGAGTTTTTTAGCAGGAATTTCGCAAATAAATGTTTTGATTTTTTCTGGTGCGACACTTCTTGGAACCATTCCGGAGGCGCTCCTCTATACAGCCATCGGAGCAATTTTTAAAATCCACCGCTTCAGAGTTTTATATATATTTATTTTAAGTGTCGCTATATCCTTAATTGGTCCGGTCATTTCATATTTTATGATCCGGCATATCCAACATCGGAAAGGTAGAAACAAAAAGAAGAAAACTTGATCCTGCATCCATCATGGTTAATCTTAAACAATCAGTTTCCACAACAAATCGTTTTTTTCAAATTGATTTTCTTCGAGCAATTGCAATTCTCGGGGTTATGTTAACTCATTCGCTTGCTATATTTTTAGGCTCCACCGTAATTAACACCGCATGGAATTACTTACATTTTGTTGTCGTTGCATTTGTTTTCTGTTCTGGGTATGTAACTGTTTCTACCTATAAACATATAAATAATGGTAAAAGTCTTTTAATATGGTATAAAAAACGATTCGCTCGTTTATATCTACCATTTATCATATATACGATTATTTATATAATTCTTCATCTAACTCACTCTTCATCACGTTATCTTTTTGATTCTCTAACTCTCGTTGGTGGAATTGATGTGGGTTGGCTTACCTTACTATTTTTGCAATTAGCGCTTCTCACCCCAATTATCATACGAATAAGCAATAAACATAAATTCTCAAGAATACTACTAATTGCTTTTGCAATATTTACGTTAATAACTACATTTATCAGAATTCCCACTCTATATTCGCGATCATTTGCTTGGTTTCCATGGTTGTTTATTTTTCTCCTTGGAATTTATATATCTCAAAATGAAAAAAATAATTATATACATACGCGATATTATTTTTTTATCGGGATTATCAGCATCTGCCTCTGGTTCTTGTTTTCGCACCTTCTTAATAATCTCCATCAACCGCTCACATTAACACTTCACAAATATCCACCTGATATGTTTTACTTCCTTTACGGAATAGGGATAAACTGCTTACTTTTTTGCATCTTAAACAAATGGAAAAAACTTTTTCAATATCTGCGAACACCAATTACCTGGTTAAGTAAAAACTCTTATGGCATGTTTTTTATTCATCTAATATTGCTTGATATCGCTACAAAAACTATTTCGCGAGGAAATCTTTATATAACAGTAATCACATCTATCGGAGGAACAATACTATTAACTAGTGGATGGACAAAATTGATCAGTTTGTTCAATAAGCAGTAATCTTTATTTAATTATTTCCGCAACGGGATAATTTTGTGCATCGTGTCGCTGTTTATGGATTATGAGCTCACCGATAAGTCCCGCTGAAACCATTTGCATCCCAAACAAAACAAATAACATACCTAAATCAAGTAAAGGCCGTCGGATAATTGATTGCCCCATAAAATGAAGGACAGATAAATACGCCAGAATTACGAGTCCTATGAGAATTCCAATTCCGCCTGTGGTTCCAAATACTTGCAACGGATCATGCTCAAACGATGTCAAAAATAATGTGCTGGCAAGATCAAAAAATGCATGAATAATCCGTTTACCACTGTATTTCGATTTTCCAAACCGGCGGGGGTGATGCATGACTGGAACTTCTGTCACTCTAAAACCCCGAGCAACTGCCAAAACCGGAAAGTATCTATGAAGTTCTCCGTATAGACTTATCTCCTGTGCCACTTCACGCTTCCCCACTTTTAACCCTGAGTTCATGTCATGAAGAGACACATGGTATAAGCGAGCGACAATAGTGTTAAAAATCTTTGATGATAGTCGTTTACCAAAAGTATCTTTTCTATTTTTCCGCCAACCAATAACTAGATCGCTTCCCTCATCAAGTTTCGTCAACAAAAGAGGAATTTCCGAAGGCTCATCCTGTAAATCCGCATCTAACGTCACGAAGTAATCTCCATGCGCTTGACTAAATCCCACTGATAGCGCGGCTGATTTGCCTAAATTTTTTCGAAAACGGATGAGGATAAGTTTTCGTTTTATTTTGCCCTGAAATCCACGAAGAGTTGCAAATGAATCGTCTGTGCTACCATCGTCTATAAACACGTATTCAATAATGTTCCATTTTTCAACACTAATTTTTTCCAGTTGACGGATCAAATCTGAAATACTTTCGCATTCATTTAATATTGGAACAACAATACTTACTGTTTTTTGTTTCATAAATTCCGTCGCTTTAAAACAGAAAATGACCCTGTATGCGTTATTAATTCATAATTACTATCAGCGAGAAGTAATTGTAATACGCGTTTCTGTTCATCACCACTAGGCCACGCATATTGATCCCCTAATTCTACCACGACGTAATCCGATTTTGTTGCGTTTTCCGGATAGGTATAAAGATATTGACGCTCGGCGAAATGCGCGCCGATGTTATTTGTTGCCGATACGGAATATTTTGAGGGTATTTTAGCAGCGATTTGCTTAATAACTGAAGCCTCCGGCGGAGCGTAATGGAAAAACCAAAATCTTGAACGCGCACCATAGGGCAATTCTCCCCAAACATGTACTGAAACGAGCATACAAACTATGATAAGCCCCGCTAATATTTTTTCAGTATTTTGTTTAAGTCCAGTTTTAGTTCGAAAAAACTTTTCTATTACACCAAATCCGTATATAGCCGAAATAAATATCCACGGTGTAATACCGCTGGTATATTGGTAATCAATCATCCGCATCATTGCATCATTGCTCAACACATTAATAGCTAAATTAGGCACTGCGAAAATAAGCGAGATGGGACTCGCCAAAGAAATAAACGCAGTAGGCGCTAGCAATTGGAAATAATAAAATAGGCGATCACCTAAAAACGCCGACCGAATAGTTTGCTGCGGATGAATGAGAATATTTCGAAGAATTTGGTTGAGATTTCCGCCGTAATCAGAAAGATAAATAAGTGCCCAGTGTTGTTTTGTAGGCGTTACCGCGGGTATAAATTTCCAGAACATAAGATAAAAAAGTACTAAACTCACCACTGTTGCAGCAATACCAAAAATACGCCAACGGGGCCTGACAGTCCACGCCGCGCTCATAAAAGCAGCTACTAACCAAAACTGTTCTTTACCAAATGCCGCAAGAAGCACAAAAATAGAAAACCAAACCGGACGCTCCTCCACAAAATACCAAAACGCAAATAATAAAAACGTCGTGGTAAGAGACGTTGCATGAAAATCCTGTAATGTGTTCATCTGCACTGTGGGATACAACAGATAAGCAACTGAGAATACTAATGCAATCCATTCTTTCTTTAAAACTTTACGGGCTAACCAAAAAAGAGGAATTGCTCCGCATGCAAGACCTATCACCTGAATAATGAGAAGCATTTTAGGATTTGACCAAATGAGGTAAAACGGAGCAAGTAAAATAAGAGTAAAATCTGCATGAATTGATAATCTTGATACCTGCGAGGAGCCCATCGGATCCGTTAACGTGAACCCGTTGCCATGCAACACATTCCAAACTGTTTGATCCATGTTACCCAGATCTAAGCGAAGTGAATGAAGATTATCATGTCGCAAAAATGAATCATAGGTAAAAAACGCACTAAAGGCAAAAATTGCGAGTACTAGTAGAATGCGGCAAACTGACCCTGATAAGAATTTTTGTTTCGTGGACATGGATTTGTAGAGAGTATACTAATGTTCTCTCGGATCAACAAGATACCGCTAAATACCATACCATCATAATATGCTGAAAAAAAGCTGATAATGAGAATCACGTAATGAATCTATCTTCACGTCTCATGAGTAAAGGAATCTTTTACGTGGTGTGCGCGAATCGCAGGAATAGCCGATAAAAAAATCAGCAACGCCGTAGCAAATAATATTAATGCTCCTATATATGGCAACCCTCGGAAATAGCTGTAAATCCAAGCCGCAAATAGCGGGCCTAAAATCCGCGCGATTGCCTGAACACTCTGGTAACCACCCTGCACCTTCCCCTGTTCTGTTGGTCCAACTGAATTAGCGATAAGTCCGGACACTGAAGGCTCCAAAAACCCATCTCCAATGTTTAAGATGATATATCCGATATAAAAAATGGCTGTGGAGAGATAGAGAGAAGTTATGGCAGCTATTGCAACACCGATAACTATAAGTATCAGTCCGATAATAGAAAGTTTTACTTCGCCTAATTTAGGAATAAGTTTCCGAACAAGAAATCCCTGCGAAATAATATCAATGAATCCTACCATGAATAGAAGAATTCCTATACTGGTCGGGTTCCAATAGAAAACATCTTTCGTGTAAATCGATGTGATTGCATACATTGCATTAAAGGCAAAAAAGAAAAGGAAACTCGTCATAAAAAGTTTAGAAAGAATATCAATGGAAAAAAGTTCAAAGAGATGTCCAAACGGATTAAGATGACTGATTTCAAATTTTTTGAGTCGATTTTCCGCTTTCAAACTTTCCGGCAACACAAAATATCCCCAGATCATGTTTACCGCTGTAATACCAGCGGCCACATATAAAGGAAGCGTTAGGTGTATTGCTCCAAGTATTCCGCCAAGAGCAGGCCCTATCATAAAACCAAATCCGCCTGCTGCCCCAATCATGCCATAATATTTGCTGCGATCTTTGGGATCAGTAATATCCGCAAGATATGCATAGACGGTTGAAATATTTCCTCCAGTTAAACCATCGATAACCCTCCCTAAAAGAATCACCCAAAATGCTCCACCAAGGGCGACAAACAAATACCCGACAACTGAACCAAACAAACTAATTAATAATATTGGCCTTCTTCCCCATAGATCGCTTAAAGCTCCTAGCCCGGGAGCTGCGAGAAATTGGCAAAAAGCATAGATGGAAAATACAATACCCACGTAAATAGCTAAATCGTTAGGATTCGGGATAAAACGTTCAATGAGGAACGGAAGGATCGGAATGATAATCGAAAATCCTAAAAAGTTCAGAAACATGGTAACCAAAATAAAAATCAACCGATCATTTTCCTTAGTAAAAAACTTTTTGAACATGGATTTTATTGTATTCGAGAAAACTCTTTGGCTCAATGATGAAAAATATTTAATTATTTAATAACTTGGTATTTCTCTGATTCACTAAAAACCAGAATAACAAATTAATTACTTCTGCTGCCGTAAGCACAACTCGGGATAAAACAGCTGCCAAACCCGCCTGACCCTGACCGATGCTGGACCCAAGAAGCAAAATGATTGCACCTTCCCTAACGCCTAACCCCATTGGGGTCACGATGCTTACATATCCCACAAACCAAGCAAATATAGAAATTGATACTAATAGTGCAATTGATATATGACTAGCAAACGGCTGAATTAAAAAATAATTCCCTAAGCCAAAAACAGTCCATGATACCATCTGAAGAAAGACTGCTTCCCAAAATGTTCTCGAAGATAAAATATTCCGAGGAATTGTTTGTAATCTTCCAACTAATTGTTTCACCCGTTTGTTAAAGAAGAATCCTACCACCGCAATTCCGAGAATAACAAATATCACTAAAATAGTAATTCCGTTAAAATTAATTTTTCCATAATTTTCTAAAATTGCAGGAATGGATAATAACAAAGTTACCGGAAGAAAAATGAGAATTTCCAAAAGCATAGAAAGAATAACATTTGCCTTTGGAATTCCTTTTGTATAAGACAAATAATATCTGCTGGCGAAAGACCAGATGTTCCCGGGTATATATCTTGTTGCCTCTCCAGCAAACCAGGCGAACAAGCTGTCTTTCACTTTGAAATGATTCCCTAATGATTTGAGGATTAGATTCCATGAAAGTGCTCTTGCATAAAAATATCCGAGAAACATAATAATACTAAGAAGAATATTCACCCAACTTACAAGTGCTAATGAATCTTGTATTTGTTTCGTATGACTGATAAATATTTGTACAATAAAGATTCCGACCAACAAAATAACAATAAGACCCACAATTTTTTTAATTAAGCCTGTATAAGGAATTTTCATATTTTGAACCTATTATTGTCTAACGTAGTTTATCACCTAAGATCGAAAAGAAACAATTATAAACATGTTGTTTCTTATTTACACGTATAATCTTCAGGTGATAAGATATAAAAATGGAAACACCGATAGGTCATTGTTGCTGCATAATTTCTCCCTAGGAGGTTTGAACTTTGTATTAACAAACCTCCCGAGTGGAGGTTTTTTGTGGTTAAAAAGATATCACTTTTTTAAAAAACCTATATTGAGAAAATATTTATCAAAAATTAATAAATGAGCAAAGAACAATTATTACGAAAAACCGATGGTGGAGCTTTTATCACATCGGAACAAAGGTTGACCTTGAATGAGGAATCATCGTGGCTAAAAATTAGAAAAAGTATTGAAACTCTCGCGGAGAAGGTAGATTATAATGACGTTGCGTTTTTTAATTTGCATGATGAAACTGCAGCGGGTGGCAGGCATTCGGTTTTAGTTGCATATGACGGAAAACAGAACATAGCCAACATCGAACTTCCTGATGAGTCTATTGTAGTTTTTCCAGAACAGGAAGTAAGTGTCGGCGGAAAATTTCCCACAGTTCTTCACGCAATTGAAATAATTACATTAATAGCAAAAATAGCCAACAAAAGTGATCTTTATCCGCGACTTCAATTCAAAAAAAGAAGAGATATTATAGGAATTACGAATGAAGACACTGAATCCAGTGCGTCTATCCTCCCTCTAACTGTCCATACGGAACTAGCTAATGTCATTATTTTGCATCAACAGGTAAGAAGCAGAATTGCCAGCGGAATGACTCTCCTCGCAGCAAGCTGCGAGGTATCAAAACAGTTTCAACTGGTCTTTGTGTAGGATGGTGTACGCCGTGTTCTTTCCTTGCTGTTTGACATACCGTGTGATTACAGATTCATTCC
>Ga0182027_10002544_pt1 | contig 29430 bp, 32 predicted proteins | sample 712E1DmetaG_FD_121300 | JGI IMG/M metagenome (GOLD analysis project Ga0182027, IMG submission 121300) | Permafrost microbial communities from Stordalen Mire, Sweden - 712E1D metaG (Illumina Assembly) | ecosystem: Environmental > Terrestrial > Soil > Wetlands > Permafrost | place: Sweden...
CCTATACCCACGACCGCATGCCGGACTTAAAAGAAAGGCTGGAGAAACTCGCCATCGACAAAAATAAACCGAGTATTTTGCTTAAACATGTCCCTTTGCAGTTAAAAGAAGCGGACAACGCGGGATTCGGCCTGCAGCTTTCCGGGCATTCCCACCAAGGGCAAATTTGGCCCGGGTTGCTAATTACTAAAAAGGTTTGGAAAGGTTTTGATTACGGCCTTAAGCGCTTTGGGGAAATGCAAATTTACACTTCCAGCGGAGCCGGGACCTGGGGACCGCCTGTGAGAATATTTACCAAAGCCGAAATCGTGAAAATCACCTTTACATAAAAATATCGCCTTAAGGGGCTGTCCCAAAACTCCTGTTTAACCAGGAGTTTTTGAATACAAAAAAAGACCTGATGGTCTGTTAGTGTTTGAGTTAGAGTAATTTTTTCAGATTGTGGGCTAACGAGATGAGGTTCCATTCAGTGGCTACCCCATAAAACCCTCTTAGCCTGAATCTCGTGAAATTTAAGTTGTGTTTAATGTTGGCAAAGACTCCTTCCACATCTGTCATCCGCTTCCGGTAGAGCAGCCGGCCTTTGAGGGTGGAAAGTTTTTTCATTTGCTGTCTCATGTATTTTTGCCAGCCTGGGGAAATACTGAGAAATTTTTTTGCTTTTGTTCTCGTGTTTTGGTACAGGTAGACAATATGCTTGAATTGCCGATGCAGTTTCTTTTGGGTAGTTACAGTAACTGCTTGGCTAGGTCTGCCTCTTTTACCTGAAATCCCATCTTTTTTCTCCATCCGTTGTTTAAAGCGATATATCCTGCCTCGTTTGTCCGTATAGGTGTCAGTAGCAGGGTGATAAATATACCCAGAGAGATCAGTACCCGGTTTGTAGATGGGGATGTAGGCGTCTATCTGGTTTTGTTCACAAAAGGAATAGTTATCTTCGGAAGAATAGCCTTTGTCTGCGAGAAGTTTGTCTGGCGTATCGGAATGAAGAGCTTTAAATTGTTCCAGACTGCCTAAAAGCGTGCCTTGGTCAGCGGAAGTGTTAAAAATGGAGTTGGAAAGGACAAAACCATTTTCAGTAATAGTTTGTACATTAAAGGCCTGGGCATAGTCTTTACGTTTCATTTGCATAAGCTTTGAGTCCGGATCAGTGGTATTGACGCGTTCTGCTTTGGTTTTTTGTTGCTTTTTCTGCTGCCTGCCCGCTTTAGTTTTAAGTTTGGCGGGTACGCCATTCGCTTCGTTGCCATAGAGTTCGTCTTCTAGTGCGTCTGTGGTGTCTGCCTGTTTAAGTAAGTCCGCAATCTGCCCGCTGAGAGAGGTATTTTTGTCTTTACTGGCATTGGCATAGATCTTGGTACCATCAAGGCTGCAGGTGCCGAAACCCACCAAACCTAAGTCTTTTGCTTTGTGTACGACTTGGACAAAAACCGATTCGAGCATGCTGCCCTTGTCTTTGCGGAATCGGGCCAGCGTTCTGAAATCAGGAGTCTGACTGCCGGCAAGGTACATAAAAGCCAAATCTTGGCGTAGCTTTTTTGCTATTTGTCTACTGGAAAAGATGCTGTTCATGTATGCATACACTAATACGGATAAAAGCATTACCGGGTGATACGCCGAGGAACCGCCATTGGTATTATGGTAACTTTGTTCCAGTGCGGCGGTATTAAGCTCAGCCATAAATTCAGCCAATATCACTGCCTCATGGGACTCGCCTAAAAAGTCGGCAAAGGATGGGGGTAAGAGCAAGTTCTGATTTTGATGGAATGGTTTAAAGGTCATATTTTTTTATTTTTATTAAAGTTGCCTGACTTAATTGTAACAAAAAACTCGCCAACATGGCGAGAGTTTTGGGACAGCCCCCTAGGGCGATTTTTTATTTGCATAATACTAAAATTGTTTTTCCAAAAACACCAAATTTTTGCTATAATAAAGGTCCCTCGGAGCAAGCTCCGAGACATTGAACCTGTATTAAGACTCCTTGGGCTCGCTCGGCCGTAAATGGCCGGACTCGCCTACGAAGCTCAATAAAGGTTCCCCGCCGCAAGCAGCGGGGTATTACTGCAAAGGCATAACTACATTTTGCGGCAAGCCCGAAGGTTTGAACCTTTCTTAAGACTCCTTCGGCTCGCTTGCCCTTGCCAGCAAGGGCAGACTCGCCTACGTCGCGAATAAAAACACCATCAAACTAACAAACACTCTAATGTCCTCCTTTAAAACCAATCCGAACGCTAAAACTAAGCTGAAAATTTTGTTTAGTGCATCTTTCGGTTTGCTATTGCTTCTGCCGGGCTCAAAGGCCTTGGCCTTAAGCTATACCGAAATAGTTAACAGCCAGCAGTCCCGGGTACTGGGCTCTGCTACCAGCGCCTCTTATCCTTATCCCTCGGGCAGCCTGGTAAGCCAAAGCGGGACTATTTATTTTATCAGCGGCACGTTCAAAATCCCTTTTACCAGCTACCGGGCTTTCAGTGGACTTGGTTATTCGCTAAAGAACGTGGCCAAAGGGGATCTTTCCGCCTACGGCTCGTCAACTTATGTAATTAGCACTCCAAATGTTAACCATCCTTACGGTTCGTGGGTCAACTATAAAAACGTTGTCTATTATATTACCTCCCAAGGGCTGATTGGCGTGCCTTCCGCGGCGGTCTTTACCAATAACGGCGGCTCTTGGAACATGGTGGTTAAGGCCAACAAATATGACATCAACATATTAAATGCCAATCCTCACTTGGCTGTTTTGACAAATAACGATCCCAGAATCTACGGACAATCAGTTAACCAGTTTGCCAATCAGAATAATACCGGCTCTAATAGCCAAAGCTCGCTCGGCCAAAATTCGACCAGCCAAAATTCGACCAGCCAAAATTTTTCCGCCAACCTTAACCCTTCCGTGCCAACCATTTCTGTCCCCCAAAGCATCTCGGTTAATAAAGCTTTTACCGCCAGCGCCTTTGCCAGCGACGCCGGGGCCAACAATTTAGGCTTAACTTACTTGTTTTATTGGGGCGATGGCACGGCTACCACAACCATCTCTTTTGGCAACGCCGCCGCACACACTTACATTGCCGCCGGCACTTATACCTTAACGGTGACCGCAACCGATAGCCAGGACAAAAGCAATTCTGGCAGCGCAACTGTAAATGTCGCCGGGGTGCAGGATCAAACACAAACCAATGTTAACCCTTCCGTGCCGCAAATTACCGAGACGCCGGCAAATCCAACCACCCAAAGCAACGTCACCTTTACCGCCACCGCCACCGACCCGAACGGGCAGCCGCTGACTTTTACTTTCAATTGGGGCGACGGCAGCGCTTTAACCACCAATACGACCGGTGTGGCTACCCACGCTTATGCCAATCCCAATACCTATACCATTACCATAACGGCGACCAATACCGTCGGCAACGGCAGTTCCAATAACCTGACATTGACGGTCATCGGCGCAGTTTCCCAACAGGCCAAGGCCCAACGGGACGCGCAGCGCAAGACCGATTTACAAAATGTCGCAGCAGCCTTGACGCAATACAAGAACGCCGATACCTTTTATCCGGTCCCGGCCAATGTCCTCCATATAGCTTTTAGCGTTTGGGACAGCGAAACGGGGAGGACAACATACAACTGGGGCAGCTGGGGTTCCGGCGGCGGCTATCCGGATTTAACTTTCTACAACGATTTGGTCGGCGGCGGCTTTTTGTCCGCGCTGCCCATAGATCCGATTAATAAGGAAGGCGGAGCGACTAATTATTTAGCCGACGGCCCGGCGGTTGATTTGGGATATGTTTACTATTCGGCGGACGGGAAAAGCTATATTTTAGGGACAAATTTGGAAACCGGCACTTCCACCCCGGGCACTTACGGGAACTATCAACTCACAGGAAATTAGAGTATTATTACCAAAGTAAAAATCGCCTTAAAGGCGATTTTTTGTTGGAAAATTATAAAATAAAAAAAGTTTTTTATTTTTTATTCCACGCCCGTGTTGGCATCCGCCTCAAGGGCGCTGTATATTTCCTCCGCCAGTTGCAAAGGGTCTGTGGCCTGGTCATAAGGGATATTATTATCATCCGCCAACCCATGTAAGCGCTCCAAGGATTCGGAGGTCTTGGCTTCGGCCAGTTGTTTTAATTTCTCGTAACTCACCTGGCCATGGTCGTTAAGCCAGTTATAGGCATGGCCTAGTTGTTTTCGGTCGGCAGGGTCTTGTTTTGAATCAGCCATAAATTTTTAAGTTCCCGATAAATATTTATCTTCCAGCGCGATAATAATTTCCGCGGTTTTAATGGCTTCCAAATACCATTTTTCTATCACCGTCGGATCGTAAGACTTAATGCCCTTGATTTGCATCTTATGGACTTCATCGTCTTGCTCTCCACCTTCGTTGGAAGAACTAATCCTGATTTTAAATATTTCCCTGGCTAAATTTATGGTGCTTTGTTTATTCATATAGTGTATTGTTAATTATTTAGAAACTACAAGCGCGAATTTTCGGGTCACGTCAATGGACTGGGTGGCATTGTTCCAATCCGCCGAGGCCTTTTGCAGTATATCGAAGGAATATTCATTACCGTCGCCATTGTCCGTTCCGGGATCGTTAACGATAAAAGTGTCGCCCTTAAAACCGCGGATAACAATCATATGATAAGTCGGGCCGTCAACGGCATACTGAGGACTGCCAAGAAACTTGGCGTTAATCGGCAAAAGAATTGGATGATTTCCTGCCAGGGCATTTTTTAAATCCGCCTCGGTAAAATTTTGGATTTGCGTAATGGTTAACCCAAAAGCGCCTTCGGCCATTTTGGTGGTGGCATCCACGCCGGTGTTGGCATTGTATCCCAAATTGGTTTGTTCCCAAGCTTTCAGGTTATTTATGGCGTTCTGCGCCGCCGCCGCAGGCAACTTATCTTCCGTAGTACCGGTCAAAAACGCGTTAGCCATGGTAATACTGGTCTCTTCGCAGTCTTCGTTGCGGCTCCAGTTGTTGGTGGGCGCCTGCGCGCTAAAAGGCACCTGCAAAATAAGCGTTGGTGGAATAAACTTAGGCACTACGACTTTAAAAATAAAAAGTCCGGCGCCTGCCAGCAGGACAAAAATAATGCCGGCGGAGAGCATATCCAGTTTTGGAAATTTTATTTCCATACCACAATCATTACTTTTTTTGTCTGGTCAATAGTGTTGGTAGAGTGATCCCAATCCGCGCCCGCATTGTGCAGGGTGTCAAAAGCGTAAGGATAATTTTGTCCGCGCCTGGTGCCGGAATCGTTGGTAATTAAACCGGTGGCGGTATAGCCGCGGATTACCAGCATATGGTAAATTGGTCCGGGCTGTGTGTAATTGGGGTTGCCGATAATTTGCCCGTTAACCGGCAAAATTACCACATGATGCAAATTCAGCTGGTCTTTAATATCCTGGAAAGTATAATCGTTATAAACTTTTGCCTGCAAACCGTAATAGCCTTGAATCATTTGCGCCGTCTCGGCCGCGGTGGTATCCAAATGGTAGCCCAAATGGCTGTCCTCCCAGTTATTTAAATTATTCATTTCGGTATCCACTTGCCCTGCCGGAAGGACCGCGCCGGTATTGCCCGTTAAATAGGCGTTGGCCATAAGCGATGTCGCTTCCTCGCAGTCTTCGTTGTGGACTTGGTCCCAATTGCCCGTAGGCGCCTGGGAGGTAAACGGGATTGGCAAATTTAAAACGGCCGGTGCTACCGGAGTTGACGTAGCCTGCTGTGATGCAACACCGCCGTTTCCGGTGGTCGTGGCTAGAGCGCCGACTTGGTCGTTATAAGTTAAAACGCGCGGCATCCTGCTGTTAATATAGTGAAAAGAAACCACGACAAAAATTATTGCCGCAACCAAGGACAAAACTATAATTTTGGAGATTTTAATATTTGCCATAACCATACTATTTATGACTTTTGGCTTGGCTGCTGACCAGGGTGGCCTTAAACGAAACGCATAAGCCCTACTATTAACTAACTAAAAGCCCCCGCTCTTGTGCGACTTAATTTCAAGCCTGCTGGTTGGTTAATCATAATTTTCTCTAGAAAAATTTATAATTAACAATAGAAAAACCAGCAAATCTAAAATTATGGCGCACTGGCAAGGGCTTAACGTCTATTACTGGCAGTCGAAGTAAAATTTCCCGGGCTTCTAAACCCGAGCCTCTAAAGTAAGCATAGGCTCTATTACCCATCCTGTATATAGAAAAAACGCGTATTACAACATTAACGCCATACTTAAGCCTTAAGAAGCATTTAGTTACGGAGTTAAGCAGTTAAATAGTTGTTTAACTGTCAAATACATTCATTAAAAGATCAAAAAGTTCCTAATAAGTGGAAAACTCCCCCAGGCGCTATATACGCCGTCTATAATAAGGAGTAGGCTTAAGTTGCCATATATTTAAATGATTAACCAATTATTTAATTAATTACAGGTCTTACGCCTTTTCTTTTTTAATTTAATGGTTTTTAAATAAAAAGCGTAAGGCCTATGATCGGTTAAACAAAGGTTCCTCGGGGCAAACCCCCGCGGTATTGAACCTTTCTTAGCTCCTCGCCCATCCGACTTCGCCCATCCGACTTCGCTCAGGGCGACCCTGAGTCATACCGAACGGGTCGGCTCGCTTGCCCTTGCTAGCAAGGGCAGACTCGCCTACGAAGCTCAATAAGAAAACCTATATGCTTACAGACAACCAAATAGACAAAATCCGCAAGGCCTTTAACGGTACCGACCAAAGAGCGATTTTTAAAATCCTCGGCGACACTAACCGTTACCGCATTTTTGAGATGCTCGGGAAACAACCGAATATCTCCGTAAGCGACATGGCAAAAGTTTTGCGCATATCGGTTCCTCTGGCTTCCCAGCATCTTAAAATTTTAGAGCAGGCGGAAATTTTAAAAAAGGAAAAAGTCGGCCAAAAAGTATATTACAAACTCCGGGCCGATAACCGGATAGCCCGGTCTATCACCAAAGGAGTTCTTTAACCAAATTATTTAGAAATAAGTACGATTAAAAAACTGCAGCAACGGTATAAATATTTAACTCAATAATAAACAAAGAATCTATGAAAAAAGTTAATAAAAATTCAACAATAACCGCAATTATTCTGGCCGTCTCCTTTGTGCTCGGTCTTGCCGGGCCAATTGTCGCGCTCGGGGCGGGTCCGGCAACAGTAAGTCTTGGCACCGCGGGTAATTTTGTGATTCTCTCCAAAACAGGGATATCAACTACCGGCTCCACCTCCGTGATCGGGGATATCGGAGTTAGCCCGGCAGCCGCAACTTATATAACCGGATTCGCGTTAACGCTTCCCGCAGCGGGCGCATTTTCAACATCAGCTTTGGTAACCGGAAAAATATACGCGCCCGGCTATGCGAACCCAACCCCCGCTAACCTAAGCACGGCAATACTGGACATGCAAACCGCGTATACCGACGCCGCGGGACGGGCGCCCAATGTTACCGAACTTGGCGCCGGAAACATCGGCGGGCTGACACTTGCTCCCGGTGCCTACAAATGGGGTACCGGAGTCACCATACCGACAGACGTCACTTTGTCCGGCAGCGCCCAAGATATTTGGATTCTTGAGATAGCACAAACTCTGACTGTTAGTTCAGGAGTAAAAATTGTCCTTAGCGGCGGAGCCCAGGCAAACAACATTTTTTGGGTTGTTGCCGGCCAAACAACCATTGGCACGACAGCTGTGTTTAACGGAAATATATTGGATCAAACAGCCATTGTCTTAAACACCGGCGCCAGGCTAAATGGCCGCGCTTTGGCTCAAACTGCGGTTACCTTGGATTCAAACAGTGTTACCATGCCGGTTTCGGGAAACTCGACTCCGCAACCTCCGGTCACACAACCTCCGGTTATGTGTCCTGCGTGGGGTTGCGGTATGCCGCCCGTTATTTTGCTGCCAACTCCTGCGCAAACACAAACTCCGGTACCCACCCTGACTCCAACTCCTGTGCCCGCTCCGGTTCCAAATAATTTATCATCAAATAATAACGGAGCAAGTTATGGCTCTGTAGTCCCTCCAGCTGCAAATATAACCAACCCTACAACTAACGGAGCTGTTCCGTCCGCTTCTGCTTTTGGCCAGCAAGTTCAAACAATCACCGACAATCTTGGAACAGGCAGCCGTGGTAACAATGTCGCAATTCTTCAAACATTTTTGGCTTCTCAAAATAAGGGTTCAGCCGCGGCAGTATTGGCAAAGGTTGGCGCGACCGGTTATTTTGGAGCGCTAACCCGCGCGGCTTTAGCTGAATTCCAGGCCAGTGTAGGAATTAGTCCGGCTCTGGGAAATTTTGGCCCAATCACCCGGGCTTATATAAACGCACATTATTAATCAATATTAATTCCCGCTTTGGCGGAGGAAAAGACATAACTCTTATGGACTCATACAACTCACCGAGCACCAAACCGCTTTACCGCGGCACGCAAATTGTCTGGTATATAATCGGCCTGCTGGAAGCGATTCTCGCTTTTCGCTTTTTACTCAAACTGTTCGGCGCCAACCCTTTGGCCGGATTTACCAGCTTTATTTACGGCATTACCTATCCGTTTGCCGCTCCGTTTTTAAGCGTATTTAAAATTAGCAATGTTAACGGCAGCATTTTTGAATGGACAACTTTGCTGGCTATGCTGGTTTATTGGCTCATTGCCATGGCCATTGCCAAACTTTTGGTTATGGGCAAAACCGTTTCCACCCCGGAAGCCGCGATAAAGTTAGACAGCCAGGATAAATAACATCTAAAAAAGAAAGGGAAGCTTATGAAAAAAACATCTAATGCGGGAAAAGTGGCCGGAGTTGTGAGCCTGGCGGCCGGAGTTGTTGCCGCGGTGGCAACAGGCTATTACTTTTACGGCAAAGGCGGCAAAGGGCACAGGGAAGAACTAAACGATTGGACTAAAAAAGCCAAAATGGACATGCTGGAAAAAATTAAGCAGATGAAAGATGTCACGAAAGAGGCTTACGACAAGGCTTTAGCCGAGATTTTGGCAAAATATAAACAGGTTAAGAATATAGACCCAAAGCAATTACAAACCTTTGGCCAAGAGTTAAAAGCCCATTGGAAAGAAATTTCCAAACAGGCGGCTAAATTGAGCAATAAAGGTCAAATCAAAAAAACTACGGCAAAAATATGAGTGTAGGACTTGTTATTATTTTCGGTGCGATTGTCGGCCTTATTTGTTTCGGTATTAAAGGCTCCGGCTTTGGCCTAAGGTGGGATATTATGTTTGGGATCGCCGGTTCTATTGTTGCCAGTTTTATAATGACTGCCGCTTTTGTTTTGAACCGTTTTGGCAAAGCCGATGATATAGGGATTAATTGGTACAGTATGACCGTAGGAACAATTGGCGCGCTTGTAGTAATTTACGGCGCGTGGCTTTATCACCGGGCATTTCCGGTCAGGCAAATACGATAATTAAAACTATATTATTAAAATAGAAAGGAGCTATATGGTAACAGATGATGACGTAAAAAATGCCGATGATGAAGCAGAAAAGTCGCGAGACACTGCCGAAGAAGTTCGCCAGGAAGCGATAGACGAACATCGGCAAGCTGCAAATAGTGAAGAGAAAAAAGCAGACGAGCTGGAATAAATATACATAAATTAATAACTAAACTAAATTTTATATGGGAATTATCATTTGGATTATCTTTGGAGCGATTGTGGGTTTCATTGCTTCCAACATTATGGGCAAGGGCGAAGGCCTGCTATGGGATATTATTTTAGGCATAGTAGGCGCGATTATCGGCGGTTTTATTATGAATCTTTTCGGCTACGCGGGCATCACCGGTTTTAATTTATACAGCACTGTAGTGGCGGTAATCGGAGCGATTATTGTTATTTATATCGGCAGAGCCCTTAGGCAAAAACCCAGCAATTAAATTTTAAACCCCATTAGAGTTTAAACTTAACAGGGCACAAAGGAAAACAATATATGGATGTGCAAAAAACTAATTATGACAGCGTGAGCAAAAAATACATTTACATAGTTGTAGGTATTGTAGTGCTCGCAATTGCCGCTTGGGGAATTTACGCCTACAACCATCAAAACAACAACACTACGGACAATACGCAACAGGCCGTTGTGCCGGGCAACTCAAACAATACCCAGCCCGCTACTGCCACCCCGGAAACGGCAAACACCCCGCTCCACACCGTTAAACAGTACGAGGCGGCTCTGATTACCTATGCCAAAGTCAGGATCCAGTTTTTAGCCTGCCAGGCCAGGCCGAATACCATGACGTTAAAGAACCCGGCAACCATTATGCTGGACAACCGGTCAACGACCGTTTCAAAAATAATGATTGACAAACGATCCTACTACGTGCCCGGACTCGACTATATGATTGTCACCATCAGCGAACCGCTGTTGCCGGTGCATAGTCAAGTAGATTGCAATGCTTCACAGAACGTGGCCACGTTGCTGATAGAAAAATAAAGGTTCCTCGGAGCAAGCTCCGAGGTGTTAACTGCAAAACAAAGAGCTTTCGCAGTCCGCCTAAGGCGGACGAGGTATTGAACCTGTATTAGCTCCTCGGCTCGCTTGTCTTTGCAAGCAAAGACAGACTCGCCTACGTCGCGAATAAATTCGCTGATAAATACATCCGTCAATCGGGTGTTTTTATTATTTGCCTCACCCGTGATATAATCACTCCACCCGCCAAAATTTTGCGGGACTTGTTAAAAAAGGTCAGTAATTGGATATTTTTAAGATATTTAAATATGTCCATCAATTTTGGGCAAAATTTAGGCAGGTAAATGCTTACATACTATCAGGCAATTGTTATCGGTTTAATGCAGGGGGTTTCCGAACTGTTCCCGATTTCCAGTTTGGGGCATACCGTAATTTTACCGCAACTTTTGGGCTGGAACTTAAACCAGGGGGAGCCGTTTTTTTTGACTTTCCTGGTAGCCACTCATTTGGCCACCGCGTTAGTTTTGCTGGGATTTTTTTGGCAGGACTGGTGGCAAATTATTAAAGGCTTGGGCCGCTCGCTGGCTCAAAGACAAATTAGGGCGGATGATTATTATGCCCGCTTGGGTTGGCTACTTGTTGTGGGCACTATTCCGGCCGGAATTTTGGGCCTGCTGTTTCAGGAAAAACTGCAGTTGTTGTTTGCCTCCGCGCGTATTGCCGCTTTTGTGCTAATTTTTAATGGGCTTCTGCTTTACGGCGCCGAACTGTTAAGGCGGCATGCCCCTGAAGATCAGGGACAAACCCGGGCTTACCAGCGCTTGGGAAAACTGGATTGGGTACAGGCCGTAAAGGTCGGCCTGGCGCAAATTATTGCCCTAATTCCGGGCTTTTCCCGCTCCGGGTCAACTATGGCCGGCGGGCTTTTGGTAGGGCTGTCCCACGAAGACGCGGCCAAGTTCAGTTTTTTACTGGCCACGCCGATTATTGGCGCGGCGGCTGCGCTAAAACTTCCGGATTTATTTTTTGCGGAAAATCATCCGCTCATCGGCCCGGCACTCATCGGAGCCGCCTGTGCCGCCATTGCCGCCTATCTTTCGATAAAGTTCCTGATGAAATATTTCCGCACCAACAAAATCACGCCGTTCGCGGTCTACTGTTTTTCCGCCGGCGTGATTTGCTCTATAATATTGCTCTTAAGGTAGTTGCCCGATTCATCGGGCCTCTGGGCCTCATAAATGAGGCAACTACATTTACAAATCAATAATTTTTATCACTGTACAATGGCCTTAGGACCACTTTTAAACCAGCCATAAATAAAACAGGCCAGACCCACCACAAAAGAAGCAATGGCATGTTTGGTATGGACAGTAGATGAGCCCGATGAATATCCGGGGAAAAATGAGGGCAAGGCTCCCGCGGCGTGGGTGGCGTAAATATATCCGATGACAAAAAATACCAGCCCCAAAATAACACTAATCAAAACTAATACTTTATTTCGCATGTAAAAATAAGTTAATTATAAGAACTCTCCATTTCGAGCGAGTGCAGCCGAGTCGAGAAATCTATTATACATCCGTATTTATAGATCCCTCCACTCCCCCTCGACTCATCCTCAGATGCATTCGGATTCGCTCGGGGTCGGTCGGGATGGAAAACATTATTATAGCGGATTTTGCAAGATAACCAAAGTCCGTGTATACTTAAATGGCTAATCATTATCAAGAAAATAATATGATGTTCCAAGGAAAAAACAAGTGGTATAAAGCTTTTCTATTGTGGCTGCCGCTCGGCTTGGTGACTTTAATTTTGTGCGGGCTGGTTAACCTGGCCGTCCAGCAAAATTATCGCATGTCGGCCAACGACCCGCAAATCCAGGCGGCTGAAGACGTGGCCGCGGCCATTTCCCAAGGCAAAGCAACGCCCGACGAACTCTTCTCCGGAACCCCGACTGAGATGGCCTCCAGCCTGGCAAGCTTTATTATTACTTATTCCGCCACCGGCACTCCAATTGTCAGCTCCGTGGTCTTAGACGGGAAAACCCCCAGCCTCCCCAACGGAATAGCCGATTATCTCAATACCCACAACGAAGACCGCATTACCTGGCAACCCAAGCCCGGCGTGCGCGAAGCGGTTGTGGTTACCAAATTTTCCGGATCCCAGCCCGGCTTTGCCTTAATCGGCCGCTCTCTAAAAGAAGTGGAAATCCGCGAACAAAACTTAAATGTCTTTACGCTGGCCGCCTTGCTTGCCGCCTGGATTTTAAGCTATCTGCTGATTGTTATACTGCTGATGTTGGCTCAAAAGCCGGCCGGAAAAACTGCGCCGGAACAAAAAGATTCATCGGAAAATTCCCCAACAGCCGGCGAGCATAAAAACTAACCAAAAAATTCCCCCTCCTTTCTCAGAAAGGAGGGGGTTTTGTTTTATATGTTATTTATCTTCCGCCGGGGTTTCCTGGACAGCCGCCGGTTCCGCAGCTGTCGATTCCTGAATTACCGGCTCCTCTGCCACAGCCAAAACTTTCTCCGGCTCAGGCAATAAAGCCTTTAATGACAACCCCAGTCGGTGCTCGCCGGGCTCAATAGAAATTATTTTAAATTCTTTTTCCTGCCCGGGTTTTAAAACTTCCTCGGGGTTTTTTACTGTCTGATGGGACAGCTCCATTACGTGGCACAGCCCCTGAATATCCTTATCCAGCTCCACAAATACGCCAAAGGGCATTATTTTACTGACCTTGCCGGTTACCAGCTGGCCGATTTGGTATTTCTTGACCGCTTCCAGCCAAGGATCTTCCTGTAATTGCTTAATGGATAGGGACACGCGGCCTTTGTCTATGGAAATTACTTTGGCCGTAACTTTTTGCCCGACTTTAATAATGTCCTTGGGGTTGTCGATTCTCTGCCACGCCAGTTCGCTAATGTGGACAAGTCCTTCCAGTTCGCCAAATTTTACAAAAGCGCCAAAATCCACCACGCCGGTTACCATACCTTCCACCACCAGGCCGATTTTAAGTTGGCCGAGCTTATTTTCCATTTCCTTTTCAAACACGGCTTTTTCGCTGACAATCAATTTTTCTTCCTGGGCGTCGGCGGTAATAATTTGCACGTCAAACAACTGGCCAATATAACTTTGTAATACGCCCAAAATCCGGTTTTTGTCTCCGTCTTCAACCCGCGGATAATGTTCGAGCGATAATTGCGAGACCGGCAAAAATCCGGTCACATTATTTATTTCCACCATAAGGCCGCCTTTGTTGGCTTCCAAAATTTTGGTGCGGACCACTTCCTTGCTTTCCATTTTTTCCCGCAAAGTCTGCCAGACCCGTTCCTGTCCGGCCTGCCTAAGGGACAGCTCAACTATGCCGTCTTTATTTTCCGGATCCACGACCGAAACAAAAATCTGGTCGCCGGGCTTAAGCGCGGAAAGAGTAGCTTCATCGTCGTAAAGCTCTCGGCCACGGACCACGCCGATGCCGTAGCCTTCCAAATCCACATAAACTTCATTCTTGCCGACGGAAATCAGTTTTCCCTCTACCATGTCGCCGGCTTTGAGCACTTTAATTTCCACGCCGCTGCCGATTAAATCACCCATGGTCTGGGCGGTTGCCGCTGCGGCGGAAATAGGTTGTGTCTTTTCTTCCATACTGGTTTATTCCTTATGTTGCCGCTGAATGGTCGCTGATTAGTACGCTGATATTTCGCTGAATTTAAACCCTCTCCTTGAGGAGGGAAGAGAACCTCAGCGTTAGTTCAGCGTCCCTATCAGCGAATGTTCAGCGGCGGGATCGTAAATAAAAAAACAACGATACTATAATCGCTGTGTTAGACTTACAATAGTATTTACTATATACATGGTTAATTGTTAAAAAAGCGCTTAAATAAGACTTATTTGGGGATTAATGATTTTTTCCGCCAAGGGCGGACCCGCCTCTGGCGGGGATTTTCTAGCGCTTTGCGCCAAATAAGTACTAATATCTTAGCGCAGTTTACGGCCTTTGGCAAGACCCAAAAAATCTGCAAAATTTCGCTTATTTTTGGAAAAAAATCCATGCGAAAAATCCTTTTCTTTTTAGCCAAAAAATGATATAATTTCTTATATGCAGATTCAGTATTTTGGCCTATCTTCGTTCAAAATTACCACCAAAGAAGCCACCATTATTACCGATCCGTTCCATAAAGATTCCGGTTTGGTTGCTCCCCGCGGAGCGGCCGATATTTTAATTTTGGCCGAAAAAAACAACAAACTTTATTCCGCCGTCTCGGGCATTTCCAGCGAGCATTTTGACGTTACCGACCCGGGTGAATACGACATAAAAGGCGTCACCGTAACCGGCATCCCTTTAAAACAGGAAAATAAATATGTCACGGTTTTTTTAATTGAGAGCGAAGACATCAGAATTTTAAATTTAACCCACATAAAAGATTTTAACTTAAAGCAGGAAGAGCTGGAGGAGCTGGGCGACATCGATATTTTGATTCTGCCGGTGGGCGGGAACACCGTGCTTTCCGCTTCCGCCGCCAGCAAAGTCGTGAACGAAGTGGAGCCAAAAATCGTTATCCCTTCCCATTACAAAATGTCCGCCAAAGGCGGATCCGCCTCCGGCGGAAATGATTTAATTTTAGATTTAGATTCTCTGGATAAATTTATCAAGGAAATGGGCGGCAAGAAAGAAGAGATGGAAAAGTTGACGGTAAAAAAGAAAGAGCTAACCGAAGAGGGAACAAAGGTTGTCGTATTGGAACCGCTCAGATAATTGACATAATTGCCATCATTTAAATAATTGAGCATAATTATTAGCTGCAGTAAATTTTGTCAATTACGTCGATTATGTCAATTTTGTCAATTAATATATGTCAATCCTAAACAACATCCGCAAAAAAACCCCGGCGCAAAAATTCAGAATTATCTGGACCGTTGTCGCGGTAATCGTTGTCCTGATGATAGGCATTTGGGTAATAAGCGCCCGATATTATAAAAATGTGGCCAAGGACACCACGCTTTTCCAGAGCCTGGGCCAAGGGATAAAAGACGTAAGGGATAATTACCAAAAGTAACAATTGACAATTAACCTTTAACATTTGGCGTCGCTTACCGATTTAATTTACTGCTGTCAAATGTAAAATGTCAAAGGTTAAATGTAGTATCTATGCCCAAAGATTCCAAAGCAGAACTAAGCTCCGACATCGGCAAAATTTTGCCGCGCGACATCCAAACCGAAATGCAGGAGTCGTATTTGGATTACGCCATGAGCGTAATAATTTCGCGCGCCCTGCCGGACGTGCGCGACGGCCTTAAACCGGTGCATCGCCGGATTTTGTACGTTATGCACGAACTGGGACTGCGCCACAACGTAAAATTCCGCAAATCCGCGGCCGTGGTCGGCGATGTACTTGGTAAGTACCACCCGCACGGCGACATTGCGGTTTATGACTCTATGGTGCATATGGCACAATTGTTTGCCATGCGCTATCCGCTGATTGATGGGCAAGGAAATTTTGGGAGCATGGACGGGGATGGCGCCGCGGCCATGAGATATACAGAGGCGCGTATGTCGGCTTTGGCCGAAGAATTATTGGTAGATCTGGATAAAGAAACCGTGGACTGGCGCGATAACTACGACGCCACGCGCAAAGAGCCGGTGGTGCTCCCCGGCAAACTTCCCAACTTACTGCTCAACGGCACGCTGGGCATTGCCGTCGGCATGGCTACCGACATTCCGCCGCACAACTTAAGCGAAATTTGTGATGCTATTGTCAAGCTTATTGACGAGCCAGACGCTACAACCGAAGATTTAATGGAATTTGTCCACGGCCCGGATTTTCCCACCGGAGGAATTATTTACGATATTGCGGCCATAAAAAACGCCTACGCTACCGGCAAGGGCGGCATTGTCATGCGCGCCAAGACCGAAATTACGGAAACCAAAACCGGCGCTTTCCAAATTTTGGTCCACGAAATTCCTTACCGCGTCAACAAGGCCACGCTTTTGGAAAAAATCGCCGAGCTGGTGCGTGATAAAAAAATTGAAGGCATTCGGGACGTACGCGACGAAAGTGACAAGGACGGTGTGAGAATTGTCGTAGATATTAAAAAAGACGGCCTGCCCAACAAAATTTTAAACCAGCTTTTTTCCTACACCCAGCTGCAGGAAACTTTCCATATGAACATGCTGGCTTTGGTGGATGGCATAGAACCGCACGTGTTGAACTTAAAGACTGTTTTGGAAAAATATCTGGAGCACCGCGAAATTGTTGTGCGCAAACGCACGGAATTCGAACTCAAAAAAGCCAAGGAACGCGCCCACATTTTGGAAGGCTTAAAAAAGGCGCTGGACCACATTGACGAAGTCATTAATACCATCCGCAAGAGTCCGACTAAGGAAGAGGCTAAAGCCAACTTAATCAAGAAATTCAAGCTCACCGACATTCAGGCCGACGCGATTTTGGAAATGCGTTTGCAAACCCTGGCCGGGCTGGAACGCAAAAAAATTGAAGATGAACTTAAGGAGAAAAGACTTTTAATAGCGGAGTTGGAAGGCATTTTGCAGTCCAAGAAAAAAATCCTCGGCATTATCAAAAATGAGGTTGCGGATATGAAGACGCGCTTTGGCGACGAACGCCGCACGGCCGTGGTAAAAAATGCCATCGGAAGCTTCTCCGCCGAAGATTTAATTCCGGAGAGTAACGTAATTATTACCATCACCAAATCCGGCTACGTTAAGCGCCTGGCGCCCGACACCTACAAAACCCAGAGCCGCGGGGGCAAAGGGGTAATCGGCCAGACCTTAAAAGAAGAAGACGTGGTGGAAAAGCTCATCAGTTCCAATACTCACGATGACATTCTGTTCTTTACCAATAAAGGCCGCGTGTTCCAGACCAAAGTTTACGAACTCCCCGAAGGCTCGCGCACTTCCAAAGGCCAAGCCTTGGTAAATTTCCTGCAGCTGCAAAATAACGAAACCGCCCAAGCCGTAGTGACCTTTTCCAAAAAAGACGCGGCCAAGTTTTTGGTGATGTCCACCAAAAAGGGTTTAATCAAGAAAACCAGCCGCGAGGAATTTACCAAAGTCAGACGCTCCGGCATGATTGCCATTTCCTTAAAAGGCGACGACGAATTAAAGTGGGTGGAAACTTCCAGCGGGGAAGACCAGGTTATGCTTAGCACCGAAAACGGCCAGGCCATCCGCTTTAGCGAAAAGGACGTGCGCGCCATGGGCAGAAACGCCAGCGGGGTAACCGGCATGCGGCTAAAAAAAGGCGATCTTATTATCAGCATGGACATTATCCGCAAGAGCGTGGACGTAAAAACTTTGGAAGTTTTGATTGTCACGGAAAACGGTTTGGGCAAGAAAACCGAAGCCGGTTACTATAAAGTGCAAAAGCGCGGCGGGTCGGGAATAAAAACGCTTAAAGTGACGCCCAAGACCGGCAAAATCGTCAGTATGTATATTTTAAACAACTCCGAAGAGCGCGACCTGGTCATAATTTCCAAATCCGGCCAAACCATCCGCCTGCCGCTAAACGACGTTTCCACCCTCGGCCGCGCCACACAAGGTGTCCGCGTAATGAGGCTGGACGAAGGCGATAAAGTGGCCTCGGCTACGATAATTTAGCGCTATGTATCAACTGCTGGCAATTCTGGTTGGACTCATTGGCGGAATTACTTGGGAAAAACTTGGCACAACCCCTTATAAAAACCTCCGACAATTACGCCGAGCCTGATTGTAAATATATCCGGAAAAAATCTGCATGTTCACCACTGGCTTCTTTATGCGGGTCTGCTGATTGTCTTTTTAATTATCGCTCACAAAACAAACAGGCTGTTTCATCCCACCGCGCTGATGATTTACTCCTTTCTTTTGGGAGCAATAATCTATAACTTTATTAAATTTCCCGACTGGTATATTTTGCCAAAATAACCAACTATGATAAAAACCGTTATTTTTGATTTTGACCATGTTTTAATCCACGGTATGAGCCAGGATCGTAAATATTTAAAACGTCTGGAAAAAACTTCAAAAGCCGATTTAAAAAAATTAAAAACAGCCATAAAACAAAGCGAGCTGGGCAAAATTAGCTACCATGACTTATGCCAAGTTACCAAAAAGGCGGCGTTTCCGGAAAAAACCGTTTCGGAAATAGAGCAGTTTTTTATCCGCACAAAAATTTTGCCTCCCTGGAATATTGCAAAAAAACTTTCCAAAAAATACCAAATAATTATTTTTTCCAACCACCACACCGGCGTGCCGGAAAAAATCGGGCGTTACTTAAAAACCAACTTCCACCAATTTCCCTTCCTTAACTCCGCCTATATCGGCCTTTGTAAACCCAATGTGTCCTACTACCGGCATCTGCTCAAAACATTTGACATCAACCCTAAAGAAGCAATATTCATAGACGACAGAAAAGTAAACCTGGAAACCGCCAAAAAGTTAAAAATAAAAACTTTCCACTACCGGCAAAATAGCCGAACCTTGCTCAAGTATCTTAGAAAAAATGGCGTACAAACTTAAAACTTCCCGAATGGGAAGTTTTTTGGTGGGCTAGGATGGATTCGAACCATCGACCCCGTCCTTATAAGAGACGTGCTCTAACCGGCTGAGCTACTAGCCCGTAGCTAACATTATAACTTTTTAAGTTCATTTTATCAACATTACAATAAATAACGGCCGTTATTTATTGTAATGTTATTTTTTTGGAAGGCCAAAGCTTCTTCGCAAATCCTTGTCGTCGTCCAGCTCTTCAACTTTAGCGATCTTAATAAACTCATTTAGCTTTGTTTCCTTTAAGTATTTAATGGCTTCCCGGTTTAATACATACGGGCTGGCATAAACACTGGCCTGCATTTTTTTAAAATTGTTTTTCTTTAACAAACTTCTCAATAAATTTCGTTTTTCTTTGGCTGCCTCGGGAATGTCAAAAAATATAATTCTCCACTTCCCATCCCAAGACCCATGTTCGGGCAGTCGTGCCTTGGCCAAGAGAGCCTCAATCTCGCCGTTTTTTGTTAACTTGAAAAAACGATCTTCCTGTTTGTCTACAAATTTGATCCAGCCTCTTTTATACAACCTGTAAACAGCCACGTCTAAAGAATTCCTTCTGCCGCCCCTTATAGCCCTTCTCATTTCCTGATAGGAGCGCCAAGGAATCAGCACATCTTCAAACGTCAGCGCCCAAATTAAAATCTTGCTGCCTAAAGTTAAGTCTTTTTTTGGCATATTACAATAGATTACGGTCGTTATTTATTGTAATATTCAATATTTAAATTGTCAAACATCTTTTGTGCTATAATCCCTTTATGCAATTCATTCTCATAAAAACCCGCAAATTTATTCCGCCCAAAGACGATATTTTTGGAGAACTGGATAAACGATTGCCCAAATTAAAAGAGGGCGATGTTTTGCTGATTGCTTCAAAGATTTTGGCTATTCATCAGGGACGATGTATAAAAATCAAGGATGCCGATAAATCCGCCTCGGCTCGCGCCGGGCGAGACGGGTCGGCACACTACACGCAGAAACATCAGCTTGTGAAAAAAGAAGCCGATTACAGCCTACCGGGATATATGATAGGCAAATCGGAAATTATTTTGACGATTAAAGATTACACCCTTATACCCTCGGCCGGCATAGACGAAAGCAACGGAAATGGTTATTACATTTTGTGGCCGGAAAATATTAACCTGTTGCTTAAACAAATTGTTCAAAGATACCAAAAAAAATTCCGCGTAAAAAACCTGGCGGCCATTGCGGTAGACAGCCGCACCACGCCTCTTCGGTGGGGAACACAGGGCGTTTCCATCGGCTTTTGGGGATTGAATCCGCTTTACGATTACCGGGGCAAAAAGGATATTTTTAACCGCAAACTAAAATACACCCAGCGCAATTTGGTGGACACGCTGGCGGACTTGGGCGCCCTGATTATGGGAGAAGGCGATGAACAAACCCCGGCCGTAATTTTGCGCGGCGCGGGGTTTGTTAAATTTACCAAAAAAGATTTATACCGCACTTTGGTGATCCCCCCAAAAAAAGATTTATACGCGCCCCTGCTTAAGCCGTTTTGGAAACGAAGATAAGACCGCTTGTGTCATTGCGAGGAGTGCATCCGACGAAGCAATCTTATCAAATAAAAGATTGCCGCGTCGGCCAGATAAAGCCCTGGCCTCCTCGCAATGACAGCCCTTATTATTAACCAGCTGCTTTATCATCAACCTTAAAATGAAACGGGTTAAAATTGGTATGATAATCAAACACATTCAGACCTTCGCTCTTTTTTAGTTTATTGACCACATAGTAAGTAATCGGTGTAGCCACAATTTCGTATGCGCACTTGAACAGATAAAAGCTAAAGATAATTTGCAGGATTACCGCATTCGGCAAAACTCCATAAAACGCCAGACCGATGAATAAAAAGGTATCCACGGCCTGGCCGACTATGGTTGAACCAATGGTCCGGGTCCATAAATATTTGCCTTTAGTCAAAAGTTTCATTTTTGCCAAAGTAAAATCGTTGGCAAAACCGCCCAGCCAGTAAGCAATCACGCTGGCCAGAGAAATCCTCGGCACAAAACCCAAAATGGCGTCGTAAGCGGCCTGGTTTTGCCAAGTCGGCGCCGGGGGAAGGTGCTGGACAATTATCAAAACCAGGGACATTAACACCAAGGACGCAAAGCCAATCCACATTACCCTTCTGGCTCGCGCGTAGCCGTAGACCTCGGTTAGAATGTCGCTAAAAATATAGGATACCGGAAACAGCACTGCCGCTCCCGCGGTCTGGATAAACCCGAACTGCACAATTTTGGTGGAGGTAATTTCTGAAACCAGCAAGATTGCCACAAACAAACCCGTAAAAATATCGTAATACTTGGGCTCCCGGCCCTCAAACTTATCGTTCATAATGATTTTCCGTTAAATAATAATATTGGGATTATAGCACATTATTATGCCGATCTACAGATTGGACTGATTTTACAGATACCTACAGATTCTATATATTGAAGGCGTCTGATAATCAGTATCTGTAGTTATCTGTAAAATCCAATAATCTGTATATCGGAATAAATCCTATGCCAAAATACATTGCAATCGCCGCCATGACCCTGGACGGCAAAATCGCCCGCCACAAAAATCATATGTCAAATTGGACGAGTAAAGAAGACAAGGTGTTTATGCACGCCTTGTTGGATAAATGCGACGCGATAATCGTGGGCAACAACACCTACAAAACGGCAATTAAACCTCTGTCCAAGCGCAACTGCATTGTTCTTACGAAATCTATACCTCACAATGTAGTTAGCCGATTTATCGGCTGTTATCAAAAATCCGATAGCCTACTCTTCTGTAATCCAAATAAAGCAAATATAAAAAGACTCATCCGCACCCTCAACTACAAAACTATCGCCATCCTCGGCGGCGCGCAAACTTACAGCTATTGCCTGAAAAATAACCTGCTCGATGAATTATATCTGACGATTGAGCCACTAGTCTTCGGACAGGGAATTAATTTATTTGCCGAGAACCAATCGCTGAATAAAAAATTTAAACTCCTCCCCGTAAAAAAACTTAATCCCCAAGGCAGCTTGCTTTTACATTATAAAAAAATTTGAGAGGCCGCTTTCTTGTCCGCGGCCTCACCAAAGCTACCACGTATACCCACCTTGCAGGGCTGCGCCCCACCCCTTTGTCGCCGTAAAACTTATTGGGGTGAAAAGTCCGATGCCCCTTACCCGCCCCAGTCGCTTGCTCCACGGCGACCATGCCGTCGAGACAATTGTAACTGGGAGAACGGCATTGGGTTTTCCTGGAGGGAATAAAAAGGCCTCACCCCGCCCTGCCATTAAGGCCACATAAGGCCTCAGTCTATACCCAACCATCACCAACGCCTGAATCTGGGACGTTGGTTTTCCGGAATCTGGGAAGTTCCGGCTTAACGCAATGGCCGGCCGGACGATGATCCGCGAGGCAAAGGGGATAACCGCCGCTCCACCCACAGTAGCTGTCGGCGAAGGATCGCCGACGAACGGAAACGAGCCTCCTGTGCCGGCAAAGAACTGCTTTTTGACTTGAGCCTCCGCGGTCGCGATAAAAAACAAACTAATCAAGAACAACCATGGCAACACCTTCATTGGGTAATCCTCCTTCTCTGCAGCCTTGACCGCAGGATAGGAAAGCATATAATATATAGTTGGAGTGGCCAATAGCGCCACAGGGTAGTAATTAGCACCACATATATGGAAAGCCAAGTATACGAAAGCCTAGGGCTTTCCCCCAACGAAGCCAAAATCTACGAAAGTTTGGTGGGAATCGGGGAATCGGGCATTAGCAATATCGCGGTGGCGGCCAAAATCCACCGCCGGAATGCTTACGATGCCATTGCCCGGCTTATAGACAAGGGCTTGGTTTTTGAAATTTTTTCTTCCACTGAAAACCTTTATAATGCTGTGGATCCGGACAAGTTAAACGAACTTTTGGCCGAAAAACAAACCGAACTCCAAAAAATCCTCCCGGATTTAAAAAAGAAATTTACCCATCGCCTCGCCCCGGAAGAGGCCTACATTTACCGCGGCCTGGAAGGGCAAAAAAATATTTGGCGCGATGTTTTGCGCGTGGGTGGAGAAAATTTTATTGTTGGCGCCAAAGGCGGCTGGTTTGAGCCAAAACTGGAAACTAGCAGGCAATCATTTTTTAAAGAAACCTCCCGGCAAAAAATTAAATTTCACCAACTTTTTGACTACGAAATTAAAATCCAATATCCGGACTTTGTCAAAACCTGGCCGGGGCTGTTAAGATACCGTTTTTTGCCAAAAGAATATTCCACCAATTCCATTTTCCATGTATTCGGCGACTATGTAATTACCTACAGCGGGCTGGAATTATTTAAACTTTCCGATAATGTTGTTTTTTTTATTTTGCATAGCAAAGACCTTGCCGACAGCTACCGCAAGTGGTTTTGGTATATGTGGGAGAAGGCGGAAAAATAAAAAAATAAACCAAAAGAAAAAGACAGGAAGTGAGGCCTGTCTTTTTAAGTGCGCAGGGATGAGGCTCCCACAGACCTGCCTTGTTTATCGGTCGAAAGGCATATACCGGTTGATGAGTTTGGCCAAAGCGGCGCGCCAACCTTTACCGCCTTGCGGCAACAGCGGCGAAGTGGCACAACGGCCGAAAGGGGCATATCGCAGGATGACGTACAAGTACGCCACGTTAACCAACCAGCGTTGCCACCGCCGAGGGTGGGTTGTGGAATTGGCGAGGCCGCAGATGTCAAGATTGTAAAACTGATTTGGGTTAGCAATCAGCTTCTCAACCACAGCGGTTTGCGTTTTCCAACCTTTATTTCCTGGCAGAACCACCCTTGCGACATACGGGCGCAAGACAGCGTTCGGCCAATGCCGGACAAAACCAGAAAGATGCTGGACGGTTTGTCGCAGACGACGGAGAGAGTCATTGGGGTATCCCATCACAGTAAGAACCTCCGCCCGAACGCCGATTTGTTCGCAGAGATTATAACACACCTCTACGTCTGACATTCGATTTTGTCCTTTATTGTGTTCCTCCCAAACTTTTTCCGTTGGCCCGTCAACCCCGAAGCCCACACACCACAAACCGCTCCGCTTAACCAGTTCCGGAAAATCCTTGTGTTGCCGACTCGCCGCCAAGAATGTGTTCATACAAGACAAGCAACGGATAGCAAGCTTAACCCCGGTTTCTTTCTGCACCTCCGCCATTGCTTCCAAGTATCGGAAGACCATTTTTGGGGTTTGGAAAAAGTCCAACGAGCTGGCATAGCACTCCAGCCTATGCAAGCCGAACTGCCGCGCTTTTTGTAGCAAATACTTGAGGTCCGCGCGAAATACCGAGAGGTCGCGGAAAAACTCAAGCTGATCTTTATCGGCGGAGCAATAGTCACAGCCAAAAATGCAGCCCTGCGAAAGCACAAGAGCGAACTCATGAGACAGATACTCCTTCAATCTCCGGTCGCCCATGCGCTCCCAGACTGCTTGATAGCTGATATCGTAAGCGGACGGTAGCAGGTGTCCAAAAATTCGGCTGATGTTCTCCTTGGTCACCTGTCTCGCCCGAACGCCAAATACCCGATACCATTGATCGCGAGAAAACCGTGATATTACCTGCCCGCCCAAAAGAATCTCAGAGCGGATATATTGCCCCGAAATCCGATTGAGAAATTTAATTGCCAAAGGAATTCCGGGAGACCCCATAACCGATGCGCCGATGAAGTCAGCTTTGGAAAACAGATTGCAAACCTGCTGGCCACATAAACGATCGATGCTAAAGTCTACAATATCAATCTCATGGCCAACCGCCATCAACTGCGCGGCTACGGCTACCACCGAACCCGACATATAGATCTTCTTGCCGTAAGGATATCCCAGATCAACCAGGACTACCTTTTTTGGCTGAACTCGAGACTGCAAAATCGTTAAAGAGCTCATCTGAAATACCTCCTTAAGGTTTTCATAAGGCTTCTAGAATTGCCTTATCAAAACCCTCTCAATTTTGCAGTCTGGACTAAACAAAATATCATATTTTTAATTAACTGTCAATATTAACGGTCAATTTAATATACAAACTTGCTTTTATTTAAGAGCTAAAAGTGCAACAAAATAATTTTGTTCAAATGTCTTGACACAAATACCAAAAGACGCTATACTAATCAAGTTAGTATTAAAGTTTATTTATGATAAATATACCCGCAAACTTTAGGGAATCGCTTCTTTCTATGAATTTCACAGAAAAAGAAGCGGATGTTTACCTCTCGCTTTTGGAATTAGGCAAAGGCACTGTGTCTGTAATTGCGCGTAAAGCGGAGCTAAACCGTACCACCGGATATCATATTTTAGGCTCTTTAGCTACTAAGGGTTTAGTTAGCATCTCAGGCAAAGAGCCACTTCAGGAATTTGTGGCGGAATCTCCGGAAAAAATTACTGAACTTTTACAAAAAAAGTTTAATGAATATCAAACTTACTTGAACCAAGCTAAGGAGACTGTACCGCAATTAAAATCTTTCCATAACATTAGTGACCGCCCCAAAGTACGCTTTTATGAAGGCAAACAAGGCTTAATTGATGTTTACGAAGACACTCTAACATCGCACGAGCCTCTGCGCGCTTATGCGAATTTTGAGGATATGCATAAAGCCCTGCCGGAGTACTTCCCTTCCTATTATTTAAGGCGTGCAAAGAAGGGTTTAAATATTAGGGGAGTTGTTCCAGTCACCCCCGCAGCCTTGGAGCGACAACGGCATAACAAAGAAGAGGCACGGGAAATGGTTTTCGTGCCAGCGGATAAATATTATTTTTCTCCGGAAATAGACATGTACGACAACAAAATTATGATAGCCTCCTGGAAAGAAAAACTTGGCATAATAATTGAAAGCTCGGAAATTGCCGACGCTATGAAAAAAATATTTGAACTGGCTTGGATTGGGGCGAAGACTTTGGAAAAAAATAAATAATAAAAAACAGAGCAGGGCCAGAATGGTCCTGCTCTTTAAGTTGCGGGGATGAGGCTCCCCCACAAGATCCAGTGCTTGACGCGCACTACACGGTTGATTACCGCCTGACCGGTTGCAGAGTCCGCGCCCACGAAACTTCCCCACTGCTGTCGCGCTTGTACGCAAACTTAAAGCCGGTAATCTGCTCCATCAGTCGGACGATGAGGCCACAGGAAGCAATGTCAAAGGCCCCGGCCTTATCATCTTCGTGGCCGTCGCCCATGTTGACCATATCGGTTCCCGAGCGACCGCCTTCGACCGTGGTCATCCACAGCGTGCCTGCTTCTACTTCCAGAACAATCTCGCGAACGTCCTGAAGATTTTGGATTTTAAACGGTTTATACATATCTCTCTCCTTATCTTTGTTGTTTTAGTTTTAGTTTTGCGACCCGGTAGGCATCCGCGATAAAAATCAGCGACACACCCTGTTGGACCGCCAGCCATCGGTAATCCTGACGCAACATCAACCACCCGCAGGTTATATGCATCAGGACGTACCACAGGTACCCTTGGGTTTTTTTGTTGGCCAAGAGATAGGTGCCGACTAAAAAGCCAAGCACCAGGCCAATCTCCAGCCACTGCCCGAAAGTGCTTATCCCCTTAAAATCATATAGGCTATAAATAAACCCAATAGGGATGCAAATCCGAGCCAAATAATCCAGCCACTTTGGCGGGTCTTTAGTCGTACCCCGCAAGGCGTTAACCAGACCCAGCGCCATGGCTGGCGCGCCGCTGGCCTCAACCGAAGCCGCTATCCAATCATGCCTCCCAATAAACAGAATTACCCAAGGGGGAAGGCCGACCAGGTACACCGCCCAAGCAACCGCCCGCAGCCTCAACGCTGTCTCTTGGCTGCTGGAACGCTCATCAAACCAAAGGAACATTTTATTGAGGAGATAAAACCCTCCTCCAAATAACTGCAACCATGCTTGCACTGATTGGCGCCTCCTTGCGCTTTTGTACCACATTTCGACCCACTAAAATCAATGGGCCAAAAAAGGGTGGGCAGAAAAAATAATACTCTGCCCAAAGCTTTTTACAACAAGGTTACTGCGAACGAAACCAATTCATCCCAGGTACGGAAGTTTGCTTCCCGTCCCAGTTCCGTACGGACGAGGTATCGCATTTGAGCGATCCTGTCATCAAGATGGGGAATGTCCGGCTCGGCGGGCAATTGCCGCGCCATATCTTCCAACTGTTCCCAGTTGTATCGGCTTCGGTTAATCCACCACGGAATAGCAGACGTCACGTTGTACGCCCAGTGCTGCCGGCAGGCCTGCTCAACAATGTCCCGCATCGCGTCCACTTTAGTGTTGGAATGGCTGGCGTTTCGATAGCGAAATGACCGATTGGTCTGAAATGGTTTAGTGTCCGGATACAGATTAACTTGAGCTGGAAGCAGGTTCTTTTCCACTTCAGGCGCGTAGCGAGCAGGACGCCATCGTCCCGATTTTATGGTCAGGATGTTGCGACCATGCTTCTCAAGAAAACCAATCCAACGCAGTCCTTCGTATAAAGGCTCACCGGGAAGGCCGACCATCAGAAAGACGTGCGTGTGAATACCGACATCCCGAAAGTTTTGCAAAATTCGGTCATAGTTTGACGGCGTGTTCCATTGTTTGTGGATTTTCAGAAGCATGTCTTTAGACAACGTCTCTAGTCCAAACTGGATCGCGCGACATCCTGCTTCGTAGAGGTCTTTGACCACTTGCGGATTTAAGAGATTATCTGTAACCGTCAAGTAGCACTGCCAAGTGGCCTTATAGCCAATGGCCCGGAGTTCCCTTCCCAGTTCCAGCTGATGCTGGACTGAAAAGAGTTCGTCGGCAATGTCGAATTTGTGAGCACCCGTAGATTGCATATGCTCGGCAATTGTGCGGGGCGTCATGGAGCGGGGTTTGATCTTCTGATCATCATCAAATCTTCCCGGGGCAAACGTGTCCGATTGGACCGCGATGGCGCAAAAGTCACATGCGAGCGGACAGTGGGATGAAGTATAGAGAGTGGGGATAGTTTCCGGCGCCCACTGTGTTGCACCGCCATCAAGAGCCGGCGTTGGAAGTGAGGCAAAATCGGTTGGGTTTGCCGTCCGCTGATTTTTCACAACTCCATAAGCGTCTTTCCAAATCGTGCCGCTCGTTTCAGCCGCATTGAGCGTAGTGGCAATCTGTTGCAAAGGCTGGAAGCCTTCGGCATAGACCACACCGTCAACATGGTTGAATAACTCGGCAAAATCGGGATAGTGGCGCGGATCGGGCATTCTGCCGAAAAAATTTCCGCCCACGATTACCTTACAGTCCGGAAGTTCGTCTTTGACCATTGAGGCCAGAACCAGTCCCGGGAAAAGCTGTCGTTCATCGCCGATGGAAATTCCGTAAACGTGCGGATTGAAATCGCGAGCCTCTACCAGCTCCACCTCATTAAAGTACGGATACCACAAATGATTCTCGCGGTCGGCAATCGCATTCAGGGCGCCGCGTATGGTGCCATCCTGATACTGCGACTGGTATACCACGTTATTACGTTCAAAACGAAACTTATCCTTTGTCGGGATCGATCCGGAAGTCCGCTCGAAGATTTGGCGCGCCTCGTAAAGATCGCGAACATTGCTGTCCGGTGATCTGATAATAGCAAGCGCTCGGGACACATCGTTCTTGTTCTGTGCCAGAAGCACATATTCAAGTCCAATAATATGTCCCCACCTCTGCCGCACATCATGTCCGTCCTTGCGGAGGACTGCCGTGAGCTGTGAGACGCCGCCCGGCACATGCCAAACGGTTCCGGCCGGCGGATACTGTAGCATTACCCTGCGGCGCTGGGCTAAAACCACCATACCGAGCATCGGCTCCTGTTTTATGGCCTCCAGCTTGCGGAGAGAGACCCTTACCACAGGCTTTGGCCAAACTGGCTTGAGTTTGCCGCTGGACTGATTGTAAATGGACACACTCCAGTCCTGAACGAACTCATGGCTGCCGCCGACGGGAATTTCGATACATCCATAAATCTGGATATCGATTAAGTCCCAAGGGCAGACCCGCAATGGGACACTGCGATTCACGGATAAGAAGTTGGTATGAACTGGAAAGTCATTCCAGTTCACAGTCACCACGCCCTTCACCTCAACGTTAATGAGGCTCAAAACGCAGAGTATTCCTAACGCATACGTAAGCTTGTTGTGCTTCATTTAGTCCTCCATTTGGACTAAATAATTTAACATAAATGAATAATATTGTCAATAGTTATTTACTAAAAAATGACTGTTTTTAATTATAAATAAAAGCTAAATAGGAATTAAAATAATTTTGTGAATAAATATTGACACAAATTTGCATTTAATATATAATGAATTTGCTTTATTAACTTAACAATATGCCTGATAATAATTTTGAATTACAAAAAGCCCTTCTTTCTTTAAATTTCACGGAAAAAGAAGCCAATGTATATTTGGCGTTATTAGAGTTGGGGCAGGGAAGCGTTTC